>Ga0114923_10003839_pt1 | contig 10094 bp, 11 predicted proteins | sample SumtaG_FD_89578 | JGI IMG/M metagenome (GOLD analysis project Ga0114923, IMG submission 89578) | Deep subsurface microbial communities from Indian Ocean to uncover new lineages of life (NeLLi) - Sumatra_00157 metaG | ecosystem: Environmental > Aquatic > Marine > Oceanic > Sediment | place: near...
AGTTTCGACACGCACAACTGAGCAGAACATAATAGGATTGTCAGAGCACTCACCAAAGCAGATACAAGCTGCTGATGTAGCTGATAATTTGCTTAACAGATTAAACGGTGATATGATTGCCATTGACATTAAATTAATAGGCGATCCTGAGTTTATTAAACAAGACGATATATTTTATTCTATTAATGATCTTAAAGATCAAGCATTCACACCAACTGGGTCTATTATACAAGACCGAGGCGAAGTATATATTCAACTTAATTTTGTAACCCCAGACGACATTGATCACGACTTGGGGCAGTATAAATTTAATACCGATCGACGTAGTGAATTTGGCGGAATATATCGTATCTTAACAGTAGACAATAAATTCGACAGGGGTATGTTTACACAACAAGTTCACTTGGTTCGTGTGTTTAATCAAGATAATTGTCTAAAACGACCTAGCACTCCACGGACCACATCAAGTACAATAAATGCCGACAGTGCAATAGCAAAGAAGACAACCTCAACGATTAACCCAGACGATACACAGACTGAAGCTGACGTACAAGGAGCAACGATTAGTGCGGCTAACGAATTTAGTCCGCTCACTGGAGCTAACCTTGCACCGGTTGTCTTAATTGAAGGGCTGCCATCTATGTTAATTGATAAAGTTGACATCCAGACTTACATCGGAGAACCACAAGCAGCAATCAGCAATGGGGTAAACACAATCAGTACCGCACTAACTTCAGGTCAAATTCCGAATTTAGACGGCGGTAGTCCTAATGCAGATATAGAAAATTTCTTTAACAGTCAAGACAACTAAGGATAATCATGGCTATAGATTCAATTAAAAATAAACGATCAGAAACTCCATCAGGGGCTCACATTGGAATAATTAAGCAAACTCATAATTCTAAGCGAGATGGTAGCATCTTAGTCTGGATTCCTCACATCAGTGGGGGCAACGAGGATGACGATCAGCATTGGATTCCAGTTCGATATGCTTCACCCTTCTACGGCGTTACCAATTTTAGGGATACCTTAAAGGCAGTAAATGACTTTGAGCATACTCGGCACAGTTATGGAATGTGGATGTCGCCACCAGACGTAGGAACTAAAGTCATTGTTATTTTCTTAGAAGAGAATAATATCAATAAAGGATATTGGATTGCTTGTGTCCCTGAAGCAGGCCAGCATTATATGGTACCGTCCGTTGGGGCATCTACTTCCTTTAAGGCAGATCCAGAATCGCAGAGACTGATAGATGAGTACGGGGTTGATCAAGCTCCTGTGACAGAGTATAACGGAAATTTAAAAGAATTATCACAAAACTCAATTCAAGTTACTAACGAAAAGCCAGTACATAAAGTTCAAACACAAATCTTAGCACATCAGGGACTATTAGGTGATAAGAAACGTGGCAACATTGACACCAGCAGTGTCAGAGAAACTCCATCAGGAGTATTTGGAATTAGCACTCCTGGCCGAGACATTAAAGATCAAGTAAGTGATGAGAAGAACGTACAAATCTCTCACACAGAAATTAAAGTTGACCATGAGAAAATGAAGGCCAAAATTGTCGGACGTAAAGGCGGCCACAGCTTTGTTATGGACGACGGTGACGTAAACGGTAATCATCGTATGGTTCGTTTACGTAGTGCGGCCGGTAATCAAATATTAATGAGCGATACCGACGGATTCATTTACATTAGCAATTCGGAAGGCACTAACTGGATTGAAATGACTGCTGATGGTCAGATACTTATCTATGCGCAAGGGTCTGTGTCTATACGTACTGAGAAAGATTTAAACTTTAGAGCAGATAATAATGTAAATATCGAAGCTGGTAATAATGTTAATATTAAAGCATTTAATAAAATGCACCATGAGAGCAGAAATCAAGATACTATCGTATTGCAGCAGCATCATATTCAGGCTGCAGAAATTAAGTCAGTAGCATCAAAGGATATGTCACTAGAATCTAGAGGTACAGGAAACTGGAAGACCGCGGCGGATCTTACATTAAAAGGCAGCTTGATCTTACTGAATACAAATACGCCTAGTAAAATCACAGATAAAGAAAAGTTAAAGACTATTAAGGTCAGCAATACAGTTGTTACAGATGAGACAACCAAGTTAATATGGAAAAAGACAGAAGGAGCGATACTAACTACATTGCCTACTACATTGCCTACGCACGAACCTTATAGTCGTGGAGTAGATCTGCCTGAGTCTGTATCTAAGAAACCAGCAGCTGAAGATCCAGGTGATCCAGCTAAGCCATCAGTTGCAAAATGTTCATTCAGTGGAAAGTTAACGCCAGAAGAAGAGGAAGGTCTGAGACAACAAGTCAAGAACAATCCAGAAGCTTTCACTAAAGTAGTAAATGGAGAGGTTAAATTATTAACTGAGGATGAAGTGATAGCAAACGCAAATGCAGCGGCAGATGCCGCTAAGACCACAGTGTCTACGGCTACCGAAGAGGCAGCTAAAATTGAAGCCAAAGCAAAGACAGCTGGTCGACAACTTACACGGCCTAAGGCACTAAGTTCATCGTCGTCTGCAAAAGCAGCACCTTCTGGATTCTTGTTTAAACAACCGGACCCTGCTAATCTGATTGGTAACCTGAACGAAGATCAAATGAAAGCATATTATACACAGGTTGGGTTCAATGAAAGTACACATAATTACAGTGCGATTAACCCAACGACAAACTTTGTCGGCAAATACCAATTTGGATTCCAGGCATTGCAGGATGCAGGCTTGGTTAAAAAATCAGTTACAAGCAATAGCCAATTGACAGATTCAAGTAACTGGATCAGTCCATCAACAAAGAGTTTGACAGATTTCTTAGACAATGAAGCAGTACAGGAAGAAGTAATGGAAAGTTTTACGTCTGGTAATTTTGATCAGTTGAGAAAGACTAAGGTTATCACAAACGACAGTACTCCAGCAGAAGTAGCTGGTAGTTTACAAGCTGCACATCTATTAGGAGCACAAGGATATTCTAATGTGCTAAATGCAGTTCCGGGATCACGTTTAGCTGATGCAAGCGGAACAACAGCACACGACTATTACAGTAGAGGATATTATTCTGTGGATGTTCTAGCTAAGGAAATAAGGTAAATATTGTTATGGCATTATATAAAGGTTTTAGCACAATTGATAAATCACGTAGGTTTAAGTTAACAGACAACGATCTGATTAAACGTGACTTAGTGAATCACTTCCATACCAGACAAGGTGAGAAGTTAATGAATCCTAGGTTTGGATCTATCATTTGGGCTACTATATTTGAGCCATTTACTCCTAACGTTAGGCAAGCTATCATTGAGGATATAGATAGGATTGTTAATTTTGATCCTCGTGTAATTGCAAACAGTATTGTGGTGTCGGAATTTCAGAAAGGTATCCAAATCGAGTTAGAGATTCAAATCCTCCCTACAAACGAGTTGGATACCATGCGAGTACAGTTCGACAAAACGACTCAGACTACAACGTTGATTTAAAAATAACTGGTTGGATCATCTAATGGGCTGTGATCGTCGTAATCTGCCTTCACATCCTTGTATTTCTCCTCTCTCTTTTTCTTTTCTTCGGCTTCTCTACGTTTTCTATAAAAGACGACCAGGTCTTGGGCTGTGGGTTTTGTCTTTGCCCTCCTTGATCTAATGCCGGTGAGGATATTTGGCATCTTGTCATTATCTTCGGGCTCATTCTCGCCTTTACTTTTTAAGATTTTAATTACCTCTTCTTGTTGGGCTTTTTCTTTAGCTTCTGCCATTCGTTCATCTGTTAGAACACCAATCTCTCTTAGGTATGCTCGTTGTACAATTAACCCACCGAGAAACGCCTCAATCTCGGTGTATGTTCCTTCAAACATGAGTTCATCTTTCTTTCCCATCTTAAGCCATTCTTTATTGTTCAGGTATAATCCATACGTGGGATTATCGCGCGTAGCTCCTGAACTCTGTGGTTTACCTAAGTAACAGTCGACATCATGGGCCTTGATATCTAGCTTCATCATTTGTTCGTACTGATTCCAATTAATCGTCATTGTCTTCTCCTGTGAGCTCCCACTGCCCGAGCATCTCATTACGTGTCAACACAAACGCATTACGCTTATTCATCATTTCTTGCACGAGTGAGTGCCAATCATGGTTGCTTGAGAATGGTTGATCTGCTTCTTTAATATGATCAAATACAGTTTTATCTCTGTCGAACTTTTCGGCAGCTACATCGAGTCTTGCTTGTAACTTCGCAAGGTCTAATTCATCTTCATTCACGGGTTATGTCCTCATAGTCCTGATATAACTTAGCTACAGTAATCGAAGTAGCAGCGTTCATGCTTCTTGCAAATTCTTCCATCATTTCTTTTATGTGTTCGTCGGCCAATCGTGCCTTATGCTGAGCTAAGATTTCTTCGAATGCATTATTAGGTTTGGTATCTGTCCAATCGACATGACCTGATCGACTCTTTAAGACTTTGAACTTTGTTATGTCGCCTTGCTGAATATGCTGAATACTAATCATTTTATCTGCATCAGAGTTCATTGACAGTACCATTGTAGCTTAGTTTAGATTTGCCAGAGCCGACTGAACCGCGAACAACTAATTCGCCCACCTTCCATCCGCCTTCTATGTTGAATACAATCTGATTACCTGTTGGTTGATCTGCTTGTTTAATCTTTTCGAAGATATCCAATTCGTCCTGCCATTTCTCTGACTTGTTCATCTGTCAATCCTATGATTTCTTTTAGTTGCAACATTTCGTCTACTAGATCTCGCGTTCTCTTGGACATATGAGCTTCTTTGATCTGCTGAAATATGTCCTTTTCATTTGAGGCCACGGTCTAGCCTCTGTATTTCTTTTATTATTTCTTTGTCGATCTCTTCTGCTAGTATCTTTGCTAGTTCTGCTTCAAGTTTAAGGCTGTGAAGCGCCTGGATATCATATTCGTCTTCTTCTGCGGCCTGTATAATAGCTTCAAACGCATCTTTTGGTACTGGCCTTTGTTTTGCCCAGGTTGTGTCGATAGTCCACCTTGCGTCGAGCTTGCGTAATTTTGGATCAAGGGTTACCTTTTCTATTTTAATGTTTTTCATCTTTTTCATCTTTTTCATCTTTTTCATCTGGGCCTTGCATCGGTTGTACACCTACAAGCTCATCGGCTATCAACCTAGGGACTATTTTACGTACCATCGAAATTATTACGCCTTCGAACTCGGTGAGCGATTGTTGTTTATCAGCATCTCGTATCTGATCAAACAGGTCCTTATCTTCTTTATTTGTTGTCATTTCTTTATTATTTGTATTTGATTGTAAGGGCTAACAGTTAGTTTCGCAGATTGGTACAGATCCCATAATTCCTCGTCTGATAATTTTCTACAAATTTTATAAGATTGGTCAGTCATGTTTGATAGCACCCACTGGGACCACTCTGAGCGAGATGAATCTTGTATAATTTGGATAGAGTTTCTATTAGACATACTGTATTATAATAGTTATGCAAAAAGAAGTCAACTATTATGGTTATATATGCGTGTATTTTGTATCCATATAAATAGTTAAAACAACAGGAATATTCAATGCCATCAACAACACGTCAGACATCATTATTAGCGGCTGAGGATTGGAAGAAGATTTACCAAACCTTTAAGGACGCTGACTTCCAAAGTTATGATTTCGAAACTATTCGAAAGTCAATGATTGACTACTTGCGCCTTTACTTCCCGGAAGATTTCAATGATTACATTGAATCAAGCGAATTTATCGCGTTAATTGATTTGATTGCGTTTATGGGACAGAGCCTAGCATACCGCGGCGATTTGAATGCTAGAGAGAATTTCATTGATACAGCAGAGAGACGTGATAGTATTTTGCGTCTTGCTCGTTTAGTAAGCTATAGCAGTAAACGAAATACTCCAGCAAGCGGCATCCTTAAAATCAGCAATATTTCTAGTACTGAACAGTTATTCGACAGTAACGGTATTGATTTGACTAATACTCAAATCACCTTCAATGATAGCACTAACCCAAATTGGTTAGAGCAATTTACTATTATTTTGAATGCATCGTTACAGTCAAGTCAAAAAATTGGTAAACCGGCCAACCGAAACGTTATCAATGGTATCACGACAGATGAGTACAGTTTGAACCTGTTAGCCGGAGTATCACCAACATTCGGATACACATCACAGGTTGAAGGTACCACGCTGCCATTTGAAATTACAACGGTAACATCTGCTGGTAAAGAGTTTTTATTCGAATTAACTCCACGCGCCGGGCAGAATTTTAATATTCTAAATAGAAACGACAACTTAGGTAATGCAAGCAATAACACCGGCTTCTTTATGTTCTTTAAACAAGGAACATTAAAATCTGTTGATTTTGAAGTTAGTGATGCAATTCCAAATCGTATAGTTAGTTTGAATTTTGCTAATATAAACAATACTGACATTTGGCTTTACAGTCTAGATGACAACAACGATCCAGAAATTGAGTGGACTGAAGTTCCAGCAATTACAGGTAACAACATTGCGTTCAATAATGTTTCTAGTACTGATCGACAATTATTCCAGGTCATTACAAAAGCAAATGACACAGTAGATATCGCATTTGGTGATGGTGTATTTGCCGAAATACCACGTGGTAAATTCCGTGTATATTTCCGACAGAGCAATGGGTTACAATATAAGATCACACCAGACGAAATGGCCGACGTTACTATTCCTATTACCTATGTTTCACGACGTAATAGAGTAGAGACATTAACGATTACAGCCAGTTTGAAATTCACAGTAGCCAATGCTAGCGCACGTGAAACAAGTGAAGAGATTAAACAAAAAGCACCACAGCAATTCTATACACAAAATAGAATGGTTAACGGTGAAGATTATAACATCTTCCCGTTCACTAAGTTTAGTAATATAATCAAGTCTAAAGCTGTAAATAGAACAAGCAGCGGTATCTCACGATTCTTAGATGTAGTAGACACTACTGGTAAATTTAGTAGTACAAATATATTTGCTGAAGACGGCTTGTTCTACCGAGATGAATTTATTAAATCGTTCACATTTGACTTTATAAACAGTAACGACATTTTAACAGTGATTAATAATCAAGTTGAAAGTATTATTAGTTCAGAGGAAATGCTGCATTTCTTCTTTGCTAACTATGCTAGATTTACGCAAGCTGACGTCCAATGGCACCAGACTACTATCAATACAAATAAAAGCACAGGCTTTTTCCAGAATGCTGCAACTAGCCCGCAGCCAGTGGGGCCGACGGCTATTACAAATCTAAAGCATATTATACCAGGCAGCATAGTTAAATTTACTGCTCCGGCAAATAATTTCTTTGATATTAATAATAAGATCAAACCAGGTTTGCCGAAATTATCCGGCGAGCGCACTGAGATTTATACGTTAGTTATTAGCGTAGTCAATGACGGTACTGCACAAGGATTAGGTGATTTAGAGTCAGGGTTAGGTCCTGTTACATTGTCTGACATTATTCCGCAAGATGCTATTATGTCACAGATTATTACTTCGTTTAGTAATAACTTGCCGGCAGAAATTGAACAAGAGATTATTGATAATGTATTAGTGTTTGACGAATTTGGACTACGTTTTGATATTAATGCCCAGGAGTGGTCGTTAATTAAATCAGAGGATTTAGACAAGACCAGTCCATTCTCTACACAATTTGAAGGTGACATTAGCGGAAGCGGATTAGATTCTAGTTGGTTATTGACATTTGAGAACGATGGCGAAACGTACACTGTAAAACATAGAGGATTAGATTATATCTTTGAATCAGTATTAGAGACACGTTTTTACTTTGATCCTGACTTAACAATCTTTGACAGTAGAACTGGCTTAGTGATACATGATCGGATTAATATGCTTAAAGTAAATGCCAAGCCGGATAGCAGTGATGCATTAGGTTCTGACATTGTAGCATTCATACATGATAACATTGTTGAGAGTGATGGATTCGAAAATAACAGAAAAGTTAAAGTCACATTCGCAGATGAAGACAGCGACGGTAGTCCAGATGATCCGGACTTCTTTGAACGTATGATTGCGCCTACCGTAGACAGTCAGAATAAGTTTGTATTCTTTAAACGTACAACAGACTTTGGTAATTTTAATGTATTTGCTCCAATTGACAACAGGACAGTCGAGGCTGACTTCTTTACTCAGGTGTTGATTAATGCACAGATTATTGAATATTTAGATGGGCAAATATTTTATGCTAAGGACGAAGACAAGTTTTTTGTATTGACAGTGACAGCTACTAGTAGAAGCATCGCAGAATCCACTGAGTTTATTGCTCGAGTAGGACGACAGGATATCTTCTTCCAGTACAGACATAATAGTCCAAATGATCGACGTATCGATCCTAGTCCTAATAATATTATTGATTTGTTTTTATTAACACGACAATATGACACTGATTTTAAGGAATTTATTGGTGATGTAACAGGTACACTAACAGAGCCAGTTGCACCTACCGGCGACGAATTAAGATCTGAGTTTAATAGTTTAGAAGAATTTAGTGTAATAAGTGATACATTAATTTACAATTCAGCGGTATTTAAACCGTTGTTTGGATCACAGGCTGATCCATCGTTACAAGCAGTGTTTAAAGTAGTAAAAAATGAGAATGTAAATATAAGTGATAGTGAAGTAAAAACTAAATTAATTACATCGTTAAATACTTTCTTTGACACAGTAAATTGGGATTTTGGAGAAACATTTTTCTTTAGTGAATTAAGTGCATTTTTACATCAAGAATTAGTACCAGACGTATCGAGCATTGTTATTGTACCATTAAGTAACGATCAGTCATTTGGTAGTTTATATCAAGTAAATGCAGAACCACATGAGATTATAGTAAATGCAGCAACAGTCGATGATGTACAGATTATATCATCTATTACCGCAGCACAAATTAAAGCAATACCTGGGAGCGTATTATAAATGGCAGTTAGAACATTAAACTTTTTACCTGATATCTTTAGAACAGATACGAACGAAAAGTTCCTTGGCGCAACAATAGAGCAATTAACTTCTGAACCTGACCTCAAACGGGTCGACGGATTCATTGGACGTAAGTTTACTCCGTTATTTAAAAATGACGATAACTACATTCAAGAAAACACAGCGAACAGAAGTCATTATCAAATTGAACCTTCTGTTGTAATTAAAGATGAGAATAATAGGGTACAGTTCCTAAGTCATTACACTGACCTATTAGATAAGATACGCTTTTATGGCGGCGATACAACAAATCAGTCTCGCTTGTTCTCAAACGAATCATATAGTTACGACGGTAATTTTGACTTTGATAAATTTATCAACTTTAGTCAATATTACTGGTTAGCGAACGGTCTAAATCCAGTTGATGTTTTTAGCACTGCGGTACAAACTGAAGATGACATAACTGTAACTCGAGTAAGCTCACAGTCTACATTAAATGAAGGCGTAGGGTATTACCAATTTGATTCAGTAGGCGAAGAAAGAAATCCGACCCTCATATTAGCTCGAGGCGGAACATACACATTTAATTTAAATCAGACTGCTGGCTTCTGGATCCAAACTGAATCAGGGGTGTCAGGAACGAAAGCATCTAATCCGAATTTTAGTACACGTGAAGTATTAGGTGTAATTAATAACGGCGCGTCACAAGGTACAGTAACATTTAATGTGCCTGAGTCGACTGCACAAGATTTCTTTGTCAATATGCCTAAGGTACAGGATATTGATTTAGCTATCACTGAAGTATCCTTCTCGCAAATACACAATCAAACGTATGATGTGTTCATTGAGAATCATGGCGGAATCGATAACCAACGTGACTTAGACAATAAATTTGTAATTTTTGCAGACAACACCCCAGGTGAGGATGCATGGAAAGCGTCTGGCGTTTATGATGAATTAGGTGTAGGATATGATACAGTAGCATACGACGAGAATATTTTCATACCAGAATCTCAGCGACATGGTGTATTTAGATTAGACGTAGTCAATGAAGTTATACAATTAACATTTATTGTAGACGTTCCAGTTAACAATAAGGTAACCGTTGGTGAAGGCGG
>Ga0114923_10003840_pt1 | contig 10092 bp, 6 predicted proteins | sample SumtaG_FD_89578 | JGI IMG/M metagenome (GOLD analysis project Ga0114923, IMG submission 89578) | Deep subsurface microbial communities from Indian Ocean to uncover new lineages of life (NeLLi) - Sumatra_00157 metaG | ecosystem: Environmental > Aquatic > Marine > Oceanic > Sediment | place: near...
ACCACTCATTTTTTCACAAGCTCATGCACTCCCGAGCCCCTGAAGGTGCTAAAGTCTGGATAGTTCAGGAGTTGTCTTCCATCCTATCAGCCGACTCCGCTACCCTGGAGAAGCAACTAGCCGACCTGCGTGCAGCCCACGTTGGCAAGCACACGTCACACGGCGGCATGGGTGGAACGCGGACCCGGATCATTGGCCAGTTCGGAATGATCGTGGGAACCACGGATGCCTTTGAGATTGTGCGCAGTAAGATGAACACGTTTGGCGATCGCTTCCTAGCTATTCGCTGGTGTGACAAGCCCGACACCCATGCCGATATGGTGAAGGACGCAACGCTCGCATGGCAAGCTGACCCTGTTGTCATGGCTACGGCAAAGAAAAAGATCAAACAGCTAACACACCTGATCCTGACGCATGGTGTCAGCCAGTTCTTGACCCGGGACCCCAACGCACCGACTGATCTTGCGCGGACCCCTGAGCAAAACGGCAAGCTTAAGCTCTGGAGCGCGATTCACAGTACCTTTGCCACGAGCCCTGTCGATTCCACGATCCTGGTTAGCTCCGCTGGTCGACCTTATCGTATTGTGGAGCAGGTCAAGTCGTGGGGTAATACCCACGCGCTCCTGTGTGGCCGGAACGCCTGGGCTGATAATGAAATGCGAGTCATCCGTCGCGTCTTCCATGACTCCATGTCCAAGCGAAACTACGATGCCCTGTGTGCCCTGTGGCCTCACGGCAGGCGCGCCGCAATAACAGACATAGACCTGTACCGACAGTGGGCCGTGCTCGGTGCCGTCGAGTCCTTGACTGGCGGACCAATTGAGTACGGCAAAGATAGCGGGGTGCGCCTAACGCAGGCGTATCGAGACCTGATCCGAACCAGTGGATACTTTGGAGACCTATCGTGAAGCCTTACAATCCTCCCATTGGCTACTGTAACCCTAGCAATAGCCTCCTGATCAAGCTGATTCCCGATAAGCTTATAGGTGTCAACTTAAACTCATGCTACTATTGGCACAACGTGGCATATGAGGCAGGCGGAGACGAGCGAGAGAGGAGGCTTGCCGATCGGCGTCTTAAGGAGAGTATCTTCGACAAGTTCATTGCGAAGTGGTGGGTACCCTTGAGCGTGGCGTGGTGGATAGCCAACCGGCACTACAATGTCGTGAGGGTGTTCGGCGTAGGGAGCTTCAACTATACTCAGCCGGTTCTTCCTCAAGAACCTCCAACGGCGCGATGCCTGAGGCCGTCGGAAGACTCATAACAGGCTGGATGTAGGGAGACAGGGCCATCAGTACCTTGTCGGCAGGTAGGCCCAGGTCCTTCGCCATCCGTTCGCAGGCTTCAGTTAGCGTCGTGGAGGTAGCAGCCAGGGAGCAAGTCATCCTGGCGTAGGGGTCTGTGTGCTTCACGTTCTGGAACCTGATCTGCTTGATCTTGACACCACCCCCAAAGACCGCGGCTTCCTTCACGGCGGTTTCCTCGATGTCCTTACTGTGCGCGGCGACGTGTGCGAAGGGTACCTGCGATGCAATGGAACGAAGAGCCGCTTCAACAAGTGCGACCAGGTGCTGCGCGGGCTCCTCCGCCGACGCCAGGTAGGCCGCGAGGTCGTGGACCCGATACGTGATGATGGCGTCAACCTCCAATGGCACGCCGTCATTCGTCAGGAGGTTAATGGAGTCCGTGGACAGTACCACGTTACGCGTGTGCATCTTCTTAAGGGATTGGCAACACGTAGCAAAGTGCCATCCCGTATGTAACATTGACCCGGGTACTCCCCGGTTGAACCTGATACCGGTTTCTCCTGGGTACACGATGATCCACTTCAGCGGAGACAGCCACACCAAGGGGGCAATGATAGCTTCCTGCACCGTCGCTAGCAGTTGTGCCATGAATTCCAATATCGGCTCCTCTGGTTATCGGCCCGGGAATGAGGTCGGGCTACTCCGGTACCGCGAGATAGCATAGGGGTCTAGCTCATCCAGTAGGCCCATCTCATCGGTGTAATTCGCTTGCACTGGCATCTTCTTCAGACCCTGTGCAGACCGGGACTCTCTCAAGGCGCTCCCTGGTCCGAACACATCAGCCTCATATTGTGGGCGTGCGTCCTTGGGTAGCGACGAGAGTTGCCGTTCGATCCTAGTCAACTTCCGGCGTTCCTGCATCGTCCTGATCTGTGCCTCAGGGATCGACAGCCTGTGGCCGAACCGGGTCCGATACTCCGAGGAAATCCGTGCGGCCTTGCGAGGGTCATTGGTGAACAGCGCCTCAGTGTAGCGGCGACGGATGTCTCGGATCAGGTCCGCATCCTTCGATAGCCTTCGGGCGGCTTCCGCTTCCTGGTCAATCGCTCCGCCCTTGATTCCAAGCGCGTACCGTGTAATCTCCCATGGCTTGTAGTACCCGGTCAGGCTTCCACCTCCCGTGTAGATAGGAATCCGCCCAGTCATGGGGTTTGTGTTTGCGTAGTCTGCGTACCTGCGCTCCAAGAACTGCGCCGTTGCGTGTGGAACGCCTCCGATATTCGGTGCGAACCCGACAGCCTTCGCCAGGCCTATCCCCCCTGGTACCAACAGGGGCATCTGACGCCGGAAGGTATCCCAGTCTCCATTGGCCAGGCCGGAAGCGAGCCCCGCCGTCAGCGCTATCGCGGGGGGTACGATCGGAAGAGGGGCAAGTACCCGTCCGGCCTCGTCCACGTTCGTGAAGGTCGGAAGCGCACCCCCGATCAGGGCATCGCCTAGGTTCAGTCCGAGTACGTCGCCGATCTCGCTGGTGATGTACGCGCCTGCAATCTGGCGGGACAGGCGGGCCGGGTTCTTGGCAAGTGCCTGCTGCACACCCTCGATGGTAAACTCCAGCGTCTTCAAGGGGAACTGTGCAAGCTGTCGGATCAGTGCATTAGACAGGGCCCCGGCGGGCCCGAACGCAATCGGTTGGTCCGTAAGCGTGGGGACAAACTGGGTCGTTACAGTAGTTTGTCGCGCATGCTTCAGCATGTCCGCACCTTTGAGACCACCTGCCTTAGCGTGGCGCAGCCCAGCATGAAAGGACCCGAGGCGGATACTGATTTCCGAGGAACTGAATAGCGCCATTGCAAAGCGCTTAGCTCGGTCGATCTTACCCCCCGTGCCCGGCGCCGTCTTGTGGATACGGTACGCAGCATCCATCGCTCGGCCCATCACCTCATCCGTCAGCGGGCTGTCCACCAGTTGCGCGGCAGCAAACTCGGGGTACGTTTTAGCCATCGCCTCCGCGTGCGAAAGCTTACCAGCCGTCCGATTGTTGAAGTAGGAGCCCGCCCGCTTCCATGCGTCCAATTGTCCCCCGAAGTAGTTCTTGAATCCTACCAGTGGGCCGGTAGTAATGATGCCCTGGAACTGATTCTTGAACGCTGCTCCGGGGTTCAACCCTAGGGTAGAGAGGTAGAAATAGCTCGCAGCGGACTGCGTCAGACCCCGTAGGGAGAAGGAACCCTGGTTAGCTTGGTAGTATTCCTTCATCCCGTCAGCAACCTTGTCCCCCATTAGCCTCCGAACACTTGGGCGTTCTAGGGAGCCGAAGATCTCCCCGATTCGCTGGTCCCAGATACCGGCGTTAATAACCTGGCGAGGCGAGGGTCTGCCCAAGGCACTAGGGACAACCGTATTTTCCAGCACACTTGCACGCCAGGCGGCACGGGAGTCAACCTTTGCCAGGAGCTTTGCGCGATTCACCTCTCCCATCAGCGCCCTACCATGGCCCCTGACTGTCCAGGCAAAGGTGTTGGCAACACTGTGGTAGTAGTTTTGCAGCACGGGTTCCATCTTCATACTGTACTGTGCAGGCATGTGCTCAGCGAGGGCTGTGGCGAACAGGTCCCTCTCCCCCTCGTGAATGAACCGGTTCCCGTCAGTCATTACCTCGTCCAAAGGCCGACGACTGAGGTTGTCTATGGACTTTTTGCTCATCCCGGATCGCTTAAACCCGGAGACAAGGTTATCTCGAACGGCGTTCTGTAGGCGCATGTATGCTTGAGGGTCAACCAGGTCCCCGACTAACGTGAGTTCCTGCATGGCCGGGATCATCCCACCCTTGCGCTGGTAGAATTCACGCCCAAGGAAGTTGGTCATCTTGTACTGAGCGCCGCGTGCAAACTCCTTGTTGTTGGCGGTGGCCAACGTAGCCTCACGTAGTTGCTTAATGTCCAACTCCGTGCGCATGATCCGGTGGGGTACGTAGTCCTCAAGGCCTTCCTCGAAGCTCGCACCCAGCAACGTCCGAAGCTCATTTCCCTCAGCACCTGCGCCGCGTCCCATGTTCTGTACGCCCCCGTAGATAACCTTTCGTGTGTCATCTAGGGAGCCACGAATTTCTGTTGCCAAGGCACGCATAGGAGAGGTCATTGCCTTGTCGAGCCCTGGCATGAGTACGCCGACATCATCGAAGCCGTGTACCGGCTTGAGATGTGACTTTTGTAGCCAATTGAACATGATGACCTGCTCACGCGCAGTGACAGCGCGCCCAGTTGCTGCCTCGAATTGTGTGAGGGCAGGAGCGAGGCGGCGTTCCATGAACTCGTCCCAGATTTCACTGCGTGAGTGGAGGATACCATCCAGGATGTCTGGAACCGGGGTGTTCGCAAACGCGGTGCGGGACCCTGCAAGTGTGCGGAGGAGAGGAATCCGAGATAGCATTCCGTCCACACCTTCCTTGGCCTTGAACAGGTTGCGGGCGGTGGGGATCGGGAACTTGAATGTGAGGAACACCGACGCCAGAACCGCCGGGTTCGTAAGCAGGTCGGTCATGCGACCCTTGAACGAGTCTTTGCGGATGCCCCACTTGATGAGCAACGCATCTCGTTCCATTGGACCGAGATTTTCCGGGGTTAACATGGCGCGCCAGGCGGCACCGAAGTCCCCGACCATCATATTCTGAACGGCCTGACCGGGCCGATGGATTACATCGGGGTCTGGCTGACCACTGAGTGGAAATGCCACTAGGTTATTCCCCGCTTGGACCCGCCGTCACCTGGCGCAAGAACAGGTCAAACTGTTGCATCATCTTGTCGGGCTTCATGCCTGCTTTCTGAGGAGCCCGCGCAGCACCAAGCTTCATACGTTGAACCTGTCGCTCATCCGTCTGCTCTCCCCCTGTGATGTACTTCATTACCTCTCTGGTTGCCCCTGCCTCTTGACTCATCGCGTGGAAGCGGGCTCGCTTGAGGTTGTCCTCTCGGTCTTCCATCATAGCCAAGAACTGTGACGCAGTGATTGACTCACCATCTGGTCCTGGAATCCGTACCGGGCCCCCAAGCTCATCGGGAATAACACCAGTCGCCGCCATCTCTGCTGCACGATCCTCACTCGCCTTTTTGGCCTTCATAACGGAAAGGACTTCGAGCCCGGCAACCCCAACCCCGATTCCCGGCAGGACCGTTGAGGCCTTTTTGGCTACCACACCTACCGCGCCCGCACCCTTGGCCAATGCCCCCTTCACACCGGTAGCTGCCGCGGGGGCTGCTTCTGCGGTCGAGGCCACGGCTGTGGTCGTTGCTGCGGTATTACCAACAACCGCATCAGTCAACGCCTCCATTGCCACAGGGATAGCGACCGGGGTACCTGCGGTCTTCAGCGCAGCCCATCCGACCACCCCCCCAATGGCGGGGTTCTTCCCTGCGCCCGACAGTAGTGTGCGGATACCAGGGCCACTGGAGCCAACTGAGGCGATGACCTTAGCGGGACCTAGCTTACGCAGCTTGGCAATATGGGCCTCGGGCATACCGGCGGCCTGCATAGCCCTGAGCATATTCTTGAACGCCTGATTGGTCGGCCCCTTGGGGGCGCGCCCGGTCAAGAAGTAGTAGGCGGTCTGGACCTCGCGTGCGAAGTCATCCGCACCAGCACCCAACATTCGACGGAGGTCCTTGGGTAGCTTCGCGGCGGTACCGCTGGGGCCGACGGCACGAATTAGCCTCTCAGACAGGAACTTCTTGGACGCGTTCGGGGCCCGAGCCGTATCCGAAAGGTAGTCCTTCAGCATGGTACGAATGGCCCTGAACCGCCCCTTGCCTGCGGGAGTATCCAGAACCTGGGCCCATTCCGACATGCGGGCCATAACTTCAGGCGAAATCTCGGTTGGGACTACCGGTACTGGCATCTCTTCTTACCCTTCAAAGCCTGTATTGGGATTCAACTGTGCAGGGCCCGCGGCCTGCGGCGGCGCAATCTGATCTGCGCGAGGAGAGGGGCGATTACCTCTGCGGCTAGGGGGCACGTACATATTCGAGCGAGTCGGGTCGAACTTCGCAACCAGGTCATCCGGGTCCATGCCTAGCTGCATGGCTACCTGCTGTACCATTGGCATGTCTCGCCCCGCAAGGCCCCCGCCCTCAATACCTAGTTCCGCTGGGCTGATAGCCCCGCTGTCCAGGCCCGCCTTCATTCCAACGAGGTCTTGCAACCGGCCCTCTCTCATATCAGTGTGGCGCGCTCGAATCTTCTGTTCCAACGCAGACTCCTGAACCTTGCCCTTGATCTGCTCAAGCTTTGCGGCGCGCATAAGCTTAGCCAATTCCTCGTCCGGCTTCTTTCGCCAGGCGTCATATATGTAGGACATAACACCAACCACAGTGGCGCCGCCATAAAGAATTCCTGCTAGAGGGACAGGCATATTACTGCGTCTCCGGTTTCTGTTGACTTAACGTCATGTGAGGATTAAGTGCCGGTGCCTCAAGCTGTGGCTGAGGGCCCAACTGTGGCGCGTTCGACAGAGGTGCCTGTGGTTCAGACAGTTGCGGTGGAGCCGAAGGTCCAACTGGTGCTTGTGCGGGCCCTGGTTGCGCGGGCTGCGCCGGGGTCGGTGCGACCGGGGTGCCATCCGAATCAGCCGGGTCTGGGGTATTGACAGTGGTCACTGACGCAGCACGACTCTGGTGCAACCGTTCAACCAGCGCCCGGTGTGGCTGAGTGTACGCCATCTTAGGGTCTCGGGGAGTAGGTACGGGCACAAAACCCGGAACCCCATTCGCAGCCGTGTTCGTGTAGTACGCGGCCACAGGGTCTGCCTTCTCAACCTCTTCCTGGTCCGGGGTCAACGAGCCATTCGTGTATACCCCTAGTGCCCGACGTGCGCCCGGCCTGGTGTTCAGTGTCACAACGCTTTGCAGGATACCCTGGGGGGTGCGGAACATCTTCTGACGTCCTGCTTCATCTATCAGGCCCTCGGGAATATGGCCTGTTGCACCAAGTTCTTGAAGCTCCTCCGGTTCCATTCGACTCATAATCGCAACCGCGGTACTGTCTTGAAGAACACCAGCGGCGTGGTTGGCATCCCGCCATACCTGCCGGACGTTATTGTTTCGCAAGGGCACCACGAAGCGCTCACGGTTGGTAGAGCGCCATGTAGAGATGACCTGACTCACCGCCCGGCGCATGAGCATTTTGGTATCCGCACTGTCTAGGCTCCTCTCATGGCGAGCGCCGCGGCGCTTGATCTGAGCGACCGCGCTGGCCACGTCTTCATTCAAGCCAATCTTCCACATGTCTGCCTCCGGCAGTCCCCCGATCCATGCAGCTACGTTGTTCTGAAAATTGGGATTGGTGGAGGCGTTATCCAAGAAGGCTTCCATCGCATCACCCGCAGCCCCCATCCTCGACACGTCGTAGAAGTCCTGGACCTGCTGTCCCTTATCTGCCTTCTGACCAGTAGCCGGAGCGCCCGGGACCCAACGCTTCTCGTTGCCTTCCTCCAGGCTCAAACGGCCCAACTTTTCCATCTGGTCGGGGTTCTTGACCGCAGATGCGTAGAAGTTCATCATCATAGACATCGGGTCTGTACCCGCTGCGGCCTCAACACCCCCCAGGCTAGCGCGCATTGCCGCGGGTTTCAAGACAGAAGACATCGACTCCGGCAAGATTCTATTATACTGCTTGCCTAGTTCAACTTCCATTTCCTCCAACGGCTTGGAGTATCGGTCCCACTCCCGCTGAGCCTTGGCCTGGTCAATCAAGAATCGCTGCTGCGCCTTCTTGGTCCCCAACATGGAAAGGGTCGTGTCGTGTTGCTTTGCGGCCATCATCGCAGAGAATCCCACAGGGTTGACAAGCAACCGCTTGGGATCATCTGTCTTCAGCGCCCACACGCCACCCTTCGGATACCCGTTACGGTTCCGCCATTCCTTCATTTCTGCGCGAGACAGTATTGGCAGGTCAATACCAATTGTGTCCATCATGGACGCCGGAATCGACAACATCGGGCGTTCTGGCTCGCTGCCAACAATAGTTTCAAACGACTCGTCCCCCCGCAGAATAGCTTGCTGCGTCTGCGATACCATCGCATGCAGGCGATCGGCGTAGGGGCTGTCATAAAAATCCTCATTGACCACTTCAGACATGCGGATCAGGTCCAGCATTTGGTTGCGCACGTCCATCCCATTTGGGATCGCATCCCAGCCGTTGTTGGCGTCCGTGCTATCGATCCACTTATTTGCAGACTGCGCGGCATCGGCGATATACGAGGAGTCTCGTTCCCGCTTCTCAAGCATACGGCTCTTGGCGCTTTCCTCCGCCTGGATCAGCATTGCCACAGATTGCGCATCCTCCTGAATCTGCTTCTGCATGGTCATATTGTAGTCTGACTGTGACATCTGAAACTCACGCGACTCTTGCGTCAGTACGTCCTGTCGGTTCTCTTGGCGCCGTATCTCCGCCTTCTGCTGTGCCTGATTGAACACCCGCTCCGCTGCATCGGCAATGCGCGCCTGTTGCTGACCAGACTGATCAGCCTGCTGTGCACTGGCCTGCCCAACTTGCTCCATCATTTTGCCCATAGACTTGGCGAACGTCTGCATGAACTGCTGCATCGCTGCCATCAGGTTCTGGCTAGTGCCGCCACTGCCCTTACGATTCATGGAGGCTTGGATCAACGCGTTCGGATCAATTCGTCTTTGTCTCGGCGGCATTATTCACCACCTCCCGTGAAGCTTGAAAATATATCTTCCGCGAACGGAAGGATGGCAAAGAGGGCCCCTAAAGGACCTCCAATCGTATCCGCCATTAACTGGCTGTTAAACGCCTGATGCGCCCATTCCTCTCCAGCCGCTGCTGCTTCTCTAACATCCCTGTACCCACTGGCCTGAAGTTGCGTAGCAAAGTCATCTCCGATGGCATCCGTACTGCGCTGGTAGTTCATACTGCGGAAGTCGTAGGGCATGCCCATGACGTAAAAGTCTTCGTTCAACAGAGCCAGGTCATTTGTGTTGTTCATATTCCTGGCGGAGTTGCGCAGTTGGTTGTAGCCAAAGGTCAGTTGCGCTGAATTCGTTCGGGCGCCCATCGCCAGTCTATCATATCCCATGCTGATGTCAGCAACGGTCTGATGCGCAGCAGAGATCGCATTGATCTCCGCGGTACCCATCTGCCCTAGGGTCGCGTTTCGCGCCGTCAGCGCCGACCCTACTGCGTTCATGGTGCTGGTCATCGCCCCAACCTGCATGGCGGTGAAGTCTTTGATATTCGCGCCAATCACTGTTGCGATCGACATGGCCCCTTGGGTCTGAATCTGCGCGATCATCGCGGTCTTCCGCGACTGCGGGATATTCGGGTCGGCGTTGATCTTCGAGATCGCAGCACGGATGGCGTTATGGGACGCGGACACAGCAGCCTCCGCCGCAGCGTTTTTACCCTCCAGCGCTAGGGCGCCAGCCTCCCGGCCTAACCCCTCGATCCTGTCGATGTCGACATCGGTGTCTTCCCGGTACCGATCCGCGATACCCTCGATGTCTGCTGCTACTCGGTCCGGTAGGTCCTCAATGTTCTCTTTACCCTGCTGTGCGATGTCCTCGCCACGCTGGGCCACGCCCTCAGCATCACGGACACCGGCGTCAATATCTCCCTCTGTCTCGTCTTCACGGGCCCTAGCCCGAGCCTCTGCCTCCCGCTGTGCCGCCGCAGCAGCCTCAGTTTCAGCGTCAGACAGTGTCTCCAGGTCATTCAGGCCCTCTTCCGCGTGCCCAAGAATGTCAGGAGCTATGGCGTTGCCCTCCTCATCGACCTCTCCGGCAAACTCTGTCAGGGGGGTGTCCCGTCCGGTGGTTGAGAGGGTCGCACC
>Ga0114923_10003842_pt1 | contig 10091 bp, 8 predicted proteins | sample SumtaG_FD_89578 | JGI IMG/M metagenome (GOLD analysis project Ga0114923, IMG submission 89578) | Deep subsurface microbial communities from Indian Ocean to uncover new lineages of life (NeLLi) - Sumatra_00157 metaG | ecosystem: Environmental > Aquatic > Marine > Oceanic > Sediment | place: near...
ATAAAAAGTGGAATCAAAAAAATCATTCTCCTTAAAAAACTTGAAGGGAGATTTAAAGAAGCTGCTGAAAGAATATAAGGATATTGGAGATTTCTATATCTTTGGTTCTTTTGTTAAAGGAAAGTTTAAGCCAGCCGATATTGATGTTGCCCTTATTACTTACAGGAAGGATTTTAAGTTACTATCTGATGTTTTAAAACAATTAAAAAGATACCCTAATTTACATATCGAAATGTTTTTGTTTAAAGAAATCTTTACAGAACCAATATGGAAATCCTTATTATCAGAAGGATTTTCTGTTAAGAAAAATAATTATTTGAGAGATTTGATGAATATCAAATCTAATGTGTTATACCAATACAGCCTTAAGGAAATGAACAGGTCAGAGAAAACAATGTTCAACAGAGCTTTTACACAGGAACTAAAGACTACAAAGGGTATGGCTATATCTGCTGGTTCTGCCCTGATTCCCATAGTACAGGAAAAAGAATTTGATGAATTCTTAGAGCATTGGCCTAAAGCCCATACAAAGAAACAGAGGATTTTGATATTATAAAGAGGGATAATCTTATAAATTAAGTTATATTCTGGCTATAATGGCGTGTGCAATGAAACTAGTGAACACCCTCTGAGCGAAAGCGATGATGAACAGTAAGTAACTGAGGAGCACGCGCTATTTTTAAAATAAAAAGAAAAAACTATTTCTATCCAAAATACCTTAAATAATCTTCTCCTTCCAGCTTCTCTTCCATCTTAACCTTCTTTATAGCTTTAAATAAATCTTCCTTGGTAACATTAGTCCTATTGTCCCTTATAGCAAAATACCCAGCTTCTGTACAAACAGCATGAATCTCAGCTCCTGAAAAGTTTTCCATTCTTTCAATTATGGCTTTTGTGTTTAATCCTTTCTCTAAGGTCATATCCCTGCTGTGAATCTTAAATATCTCTATCTTAGCTACCTTACCAGGTATGGGCACTTTAATTAACCTGTCTAATCTTCCCGGTCTTATAACAGCAGGATCTAGAATATCTTTTCTATTAGTAGCTCCAATTACCTTTACATTATCTAAAGGATCAAAACCATCCAGTTCAGCTAATAACTGCATAAATGTTCTGTTAACTTCTCTCTCACCAGAGGTTCCAATCTCCATTCTTTTTGCAGCCAAAGCATCTAATTCATCAATAAATACAATTGCAGGTGCTTTTTTTCTTGCCATTTCAAATATTTCTTTAACAAGCTTAGCACCTTCTCCAATGAATTTCTGTACTAGTTCAGCAGCAACTATCTCAATAAAGGTTGAATCTGTCGATTGAGCAACAGCTTTAGCCAATAACGTTTTGCCAGTTCCTGGTTCCCCATATAATAATATCCCTTTTGGCGGCTTAATCCCAACCTTCTTAAATAACTCTGGCTTTTTTAATGGTAGCTCTATTACTTCTTTTATCTCATTTACCTGATTATCTAATCCTCCAATATCTTTCCATGTTACTGTGGGCTTTTCTACTATGACAAACTTTTCAACATTAAACTTTCTTGTTATTGGTACTTTTTTTATTATTGTTAGATTCTTCTGTTCTGTTAAGACCATGTCTCCAGATTTTAGTTTTTCACAAGAGTCAGAAATATTAACGCAAAATTGATTTCCATTAGGAATAACTACAATTGCTGTTTTTTCATTTACCTCTCTGACTTCACAAACCATTAAAGGAGGTGATTTTAGTTTATCTACCTCCTCTTTTAGTTTATTGACTGTTTCTTTTAAAACCCTATTTTCATCTTCTAATTGTGTCGAGCTGGCAGTATACTTATAAATAACGCTATCTAGAACATTCCTATTGTTTGTTTCTGATGGTGCCATAATTATTTATAGTTGACTATATATTTAAAAAGTTTTGGTTTTATATAACCAATTTTCCTTCTTTCATTATCACTTTGTTATCTATAGAAATAGTGGGCTTCTTTATCAGTCCATCTATATGCAGAGGAACACTTACATTACCACCGAAACCAGTGTTATTCCCCAAAGCAATATGGCAAGTACCCATCACCTTCTCATCTTCCAGTAAATTACCACTTATTATTGCCTTATCATTAGTACCAATACCAAACTCTGCAATATTTCTGCCTTCTTTACCAACCTTATTTACTAATCTTAAAAACTTTTTAGCAGCTTTTCCCCCATATATACTCTTTGTATATCCTTTCTTAACCAAAATCTTAACAGGTTTATCCACTTTCCCTATCCCTCCAATAGAACCATCTATGATAAAAACACCTTCTGCACTTCCTTCAACAGGAGCAATAAAAGATTCTCCATCAGGCAAATTCCCATATTTTCTCCTTTCCACAAAAATACCGCTTGTCCTTCCATGAGCTTTTCTATCTTTAATACTAAACTCTAGATTAGTTCCTCTTTTGCTCAATACCTTTACCTTATTTCCTTTGTCCAATACATCACTAATCTTTGCAATTCTTTTATGCATCTTTTTATAATCAACATTTAAGGCTCTCTTCAGCATATCTTCAGTTACATCAGGCAAGGTAGCAATACGAGCACCCTTCTTACAGGCTCTTTTTCTTGCCTTTGTATGGGTTAAGGAATTAGTAGTCACAAGCAATTCAACATCATACTTTAACATTCTTTTTGCAACATCAGAAGGTGGTTCTTCACCATGAACCTTGCCAACAGGAATCTCAACTAAATCAATACTCTTTGTAAAACTTTTACCAATCTCAAAAAACAACTTGCCTAATTTTCTCTTATTTTTATCAATAAGAACAAGAAACTTTTCATTCTTTTTAACACCTAGATTTATCCTAAAGATACTCTCAACAGCTTGTTCTAATAAGTTCATACAGCAAACTCACCTTTCTCCAGGACATGATAAATCTTCTTATCCTTATCCACACCATAAATATCCAGTTTCTGCCTTGGAGCATTAACAACAATATCCCAGTGATACATTGTTTTTCTGTCAGGATCAAAACCTAAGCCTAAAGCTATATGAATCATCCTTGCTATCTTTTCATTAACAATAAGATAACCACAAAGCTTTGCTTTTGGATTAGTATTTACAGCAAATTCTCCAACATTCCAAAAATTCTTTTTATAAATATTCACAACCTCTTTTGGTAAACTTTCATTTCTTTCTATATCATTCAGCTTTTGCCTTGCTTCGTTCCTTTCTCTTATCATTGCTTCTTCTATCTTTTTTGGAGCCTTAATCACCTTATACCTATTTCCTGTGAATTCCACTACTATTGGTGATTTTTCAGGTATGACATAACTTCTGTCAATATTAATAACAACATCTCCTATCATCATCCCATAAACATTTTCAGGCGTTACAAATGTCTCACCAGAAGGGAAATTAGCATATGATCCTGCTTTTATTTTTGTTCTTTTATAATATTCTCTATCAATTATTGTCCTTACATCAGAATCCTGCGCAGTAAATAATCTTCTTTTTCCTTTTTCAGAAACAAGATTAACAGTAAAATCAGTTTTATGTCCATCTATGACCTCACCTACAACCCTTATATATTCACATTTATTGAAAATATTCCTTATCTTCTCACTCCTTTTCCTTAATTTATTGTAATTGAGATTGCATGTTTCAATAAAAACACCTATAGGCAGTGTTTCTGTTACTGCATACCTCATCATAGGATCTCTTTTCTCTAAAGCAGTCTGCGGCTCATACCTGTCTTTTAACATCAACTGCCCAGGACTGCCCCATCTTGTTTTTTTATCCAAAGAAGGATACCCTATCCCATCCCCAAAGAAATGCTTTCCATAATAACCTTTAGCATGTATGCCAAAACCTGCCTGGGTATGATCCATCCTACCAATATTTAACTCTTTAGAAAACTCTTTATATTTCTTAAAAACCTCTTCATCCACTTCTTTGCTTAATTCACAACCCCTTAACGTAGTAATCAAATCAGCAGTTCTTACAGGCTTGGCTAATAAAGAAAACCTGTCTGAAGAAGAGCCCATCCTCAAATCAACATTAAATTTCTTTGCTGCAACAGCCATTGCTAATGCAATAGAATAAGAATCAAGATAATCCTCTAAAGGTAATTCTGTATGTTTTTCAGAAGGAACTAAAACAAAAGATACTCCTGCTTTTTCTCCTCTTTTTAAATTATAACCTTGTTTCCATATTTTATAAGCAGTTTCTGACAATTCCTCCCATCTATATCTTCTGTACCATTTGTACCTGTATTCCAACTCCAATGTTCCTGAAAAACTCCCTTTATCCGCCTTAAGAATTATATCCGGGCTTTTGAATATCTCTTTAAAGACCTTTGTTTTTGTCCTTTTATTTACAGCTCTAACAAAAGTTTTTAAGACTCTTACCTTTTTCGTATTTAACTTCTTTTTTACCCAATCATCATAAACATACCATATATCTTTTAGAATCTCTAGATTAGCGCTGTTCTCATCTATAACCATAACATGCATATCCCCCCCTAAATTATGTATGGCTCTAGACAAGGGAGCTATAGAATAAAATGCTTTATGTTGTTTTAGATTTAGAATAACAAATACTACCTTGTCTTTTACTTTATTTTTTAATTTTTTTGTATAATAATCTACTTCTGAATTAAAAGTTTGTATATTGTATTTCATGTTAATATTTTTTAGTTTACCATTAATAAATCTTTTGGAAAAAGATTTTCTTTTTCCAAACGCACGAAAAAATCACTTTGTGATTTTTTGTGTCCTAAAAATCCAAAGGATTTTTCTGAGTTTAAAAATCAAAAATTTTTAAAACTTTCCCCACATTTGTCAAAACCTCAACTTTATTTGTAACTAACACATCATCTTCTATCCTTATTCCAAAATTCTTCATATAAACAGCAGGTTCAATTGTAAAAACAGAATTCTCCTTAATTTTATCTTTTGACTTATCTGTCAGGTTAGGAGACTCATGAATTTTAACACCTAAACCATGGCCTAAGCCATGTGTAAAATACTTAGAATATTTCCCTAAATCTTTCTTAACATTCTCAAACAATTTAGCGCATTTCCCCCCTAACTTTATCCTTTCAATGACCCTCTTCTGCACATCTAACAATAAATTATAAATCTCTATCTCTTTCTTAGAGGGCTTTCCCAAGTAAATAGTTCTCGTCGTATCAGTGCAATAGTTTTTGTATCGTATCCCAAAATCAATTACACAAAACCCTTTTTTCAGTTTAGTATCCTCTGTACTATGATGCGCTTTGCTTGAATTACTGCCAGAAGCAACAATTGTCGGAAATGCTAACTCACAACATCTCTTTTTTGCTTCGTATTCTAAGAAAGCTTTGACTTCTGCTTCTGTTTTGAATTTTTTGAATTCTTTAAAGCATTTTTTTAGAATTTCATCAGAAATTCTACATCCTTTCTTTATTATTTCTATCTCTTTCTTTGTTTTTTGCTCTCTTAACTGATAGAGCTCTTTCCTTAAATCAACTAACCTAGCTTTTCTAAAATTCTTTTTTAAATAATCTCTTAGCAATAATGTAAATTCTTCCTTATTTACACCTATTTTTTTATGTTTTATCTTATTCTGCTTTACCTTTTCTGCAACAAACTCAAACAATCTCTTACTTTTTGTAGGAGAATAAACCTTCAATCCTCTTTCTCTAGCTCTTTTAGCCTCAAACCTTGATACAATAAGAAAGGGTTTTTTGTTTTTTGGAATAATCAAAGCCCCAACCCCATTATAACCAGAAAAATAAGCCATATCATAATCAAATCTTGCAAAATCTATATTACAAGAAATAAAAAAATCAATCTTCTTTTTCCTTAATATGTTTTGGAATTCCTTTATTTTAGCCATTAAAGGAAAATTATATAAAGTTGGTATTTAAATATTGTGATAATGAAAAAATTAAAGTTAAAAAACGGCTTAACAGTAATTCTTGAAAAAAAACCCGTAGAAACAATAACAACACAGGCAACAGTTAAAACTGGTTCTAATAATGAAAATAAAAAGATTAATGGCATTTCACATTTTATAGAACACATGCTTTTTGAAGGCACTAAAAAAAGAGCAAATTCAAGAATCATATCAAATGAAATAGAAAGTTTAGGAGGGGAGTTAAACGCATACACATCTAATGAAAGAACCTGCTTCTATGTCACAATGCCAAAAAAATATTTTGATAAAGCCTTAGATATAACTGCAGATGTCCTTCAAAACCCTTTATTTGAGGAAAAGAATATCAAAAAAGAAAGAAAAATCATTCTAAAAGAAATAAATCTTCATAAAGATGAACCAAGATTTCATCAATGGATTTTATTTACAAAAACATTATTCAAGAAACATCCTGCTAAATTACCTGCATATGGAACAGTTAAAGCAGTTAAAAGAATAACAAGAAAAGACCTGTTAAATTATTATCATAAATATTACATTCCAAACAATATTATATTATCAATAGTGGGAAATTTCAATAAAAATATGATCAATAAAATAAAAAACCAATTTAAAAATTTTAAACCAAAAAAAATATTAAAGATAAAAAAAGTAAAAGAACCAAAACAAAATAAAGTAGAGATAAAAAAGGAAAAAAGGAAGATATTAAGCTCTTATATGGTTATGGGTTATAAAACTGTTTCTAGAACAAACAAAGATTCTTACACGTTAGATATAATTAGATCAATTCTTGGAAGAGGCCAGTCAGGAAAAATATTTGATGAAATAAGGAATAAAAGAGGATTAGCTTATGAAGTTGGGGTTCATCATGATTCTTCTATTGATTACGGATTCTTTGCTGTTTATTTAAATACAGATAAAAAGAACATTAAAAAAACCATTGAATTAATCCTAAAAGAATTTGAAAATCTAAAAAACCTGACATCCAAAGAGCTAAAGGAAGCAAAAGGATTCCTCACAGGCCAGCATATACTGGAAAATGAAGACACAAGAGAATTAGCAGATGAACTAGGTTATTGGGAAAGCATCAAGGATGCTAAATTGCTTAAAAATTATATTAAAGAAATAAATAAGGTAAAGAAAAAAGACATTCTAAGAGTTTCTAAGACCTATTTGACCAAAAATTATACCTTGGCTTTGATTGAGCAGAGCTAATTTTCACCATTTTCGTCACAAAACATGGACAAAAAATCAAAGAAAGGTTTATATAATTCAGTCAATTCTCTGAATAAAAACAAGGTTTTGGGGGATGAATATGGTTGATATAGCAAGAAGAGAATTCTTAGCTGGTGCTGCAGCAGCTGCAGTAATGCTTACAGGGCAAAAACTGGGTGCTCAAGAAACACAAAAACAGGAGGGGATAATTATGACACAAAAATCTAAAGAACATAAAGGACCATTTAGTATAAAAGTACCATTCTTATTTGGATATACTGGAATAACGTTTTCAGGCGCACAGGATGCGAAAACATTAAGACAAATACTTGAGTGGTATACTCATAGAGGAATAGCATCGAAGGATGGTCCGCCTGCTGTGCTTGAAATCTTCATGGGATTTGGTGATGGCCAAATAAATCCAAAGGAAAGTGACAAGGTGAATATTGCTAGATATAGCTATATACGCCCATTATTTGAGGAGTTTAACGTAGTTGGATCTGCACTCATATATCCACATGAAGGATCTAATTTAGATATGATTTCTAATGATAGGGCTAAACGCCTTGCTTCACAAAGATACGTAGAATTGGTTTCAAAAGTCGCATATGAAGCATTTGGATGCTTACAATCAATAGGGCCTCTTGCAGCTGAAGCTGTCCGTGCGGCCAAAAGGACAAATGGTACCTATGCTTTGATGAATGCCGTTCCACATCTTCGAGAAGCAGCTGAATATGTAAGAAAATTAGATTCAAATTACGTTATTGCACCCGAAGCAATTCGATGGCAAGAATCTGTAGTTTCAAAAGTAGACCAGATTAGTCAATTGCTTACAACAGTAAAACATCCAAATTTAAAGCGTCACGCAGATACTGCCCACGGAAGAGAAGAGCAGAAATACCAAGGCCCAGATGGTATGGTTCAATATATTAATGATATTATTGAAGATGCAGCTACGGTTCATATTAGTGAACATGCAGATGTTACTGAAGCGATGCTTGCAGGCCAGGAAGAATATGATCCAAGGAACCGTGCAGCTCTTGAACCTGATGGACATGTAGGTGGTCAACTTGACGGCATCATGTATGCCCTAATTGAAGCACAAAAAAAGGGATTACGTGTCACACTAGAAACTCCAACTGCGGCAATGAGAAAAAATCTTTTAAGAGGAGAATTCCCTGTCGGATTAGATGGTGCATCTGCGTTAACATTAAACAGAGAAGCATATGCAACAGCTGCAAGGTGTCTAACACATGTTTCTCTTGCAGTTGACAATGCAGCAAAAAGGCTCAACAGATAGTAGAAACTCAATCCATGGCACCTACAGGGATATAGACCTGCTCTTCGCAGGGAATTTTTCTTTTTTAAATAATCAACATATATTCAAGAATAAGCTTCCTTAACCAATTTCTCTTTTCCTTTCAACTCTTTCCTTACAGGCTCAACCAATCTGTCCAATTCCTCAACCAAAGCTGCTTTCAAATCCATAGGATGCAATTTCTTACTAACAAAAACCTTTTCCAACTCTTCATATGAACTAAACTCTAAATTACCGCCCCACTTTGAAGGTCTTTTAATAACTAATTTCTCCTTATTGTCTTCCTTCAAAACCATAATCACATACTTAAAGAAAGCCAAAACCCCATTATTCTCTGTTTCTCCTTCTGAACAAAAAGCCTTGTTAATCTTGCTTTTTATCTCTTCCTTTGGAGCTAATATATCTATCTTAGAGCCTTCAACAGAAGCGCTCATCTTCTCTCCTTTTAATCCTGGCAGCATAGGAGTCATTATCTCAATTCTTGGCTTATAGCCTAATTTAGGCAAATTTTCTCTTGCGAACATTAATAATTTTCTTTGATCTATACCACCATACTGGCAATCAACCTTTAAATATTCTTCATCCAAAGCCTGCATTATAGGATATATGAAACCACTAAGCTTAGGCTCATCACCAAATCTTACAACCTCAGCTGCAGCTCTTCTACATCTTGTTAGGGTGTTCCATGCAGATAATCTTAACATATCCCTGACATAATCCTTTTCCAATTGAAAATCACTACCCTTTACAAATTCCAGATTTTTAGTATCTACTTTAAGAGATTTTAACATAGCAGATAACACTTCTTTGTAATACTTTACTCTCTTATCCAATAATTCAAAAGGGGCTTTTCTGTCATCTAAATGAGCATGCAAATCTGCTATTAATATCTTAAACCTAAAGCCTGCTTTTAAAAAATCCCTTATTTTTATAATAGGCACAAAATAACCAATATGTATCTTCCCAGTGCAGGCCATCCCAATATAAGCACAAGGTTGTTTTTTAGTTTTTATTAGATTATTTAGTTCTTCTTCTGTGACAATCTCTTGTGTATTTCTTTTTATCAATTCTAGCCTTTGGTTTATATCCATTACAGAACAAAAAAACATATAAATATAAAAAGCTTTCTTATATGAATGATATCTGTATCAACCCTCTCATCATATATGTACTGCCCAAGAAAGCTATATCTACAATACGTTCTTAGAATAACAGAGCCCCCAAAAGACGTTCTTCTTAAAGGCTCTATAAGGCATAAGGTATATGAAAACATTAATTTAGCAGAAGAAGAACTAGTAAAAAGCATAAAAAAAGGTATGATAGAAAATGATCTAAAAGGAAAATACCACCAAAGATATAGGGAAATTTTATTAGATGTTATAAAACAGAATAAAGAAGAACTAAAACAGTTCAATATCATTCCTCAGGATTTATTCAAAAATGTATGGCCTCTGATATTAGCGGAATCAGAAACAAGAGCTTCTGCTGTCCATAATTTTATTCTAAAGCATAATGTTTTTGGTGGAGAGTTATGCGAAAGATTAACTCCAAAAATAGAATCAGAGTTAAAAATAAGTTCTGAAAAATTAGGATTAAGAGGCATAGTAGACCAAATCGAAATCTACAAAAAAGGATTTGTTCCGGTAGAGCTTAAAACAGGCAAATCTCCTAGAGAAGGCGTTTG
>Ga0114923_10003844_pt1 | contig 10090 bp, 11 predicted proteins | sample SumtaG_FD_89578 | JGI IMG/M metagenome (GOLD analysis project Ga0114923, IMG submission 89578) | Deep subsurface microbial communities from Indian Ocean to uncover new lineages of life (NeLLi) - Sumatra_00157 metaG | ecosystem: Environmental > Aquatic > Marine > Oceanic > Sediment | place: near...
ATTGAGCTATTTAGGCGCTACACTATGCCCTCTATCTATGCCCAGACATGCCAGAAATTTGAGTGGTTGATTATTGGCCAACCAGACTTTGAGATACCAGGGGCACGGTGTTTCTTCGAGGGATGTCCGAAACCCCTACCAAAAACCATAACGGCCAAGTACATGGAGTATATTGAATCCGTTTCCCAAGATGCCGACCTGGTTTTGACAACCCGTTTAGATAATGACGATATGCTGATGCCCCGGTACGTTCAAGATGTTCAGATGGCCGCAGTATACAAGCCACCCCTTCACCTTTTTGAGACACGGGGCTATCGGTACAACCAACGAAATAAACGGTTTTACAGGGACAAGTTACACCACAAAGAGCTTACTTCCCCATTCCTTACGCTTACTTGCTCACCAAAGAAACTGGTAACTGTTTACTGTGGGTGTCACTCAACAATGTGGAAAAAATTCAATCTTACTATTCTTCCAAGACGAAGATGGGTACAGCTAATACATACTACAAATTGGCTCTTAGCCAAGCCCTCTAATACAGTGATTGATAATAAGGGAATCAGGACACGAATAGACCCGTTCGTTAAATCGCTTGCCGAACGAGAAATCGTAGAGTATACTAAATAGTAATGTAACCAACCAAAAGGAAAGATAATGAACATAATCATACAGGGTTACGGAATGGTCGGTTCAACACTTCACAAAGGACTCAAAACACTTGGTCATATACATTTTGCTATACATGACCCCTACAAAGGGCTTGTTGTGTCTCCAAACTCTGATCGAATGAATAAGGCAGACGTTTTGTTTTACTGTGTGAATGAGAAAGATGGCAGAATCACCGATGGCACCTTGCTTGAGAAAATGGTTGGTAAGTTAGTTATCATCAAAACTACGCTGAATGTGGGAGAGACCGAGCTTATACAGAGTATCCTACCAGGCGTTAAAATAGTATTTATGCCAGAGTTCTTACGAGAGGACACAGCGCTTGATGACATGCTCCACCCCGATCACATTGTCTATGGTGCGGTCGAACAAGAGTACTCCGAAGCAGCCAATGAGATTTTCATTGGGTTGTCTGGTGTTCGTTACTATGTAGAACCAAAAGAGGCTGAGCTGATTAAGCTAGTATCAAACACTTATCCGCTTATCAAGCTAGCGTTCTTTAATCAACTTTACGATTTCTGTGTCAAAAAGGGCATAAGCTATGACCGCGTGATTGCCCCACAACTCAAAAACAAATTCAACAGCGGCGCATACATGGAGATATTTAATAAAGGAGGACGGGGAGGCGGCGGTAAGTGCTTGCCAAAGGACTTAGATATTCTATTACAGTCCGACATCGGCAGAGAAATCTTATCAGGTGTTAAGACTGTAAACGATGACTTGCTAGCCAAGTACCCCAAAAAGAGATGAATAAAAACCTATTCGTTTATGGCACACGGCCAGAGCTAATCAAAATGTTCCCGGTGATTCGAGCAACCAAGGATAAGTACGTTATATGTACGGGGCAGCATAAAGAACTGCTAGACAAATCCTTGCTTACCCCTGATATGGAACTTGACTTGATGAACCCAGAACAGCCCTTGCTTACTACTGTGAACGCTATCAGCTTCCATTTGTCCTGGCTACTCAATTATATTAAGCCAGAGAGGGTAATTGTCCAAGGAGACACGGCCACGGCGTTCGCTACGGCACTTGTAGCGTTCCACCAGGGGGTACCCATAGCACATATAGAGGCGGGGCTTAGAACGTTCGACAGATATGAACCATGGCCCGAAGAAGTCTACCGACAATTCATATCATCGGTTGCCGACTTGCACTTTGCTCCGACGAAACACGCGGCGGCAAACTTAGAGAGAACGATGCCTTATGGAGATGCCAACCACATACGTATAACCGGCAACACGGTTGTTGATGCAGTACAGGAACTTGCCCCGAAACACACGATCACACCAAACATCTTGGTTACTCTCCATAGGCGGGGTGCCCTGGTGGGCATGTATACCGCTGCAATTGTCAAGCTTGCTAATGAGTTTCCCGATAACCGATTCAGGGTACTATGTCACCCAAACGCTACCGGCCAACAGCTCAAGCTTTTTCTGACTGACAAAGCACCAAACATTGATCTCCTCGAACCTATGGGTTACCTAGATTTCCTAAAGGAACTTGCTAGGTGTTATATGGTAATGACGGACAGCGGGGGTCTACAAGAGGAAGCGCCAGCGCTTAATAAGCCGGTAATCATACTCCGCAAACGTACCGAACGCCCAGAGGGGCTTGGTAATGGTGCCTTTCTTGCGCCAGATGCCAAAGAGTTAGTTGAGGTAGCCAGAAAGCTCCTAACTGGCCCTATGTTCTATATCAACGCTGCCACGGCCAAGAACCCATATGGGGATGGCCATGCTGGTGAGAAGATAGCGGCGGTGCTAAATGCTGCGGGTTAAACGCTGTAAAAGAATACTGGACGATAAATGGCGCTTACTTAATACTGAACGAAGTATGGCACGGTATGACCATTTTCTTGCTTGTGAATATGGCGAGACCTTAGAAGTAGGCCCGGGGTCGGGTTTCTTCACTGTCTTGTTACAAAAGGAACGTGGTGTTGATGATATCGTTTTGTTGGAAAAGAGCCACAGTTGTATTAAGTTACTTGCCGATATGTTAAAAACCAATGGGATATCTGATGTTCTAGTAATTGAGGGAGATGTAAACGATACACCTTTCATGGGACGGTGTTTCGATACCATCGTTTGTTTGGAAGTGCTTGAACACTTGATAAACCCCTACAAGGCGCTCAAAGAAATGGCCCGAATATGTCGCAAAGACGGCAATCTCTATATATCTTGTCCAATAAAGGGCAGTATGCCCCCAGAAATATTTTCGGGCCACAAACAAGATTTTGATTTCCTAGAACTCCGCACCCTGATTGAATCGACCGGCTGGATAGTTTACAAAAGTTTTACAGATGATACCTACCAATATTTTTATAGCAGGAGGAAATGCTAATGCACGGCCCCCTATTTTGTTATCTCCAACAGCACAAGTGGCAGGTTGGTTCTGCCCACAAATACTTTACTCTTTTGCAGAACCGCTACGGTGGACTTCAATTAACGTCCAGCCGGGTTGTCGCTGTAATACAGGATTGGAAAGCGGATGTTATAAAGCTTGAACCGGCACTTATTTTCTGTAGAGGCGATTGGTTGAGATACTATCAACTGCCTCTTATGTATAACATTCCCTATGTTTTACTTGAGCAGGATGTCCACAGTCTCCGTACTAAGTTAAGCGTTCGGCAACTCCAAATTGAAAAAGAGATGGTTGAAGGGGCGGCTGGCGTTATCTTTACAAGCGAAGATCACCTGGCCTATCTTCGGGATGATATGCACTACAAAATGCCAAACGTGGGGATTATTCATCTTCGACCACTCCGCCAGATGCTTGCTTGGCATCCAAAAGAAAAGTTACCCGGCGACAAAAATCTTGTTTATGCCGGTGGGCTTGTCAGAACTGGGGGTGGCAACTATGGCTACCGCAATTATCGAAGCATTTTCCAAGACTTTGTGAAAGCGGGTTGGACAGTGCATATCTATGGAAGCAAGAACCAGTATGCAACTGTGAGAGAACTTGCTAAGTGTGAGGGGATAATGGCACATGGTTGGGTGCCTTACGAACAACTACTCCAAGAAATGAGTCAATACACCGCTGGTTTACAAGCCTACGCTAAAGAAAATGTAAACGACCGGCAGTTTAACTATACCAAGTACTGTCGTCCAAATAAGACATGGGACTACCTAGCAGCTGGTATCCCCACAATTGGACTTTATGCTGGTAACTGTGCTAAAATATACACGAATGGTGGGTGGGGTATTACTATCCCAAACACCGAGCGGTCTACCTTGGAGAATATCGAACTGCCAAGATTCCCGCCAGAAATACGATACGAACAAGTGATGGAAAACGACCTCCCCATAATGGAGAGAGTGGTTGCCACTGCTTTGAAGGTTAAGAAAATAAAACCGATAAAGGTTGCAGAAAAAATAGAGCAACAGGAAGAGGAGGACGACATGAAATCAGATCATCTTTGGCATCGACTGACCAAACCTGTAATAGAGAACGGACGCTTGCTCTATGGCAGAGGCAGACGTATTCCAATAACAGAGGCTATCCGACTTGGCTTAGTCAAGAAGGAAGTGGTTGTTAAGGAAGCTATTAAGAACAAACGTGCTAAGAAAGCGAAAAAGGCTCCCGCTAAGAAAGCAACCAAGGGCAAAGACAAAAAGAAAGCCACACCTAAGAAAAAGGTCGAGAAAGTAGAGACCAAGCCACTACTGGATGAAGAGAAACCGGGCGAAGTCAAAAAGACTTTCGACTTGGGCGAAGGTGTTACGTTTTCGATTGATGACAAGCCCGTGAAACCGCTAGACAGCTTGAGTATTGTCTTGGAGAAAGATAAAGACAAAAAAGAAGAGGACGCGGAGTAAGTGAATACGCTAGCAGACACAAAGGCATGGCTCCGCGTTACGGGTACAAGTGAGGATACCCTTATTACTGCTCTCTTGGGCGGTATAGATGCAACCATTAAGGCGAATCTTAGCAACTATATTGTTGCTGTAGAAGATAGCGTTTATCTTGATGGTGGCGGTGAACATCTACGGCTACCCCGGGTGCCGGTCAGTGAAGAGGACGGCGATGAAATAGTTGTTCACGATGACATCTACAATGTGGATGTTGACGAGGACATGTATCGCTTGGTTCCAACAACCGGCCAAATTTTCTACAAGAACGAAGCAACGCTATGGCCCACAGGTGCCAAGCGTTATTTTGTTACTTACAAAAGTGGTTTCTCTCTCCGCGACGATTACGATGATGTGGTCGAGCGGATAAAGCTTGCCGAATTGGTATGGATTGCCGATATCTTCTTTAACAGATCAGCGTCCGTATCTAAGGAGACCATTGATGAAGTTTCTTGGGTGTTCGACATGACGGCAGATTTACCCAAGAACGTTCGCACTATCCTCCAGGGCTTGCTTGATGTACTATCAGACTTCTAAGGGTGAGATAGATGTTATTTAACAGTGCCATACCTATCTATCAAGCTACCGACACCTTTGAACATGGCGAGGTTTCGTCAGGCTACACAAGTGCCGGTACTTTGTACTGTCACATTAAGTTTGCTGGTAATGAACAGCTAAGCGCTGATCGTAAGCAAGCAATACGAAGAGCTACAATATTATTTGAGAATACCCCCGTTGCTCTATCGCCCCGAGACCTTGTTAAAATCAATGGAACATATTACCACCTGCTCTATGCCCCAACGCCGCGTGTGGGTTTGGGGAACCGCACAATTTATGAAGTCGATATCATCGAAGAGTTTAAGGAAGTGGTGATACTCTAATGTCCCGCTTTGACTATGACCACGCTAGTATGGCTCTTTTCAGAATGAAAGTAGATAAACAGATACACGACCGTTTGGAGCAAGCTGGGGCATACGCTGAAACTGCCGTGAAGGTGGCGCTAAGTATGCCTGGTGGTGGGCATCTGTATGGGAGTCACCGTGCCTCTGCTCCTGGCCAAGCTCCGACAGTGTGGTCAGGCGATCTACGGGCAAGTATAACACATACCGTTATAAAGCTTGGAATGCTATGGACAGCAATTGTTGGTTCTGATAAAGACCACGCACCACTGCTTGAATTTGGTACAAGCAAGATGGCCCCGCGTCCGTTTATGCGGGTGACTATCGCAAGGATACAACCGACTCTTTGGAGACTAATGGCTGGAGGTAAAAAATAATGGCAGACTTCAAACAGATCGAATGGGGACTAGAGGCTTATCTAGCGGCTAATGCTCCGCTTGCTGCTTTGCTGGAAACCTTTGAAAGCAAGCCAGCTATCTTTAGTTACACGGCACCACCTGGCGCTGTGTCTCCCTACATATGCTATTTCTCACTTGACATTTCAGCGGACGATACCTATGATACCCGGCAAGACAACGCCACCTATCAAATAAATGTTCACACGTTCAAAATGTCAACCGCTTATGATATCTATAGCATCCTTGATGACTTACTCCACCGGCAAACGTTTTCAGTTACAGGGTACACTAACCTGTTTGTCAAGCGGATACGAGGCATCCAAAGACTTCAATTAGAGGAAGGGGAAGAGCTACTGGGGCTAAGTGCCGATTACAAGATAATGGTGCAAGAGTAAGTAGTGGACTCTACCGCTTGTTTATAGTATAATTACCTGTGAACGATTAACTTTGTAAAGAAAGGAATGTTAGCAATGGCATTTGTAGCAATAGGAACAACTTTTTCGATTAACGGGACTCCGGTTGCTGAGCTTACGAAGATCGACGGCCCGGCTTGTAAGCGGGACGACATCGACGTAACCAGCCACGACTCTAGTTATTGGAAAGAGTTTCTGCCCGGCTTGATTGAAGCTGGTGAGATTGATTGTGAGGGCAACTATGTACCCAGTGACGCGGGTATGCTGGAAGTTATCGACGCTATTTCCAGCGACACAGTACTCTCTACTTTTGCGGTTCAAACACCGAACGGCTACGGTTTTTCTGGTAGTGGTATTTTGACCGCTTTTAAGGTCTCTCTCCCCTTCGACGATAAGGCAGAGGTTTCTTTTACCTTAAAGATTAGTGGCGAATTGACATTCGACACTGAGCTTTCCTAATCAAATAGTGGCAGACTGAGTACGAAAGGAGAACTATCATGGCAGACAAGCTAGCAAAATTGCGGAAAAAGAGCGTGTCCATTATCGTGGATAAAGAGGAATACTTTTTGCGGTATGACCTCAATGCTCTTGTGGAGTTAGAGGACGCTTACGATAACATCGAGCAAGCTTTTAACTTTGAAGAGAATCCGAAAGGAGCGATTAGTAAGCTTCGTAAGGTACTATACGCTGGGTTGATGGCTAACCATCCCGACATGTCAGAGAAAGAGGTTGGTGAGTTATTTACCGTTGAGAATCTCGGTGATTTTCAAGAGGCTATAGCGAAAGCTATGGACGCGGCCATGCCCGATGAGGCCGAGTTAAAAAACCCGAAGGCTCCCAAAGACCACCTACCCAAGACGAAGAAATAAGTTGGGAATACGTTCGACACACCTACTTACTTTTGTGTCAAAAGACAGATCAGGATTTTTGGGAGGCAACTTACCGAGAGATAGATACTGCTCTTACCGCAGCCATGAGGTTTGAACAAGAACACACGCTGCCCTTGCTAGCGATTCAAGCTACTTGGGCAGCTGTTCAACTTGCGAGAGCCTACGGCGGCGAAAAGATGCTTGATATTGACAAGCTTATGGGCAAGGATGCTGACAAGGCAAGCGGTCAGATGTCCAAAGCGGCAATGATGTCAGAGCTTACCAAGCTATCAACCGTCCAAACGAAATGGAAGGAAGAGAAGAAGAAAAAGGAGGCGGACTTAGAAAGTGCCTAATGCACATCTAGGAACCCTATGGGTTGATATCATAGCGAGAGACCACACGTTTCTCCAACAGATGACCAAGGTTGGTAACAAAATGACAGCCTTGGGCGTTGCTATGACCAAGAACGTAACCCTACCGATTGCCGCCGCTGGTGCTATTGGCTATAAAGCGGCTGCTGAAATTGGTAAGGGCTACATGCTTGTCGCCCGACAGCTTGGTTATACAGGTAAAGAGCTTGATAAACTCATGGTGCGCTTTCGGAAAGTGTGGCGTGATGTACCAGAAGAGTCAGAGGTCGTTGCTGGTGTTCTAATCAACGTCGAACAACGATTCAACCAAACAGGTAAAGCCGCAGACAACATGACCAAGAAAGTGCTTGACTTTGCACGTATTATGGGTGCCGAACCCGTAGCTGTATCCAGAGAACTTGGTATGTGGTTCCAACAAAACGAAGTCAAGGGTAGAAAACAAGGCGAAATGATGGACATGCTTGCGTTTGCTGCTCAAAAATCAGGCATCTCAATCGAGACCTTGGTTACTCAACTAAGTAGCAATAGCACTATGCTTGAACAACTGGGTTATAGTACAAAAGAACAGATTGCTTTGTTTGCCTCTTTCGAGTCTGCCGGTTTGAAAGCCGAGGACACAGTGGTTGCTCTCCGTATGGCTGTGGCCGCTGCTGCCGAACGTGGATTCAAAACTGGTGAAGAGGGCATAAGGGCATTTACTAAGCAGATCAAAGAGGCTCCCAATGAAATGGAAGCTACCAGGATTGCTATTGAAATCTTTGGTCGTCGAGCTGGGCCGCGCTTGGCCTCCGCTATCCGTGAGGGTACATTCTCGGTTGATAAGTGGTCAAAGAAGCTAGGAAACTCCAAGGGTACGATTGAAAAAACATCAGAAGCAACCATGACACTTAGCGACCGTATGAAGATGCTGGGCAAAAAGATTCTTGGTCTCTTCGAGCCAATCGGCAAAGTATTCATTTACGCATTTGAGGATATCATTCTACCAGTGTTAGAGAGAGCGGCCAACTATACAGATAAATGGGCCGATGCAATGGATAGAGTACCGCGTCCTGTCTTAGCGGCCATAGGTACAGTGCTAACTTTAATTGCACTTGTTGGCCCTTTGATGGCTATTCTAGGATGGCTCGGTAACTTTGCCATTCTCAAGTACGGACAGATAGCGGCTGGTATAGCAGGCATCTATCAATTTGTCTTTCTCAAATGTGCCGCACTGTCCTACGCAGCGGGTGTAAGTATGGGTGTTGCCTTTGGGTTGATTCTGTTAATCCTGTTAGCGGTAGGTGCTGCTATCTATGTCATTATCAAACACTGGGATAAGTTTGCAAAAGTCTTCCAGCCCGTTATGGGTGCGCTTGCTGAGCTGTGGAAGACGCTGAAAAAGACCTTTGGTGAACTATGGGCTATTTTGAAACCGATGCTTATACCGGCGCTCAAAAAACTAGCAATCATCGTTGGTATAGCCCTCTTGGGAGCGTTCGGTGGTTTAGCTATCGTTCTCGTTCTCCTTATCAATATCATCACAGCTGTTATCAAGTGCTTTGTTGGTCTGGGTAAAATCATTTACGGTGTCTCTCAAATCATGCGCGGTTTCTTTACGGGCAACACTGAGCTAATGGCCGCTGGTGTCAAGAACATCAAAGACGGCGGTAGTGAGATAGGCAATGCTATGAAGACTATGGTTATGGATAGTGGTCGCCAAATTGGGTCAATTATCACATCCGTTGCCGAAGGTACTATCGCTATGATGGACGAGTTTAACAAAGATGCAACCAAAAAGGGGGCGGAAGGTGGTCAAACAAGCGCCAAGGCATTTGAAGATATGAGCGAGGACGAGCGCAAAAAGGGTTTTAAGCAACAGGTCGCCGACCAAGCAAAGAGAAACAAAGACGTTGCTCTTATGAATGAAGAGGGCGGTAGACAGGCCGGTAAATCTTATCGCATGAGCTTTGAGGAAGAGGTCTACAAGAAAGGGTTTGCTAGGGCAGTATTTGATAGAGGTCGTAGGCAGCAACATAAACAAGAGATTAAAGAAGAGAAAGATCACCAAAAGTTTATGGGTATGCTCCGCAGAAATGCTAACCAGACAGAAGAAGTAAAACAAGGAGAGCATGGTAACTCAATTCTAGGAATATTTCGTAGAGCAGACCGAAAGAAAGAAGAAGAAAACAGGCGGAGTCATAGCCAGCAAGGGCGTGATACCAGAGTTATACAAGGTGGTCTCATTGGGTGGTTAGCAGGCGTTCCATCAAAGCAAGCATTCGCTATGTCAAATAACTCGTCACCGATTGTTACTAGTTTACAACCCGCTTGGAATGCACATGTGAGCGCTACCCAAAAAACAAACCTAATGCTTGGTAAATGGCTTAGTGGTATTCCCGCATATTTTAAGAGTCGGATAGCGCTTAACGGCCACTTTATCGCTACGATGTTTGACATTCCCCTTGAAGGGGCAATAAACGCATTCAAAGAGCGTATACAAGTATTCAGCGTTGATTATCTGTCTAATATACCAAGATGGTTTAAGGAAACTATCCTTGGAAACGTTCATAAGATGTGGGAAGCAGGTCGGTCGCTTGCCGAACAGATGGTATTGGGTTTTGCTAGCCGTGGACAAACTGAC
>Ga0114923_10003847_pt1 | contig 10083 bp, 8 predicted proteins | sample SumtaG_FD_89578 | JGI IMG/M metagenome (GOLD analysis project Ga0114923, IMG submission 89578) | Deep subsurface microbial communities from Indian Ocean to uncover new lineages of life (NeLLi) - Sumatra_00157 metaG | ecosystem: Environmental > Aquatic > Marine > Oceanic > Sediment | place: near...
ACCGCAAAAAAATTGAAGGTACAGAAGGGAAGCCCGGTTCTATTGATCGAAATGCTATCGTATACCTATAAACAGACAGCCTATGAATATCGCAAGAGCTATTGTTTGACCGATAAAAAAGCGATATTTCGGGAGATTTGACGGATCTGCGTATATCTGCGTGAATCTGCGGTTAAATAAACATATAAAAGGCGAAGAGGAGATTAGATGAAACGCGATTATCCAGTCATTGAATGCGATGTCCTCATTATTGGCGGGGGCAGTGCCGGGGCTATGGCCGCCATTCGGGCCAAAGAAATGGATCCCAACCAAACTGTTGTGGTCTTTGAGAAAGGGGACATTAAATATTCGGGCTGCATCGCCCGGGGTATGGACGCCCTTAATATCGTTGCCGTGCCGGGCTTGTCGACTCCGGAGTTATATATCGAGGCCAACAGCATGGCCTGCGAAGGCATCATGGACGAGCCGGTCAACTACCTCATGGCCCAGCGAAGCTGGGAGATGCTGCGAAAACTGGAGTCATGGGATGTCTGCTTCCCCACGGATGAAAAAGGCGAATACGAGGTTTTGCAGGTCCATCCCAAAGGCCGCTTTTGTGTCACCATGAAAGAGCCGGAGCTTAAAACCATCCTGGCGCAACGGGTATTGAAGCTCGGGGTAAACGTCATTAATCGCACCATGGCGGTTCAGCTTCTCAAAACCGGAGAACAGGTTAGCGGGGCCATCGGCATGAATGTGCGTACCGGCGAGATCATCGTCTGCAAAGCCAAATCCGTTATTCTTTCTTCGGGTGGCACGGCGCGATTTGGATTGCCCAACAACGGCTATCTTTACGGCGTTTATGATTTTCCGGGCAACACCGGGGATGGCTATTGCCTGGCGTATAAAGCCGGTGCAGAGTTAAGCGGGTTCGAATACACCCTTATTTATTATATCATCAAGGATATCAACGCCCCCCTGCTGTACATAACATTGACCCGGGGTGCCAATCTGTTAAACGCCTTCAACGAACATCGCGAAAAAGACCACCCCTCGATTAAGTCCATGCTACTCGAACACCATGAGGGCAAGGGCCCTATGCGAATTCTCATGAGCCACTTGCCGGAGGCCAAGATCAAAGAAATCGAGGATATTTTATTCACCACCGAGCGTCCGGTGCAGGAACGATTTTTCCGGGGCCGGGATGTCAATTTTCGCAGCGGCGAAATTGAATTGTGGCCGACGGAATGCTTTCTTTGCGGCGGGCACGGGCTTACCGGGGTGCGGGTAAACGAAAATGCCGAAACTACAGTGGCCGGTTTATATGCTGCCGGTGACACCTCTCTTGTGGCCCGTGGGCATCTCTCGGGCGCTTTTGTGTTTGGCGAAATAGCTGCTGAAAGTGCCACCGAATTTGCCGCGGCAACAGAAAAAACAGACCTGGAAACCGACCAGATAGCTACTTTTGTAAAAAGACAGAAAGATCGATTCAATCAAAGCGGAAATCCGATCCCGATTGAGGAATTCGAATACAAGGTCAGGCGGATTATCAATGACTACATTGTGCCACCTAAAAATGACTATAAACTCAACCAGGCGCTGTGGTGGATGGATCGATTTCGAAAAGAACTAAAGGAAATAGTACGGGTCAAAGATATTCATGACCTCTTTAAAGTCTATGAAGTCGAAAACATTATCCAGTGTGCCACCATGAGTGCGTTGGCTTCGAATGAGCGCAAAGAAAGCCGCTGGGGGCTGTGGCATTATCGCACGGATTATCAGGAGCGCAATGACCGGGAATGGTTGAAGCATATTGTATTAACACAGGGAGAGGCACCGGAGGATGTCAAAATAGCTCATAGGGATATCCTTAGAATGGAAACAGGATAGTGGAAATTACCGAATTACATGGTGCTTAACACTTTTCAAGGTGTCAGGTGTCAGGTTTCAGAAGATGATGGCAGAGAAATTTAGGAATTAAGAGATTTAGGAATTCAGGGATTAAAAGGTTTTAAACCCCTGAACCTTCCCAGATTATAAGCGGAGGAAAGAAAATGCGAATCAACTTGTTGGAGAGTTTAACGGACAACATTGTCATTGATAAAGACAAGTGTACCTTTTGCGGCATATGTATCGAACGCTGTGTGCTGGATAATTTGAGAATGAAGCTATCCCCATGCCGGCAGGCCTGTCCGTTGGGAGTCAATTGTCATGGTTATGTCCAGTTGATCGCACGGGGTGAAGAAGTCGAAGGCATGAAGATCCTTTGGGAAAAATTGCCGTTTCCGGGCATTTTAGGCCGGGTTTGCTCACAACCCTGTGAGGATCAATGTTATCGCAAAAATATTGACGGGCAGCCGGTGGCGATTCGATATCTGAAACGCTACCTTGCCGATGAAGTCGATGACAACCAGATTGTCCTGCCGCAAGTCAATGCCGACACCGGTAATAAAGTGGCGGTGATCGGATCCGGCCCGGCGGGATTGATGGCCGCCTATGATCTCAGAGTGGAAGGGCATGCCGTAACCGTTTTTGATGCTGATCCGGCACCGGGTGGAATGCTACGCTGGGCAATTCCGGAGTTCAGGTTGCCGGAAAAGGTTTTAGAAAAGGAACTGGCGGTGCTGACTACCCTGGGGATTGACATTCAATGCGGGACAGCGATCGGACAGGATATGAGTATCGATGAATTAAAACGGCAATTCCAGGCCATTGTCATCGCTACCGGATGTCAGAAGCCTCTCAGGCTGAACATGGGTGATGAGGGTTTACCGGGTGTTTATCACGGCCTTTCCTTTCTGAGAGACGTTCGCTCCGGTAAAACACCGCAAGTCGGAGATAAGACTGTGGTCATCGGGGCCGGCAATGTGGCGGTGGACGCCGCTCAAACGGCTTTACGCCTGGGTGCTAAGGACGTTACCATGGTCTGCCTGGAGTCTGATGAGGAAGTTCCGGCATTTCCCTGGGCCATCGAGAGCGCGCGTTCTGAAGGTGTGAAAATGGAATGCTCCTGGGGTCCCTTAACATTTTCTTCTCAAAACGGTGTTGTCAGTGGTGTCGAATTTCAGCGCTGCCTGCAAGTCTATGATGTCCGTGGCGTATTTCAGCCAACGTTTGATAATTGCGAACTTTTACCGTTGGATGCCGACACTGTCATCATCGCCATCGGACAGGTTTCCGATCCTGCTCTAACGGAAGAGAACGGAGTGAATCCTCAAAACATCGATCCGATCACACTCCAGACCTCAGATGAGATGATTTTTTTGGCCGGTGATGTGATCAGCGGCCCAACCTCCGTTGTGGAAGCAATGGCCAGAGGCCGACAGGCTGCCGAATCTGTTGATCGGTTCTTAAATGGGGGGCATCTACGATTTGGGCGCAAATATGATGGGCCATTTGAAACCGATTTTGAGATTGACACCAGTAAATCCAATGGAACCTCTAGGGCTAAAATTGCTCAGCAACACTTTCAGGGAAAAGGAGACTTTCGGGAACTGGAACAAGGTCTTAACAGGGAGACTGCCCGTAAAGAGGCAGAACGCTGTCTATCCTGTGGAGAGCCATTTGGCAAGTATCGAACCTGCTGGTTCTGTTTGCCTTGCGAAGTGGAATGCCCCCGCGATGCTTTGTGGGTGGAAGTGCCTTATTTGTTGAGATGATCAGCCAGTCGCCAGTTGTCCGTGGTCCGTTGCAAATTGGAGAAATATAAATTCGACTACACATTCTTCTTGTGAGCGATGGACAACTGACAACCGAAAACGGGCACCGCTTATCTATTTAACCGAAAGGACAGGGCAGGGCGCCTCTAAGATCACATACTGGGCTGTGGAACCGAAAACGAACTTTCCAACCTTGGATCTTCTCCTAACACCGAGGAAAATCTGATCAATTTGGTTCTCTTCGGCATACTGAACCAGATCTTCGCCGGCTTCCAGGCCGCGAATAGAAAGGTGCGACTCGTAGGGAATGCTTTCTTTATTGATAATGGATTTGGCATATTTTAATTCTTCTTCAGCTCTTTCGAAATCTTCTCGTGGGACTTCAGGGCCTCCTTTCATTGAGGTTACAATATGAACTTTTGCGTCAAAAGCTTTAGCTTGTTGAATAGCAAGTTCTAAGGCATCATTAGCCACTTTCGAGCCATCATATCCTACCAAAATATTCATTTGTTATCTCCTGAGTTTTAAAAATTTTTGATGCTTTGCATTAAGGAAAGGGTTCTATTGTTTAGAAAATTAAAACCTTTCTAGGCTTTAGAGAGATAATTCATTGACAGTTACATTAAAATCTGATGTATTAGATATCACCTAATTCAGGGTATTTCAATATGTATTTTTCAGTATTACGGATTGCTGCGTGTCTAAACTAGTGCCACCTAAGGAATAAATGGATAAAATCAAAAAAAACAGTTACTTGAGTTATTAGGAAAAAACCTATGCTGAATACGAAATCATTGCGAGAACAGGTTTATGAATACCTGCGGAACGAAATCAACAATAGAAAGTTTCTCCCCGGTTCCACTATAAACATCAACGAGATTAGCCAACAATTAGGCATTAGTAAAACGCCCCTTCGGGATGCCATCATCCAGCTTGAAATCGAGGGATTTGTTACGATTTTGCCCCGGCGAGGTGTCAAAGTTAAAAAATTGTCTCTCGAAGAAATAAGAGATTCATATCAGATTGTTGGGGCACTAGAAGGATCAGTTATAATAGATGTTTTCGACAGGATCGGTGAGTCCTGCATTTCCAAGATGGAAAAGCTTAATGCCAAACAAATAAAAGCCTTAGAACGCAAAGAATATGATGGTTACTATAAATTGAATCTGGAATTTCACAACGTTTTCCTCGATCTTTCTGATAACGAGACGTTGAAGAGTATTGTTATGCCGGCAAAACAGCGTCTATATGACTTCCCAAGACGAGGGTATATCAAAGAGTGGGAACTGAACAATTGTGGAGAGCATAATCAGCTAATTGAACTCATTAAAAAAAAAGATCAACTAGGCGCCGCTGCAATCATGAGAGATGTTCACTGGTCCTTCAAGATCCAGGAAAAATATATTCGCCAATTTTACCAAAATGATAGCGGTAGCGGTTGAACCTGGCCGCAAAAGCCCTGAGAATAGATATCCTCTGTTAATGACCGCCAAAAGCTTAAGATTCCAGACCCCCCTTTAATCCCTATTTTGCTCTTGTCAGTGGCGTTCTGGCTGTATCAACCGGTGCCATTTTTGCACGCTTGGCGGAAGCACCGGCTCTTGTCATCGCCGCCTCCAGCGAAAGCCGAAGCAGTTAAGAAAACCGGCACTTTATTGGATAAAGGCAAAACTAATCACGAAAACACGAAAGAAAAAAAGCACGAAAAGCGATAAACTGCGTTTGATTTAATTCGTGCTTTCGTGATAAAAAGGTTTTTTTATAAAATGCAAAGAATTCACAACTAAGACTCTAAGGAGGAAAGTTATGGCGTACGAAAATATTATTTATCAGACGGATGATAAAATCGCGATAATCACATTTAACCGGCCGAAAGCTCTCAATGCTTTAAACGCAGACCTTCTGGACGAATTTTCACAGGCTCTGGATGAAATTGCCGGCGACGAAAATATTGGTGTGCTGGTGCTCACCGGTGCCGGTGACAAATCATTTGTGGCCGGAGCCGATATTAATGAACTGGCCACTTATACTCCGCTAACCGCCAAAAATTTTTCCAGAAATGGCCACAACATTATCGCTAAACTTCAGGAACTGCCTATTGCGGTTATCGCGGCGGTGAACGGCTTTGCCTTGGGAGGCGGCACAGAGATTGCCATTGCCAGTGATTTTATTTACGCATCTGAAAATGCCAAATTCGGTCAGCCGGAGATCAATTTAGGCTTAATTCCGGGTTTCGGCGGTACCCAGAGGTTGCCGCGCTTAATCGGCATGAACATGGCCAAAGAATTGGTCTTTACCGGTAAAATGATTTCCGCGGCTGAAGCCGAAAAAATCGGGCTGGTCAACAAAGTTATCCCACACGATCAACTGATGGAAGAAGTCATGAAAACCGCCAAAGAGATTGCTTTCAAGGGAAAAACTTCCCTGCGGGCTGCCAAACAGGCAATTAACCACGGCATGAATACCGATCTGGCAACGGGTATCCATATTGAAATTGAGGGATTCGGCCTGTGTTATGCCAGTTCCGACTCTAAAGAAGGAACATCTGCTTTTCTAGAAAAACGCAAAGCAAAGTTTAAAGGGAGTTTGAAGGATTAAGGACTTTTTTACTGGACTAGAGTCTGAGCGAAATATGCAACACTCCATTACTCCAGTGCTCCAATACTCCAAATGGTAAAATTATTTATGGAGGATAAGAAGAACAAGTTTCAACTCATCTGGGGCATCCTGCTTTTGCTGGTCGGAATCGGCGTTTTTTTTCGGATTCCTCAGATTATACCGGAAATCAAGAAAATAGAGCATTTCGCTTCATACATATTTTTTATATATTTTTGCTTTTATTTGGTTGGAATTTTGCTTATCGTGGGAGGTGGAAGGAAGGTTTATAATCATTTCAAAAAACCAAATGAGGAAAACGCGAAGGAATAATTGATTTTTATTAGACAGGATTAACAGGATTTTTAGAATATCTTTTTCCTGGCTTTCCAGATGAAAACAAAAAAAATACAAATCAGTGAAATCCTGTAAATCCTGTCAGAAAAAGTCTATTTCGATGCAGCCGCCTTCCTAAACTTCTTGAGCTGCTCTTTATAGTATGCGCGATTGCCTTTCGCCAGCTTTAATGCCCGCTTGCTTGCCTCAATGGCTTCCTGAATCATTCCATTTACAAAATAGCTCTCGGCCAATGTGTCAAAAATGTGGGATGAGGGTTCGATTTCCACCGCCAATTTTGCGAGACTCAGGGATCGTTCGGGATTGCGCAGGGATTCAATCTCGCAGGTTGCGTAAAACCAGGCCAGGTTATTAAGGACATGGGGATCATCCAGCCTGAGTTCAATCGCTTTCTCATAAGCGTCTCTAACGCCTTCATAATCCTTGCGTTCGTAATACAGATCTCCCATAAGCCTGTATAAATTAGGGTTATCCGGAGATTTTTGCAGTTCTCTGGCAATTACTTTTTCTATGTAATTTTGACTTAACCTGTCTCGAATAACGCCAAAGCTCAGCTGGTAACCAATAAACCCGACTAAGAGCATTCCGGCGAAGAAAATGCCAATACTTTTTTTAACTTTTCGATTATGCCGGCCAATCCACTTGATGTCGAATTCACATTTTTTTAAGTAATCGATTCGTTCCTTGATGCTGAAATGGTGCCAATTGGGTCGGTCGGCAGATTGTCCGCTGGTGGTCACAATTTTTTCAAGCGTGGAAATCAAGGGCTTAGCAGAATCAAATAAGGTGTAGACATAAATATCAGCTTGGCGTTCAAAATTGCGCATATAAAAACCGAAAATAAAACGAAAATATATTATTAACCCTAGAATGAACACCAGGCTATAAAGGGCAGAGATAATCGTTGATGGGTTGAATCCGGTTTTGTTGAGAAACCAGTAAAACGGCTTAGCAGAAATAAGCCACCACTGAACTGCGTCAGCAATAACGTAATTCAGAAGCATGTAGCCGACGAAAAATAGCAGATAGAACACCAGATGCTTTCTTTTGACATGACCGATTTCATGAGCAATGACAGCATCGATTTCTTCGGGTTCCAGCAATCGCAGCAGGGAAGGGGTCACCAGTATGTAGCGGAATTTTTTTAAAAGCCCCATTACCCCGGCAGTGATCATTTTGCCGCCGAAGATCGGCCAGTAAAGAATATCGGCATAGGAAAGGCCGGCCTTTTGACATAAATTTTCGATTCGCTTGCGATGCTCTCCGGACTCCAGTGGTTTGCAGCGCCAAATTTTCTGAATCATTGTCGGTCCAATGATGGCGACAACAAAAAGAAAAATCAGAAAATAAGTCACTTCACCTTCGGTGGTCTCAAGAAAACGGCCGGGCCATTCAAACGGCAATATTTTTATCAGATCGGCAAATCCCGAAAGTAAAAGCCAGGGAAGAAGTACCGGGATTGAGAAGGTAATGTTTGAAAGGACATAGGATCGCCTGGAGATGTCGCTGTGGTACAGCTTCTTATACGGGCCATAGGCGCAGGTCCAGACAAGTGCAAGGTAAAAAACAAAAAGGCCTAAAAACAACAGCGCTTCAAGCGTCGGAATGGTATTGAAAATTGGAATTTCGATTAAAAAAGAGGAAAGGCTCAGGCCATAGATGTCGATGGCAAAAAGCAAAATCGCCATGATGGATTGACGCGTTAAAATCGCGTGGAATCGATGATCGAGACGTGAAAAGTCGCCAATTGCAATTCGTTTTTCAAGTCTTCGAAAAAGAAATAAGGTAAAATAGAAAAAAGCAACGATCAGGCCGATAAAGAGCGTGAACGTTTCAAGGCCGCTAAAATTGGTTTCTTCGGCAGGCTGGTACGTAAGATATATCAGAAGAACAATGATAAAATATAAAAAATTCCCAAACATAAGTACTCAGTTTTATTCCTTATAAAAGCGTTCTTTTTCACTGTATATACATCCGCAATAATGCTGGCGGTAGAGCCCCATTTGCTTTGAACATTCGATGCCTTCTTTCCAACCTTCACGATAATCCTGATACAGAAACGAGACGCCCACCGATTTTCCGATGGACTCTCCCATTGTGCGGATAAGATCATGTTTTTGATGCTTGCTGTAAAGCAAAGTCGAAGAGAAGTAATCGAACTTGCCGCGTTTGGCCAGCAGGGCAGTTGACCGCAGACGATCATGGTAGCAATAATTGCAGCGTTCAGATTCCCGAAAGGCCACATGCTGTATAAATCCCTCTATATCGTAACCCTCCTGGTAAATGACCTTCAGATTGATCTGTTCGGCATAGGCTTGAAGGGCTTCCTGACGCTTTACACATTCAGTGTAAGGATGAATGTTATGGCGGTAAAAAAATCCCATCACCTCCAGACCTTCGTCTCTCATGGTTTTGATAGGATATATGGCGCAGTTTGCACAGCAGACGTGCAAAAGGACTTTCATTTTCTTTCTCCAAAAATAGCCGTGCCGATGCGAACCAGGGTGGCGCCTTCTTCAATGGCAACTTCAAAATCACCGGTCATGCCCATAGACAGTTCTTCCATGGATACATTGGCTGGAGCTTGTTTCTTTATTTCATCCCGCAACTCTCGCAAAGCCGCAAAAAAGGGTCGGACTTTTTCGGGCTGATAGAAATAAGGCGGCATGGTCATCAGGCCTTTGATGGAAAGGTTTTCCATCCGGCTGATTTCTGAAATCAATCCAGGCACCTCTTTGGCCGATATCCCGGATTTGGTGCCTTCGCCGCTATTATTCACCTGTACCAGGATGGGTTGAACTTTATCTGCTTTTTGGGCCTCTTTATGAAGTTCACGCGCCAGCTTAAGCGAATCCACGGAATGAATCAAATCAAAAAGCCTGACCGCATATTTGGCCTTGTTGGACTGCAGATGGCCGATAAAATGCCAGCTGACCGGATATTGAACCAGCGCATTGAACTTTTCACGCACTTCCTGCACGTAATTTTCGCCCAGAATTGTTACGCCGGATTCAATGGCGTCTTTAACCGTTTCTGCCGGAATCGTTTTACTGACCGCCACCAGGCGGACGGACTCCGCATCCCGGTTGCAGGATTCGGCAGCCTGTCGAATACGTTCTTTTATCTGTTCCAGTCTTTGTCTCAACTTCAGATCTCTTTAATTAATATGAAATTGGCCTAATTTTATTATTTCGAATAGACAGGATTAACAGGATTAATTAGATTTTCTGGTCTGGATCACTTTCCGGATGAAAGTGATCCAACACAATCCCGCCAAAAAAGGCGGGAAATTTATCATTTTGGCAACCTGTCTGTGGAACTAAACCGAATCGTTGTTACAACAATTTAATGGAGAATAATATATTTTCGCCGAAGGCGAATTGGGATTTTTGGCTTTCATCTGGAAAGACAAAAAATTAAACATCCAAAAAATCCTGTAAATCCTGTCAAAAAATATTATCACAATTTCCTTAAATTTAATGGCCTTTGGGAA
>Ga0114923_10003849_pt1 | contig 10082 bp, 11 predicted proteins | sample SumtaG_FD_89578 | JGI IMG/M metagenome (GOLD analysis project Ga0114923, IMG submission 89578) | Deep subsurface microbial communities from Indian Ocean to uncover new lineages of life (NeLLi) - Sumatra_00157 metaG | ecosystem: Environmental > Aquatic > Marine > Oceanic > Sediment | place: near...
CTCATTAAATATACCTTTATACTTAGGCAATTTATTTGAAATCTTTACGGTAATGATATCGCTATCATCCACTGTCTCCTCTGGCTTTTCCGGTTCGGCGATTAGCGGAGCTTCGGAGGCCTCGGCCCATTCGTTCTCGATAAGATATTCGCCGAGTTCTGTCCCCACATCGATAATCTTATCTTTCTCAAGATGTTCGTATAGGTCTTCTTTTATAATCCCCGAAAAATATTCATCGTAGCTCGGTAGTTCTTTTAAAATTTTCACCCAAAATGATTCTGGCATTTCGCCCTCTTCTTTTTTAGGAAAGGGACGGAAGAAAAAAGCAACCGCCCCAATCCGTTAGTTAATTAGTTCTCACGCAAATAAACCCGGATAAGAACACGAGCGGAATCGTTCGCCCCGGTCGTGCAGACCATTCTCAATCTCGCCCACGGCATGTCAGTAAGGGTTGCCGAGAAATCCTCAAAGTATACGGCCGGCAAACTCGCAACCGCAGTAGAGCAAATCAGCGTATCATAAGCCGCCGCCTGCCACCATTTCGCAGTTGTATCGCTTGTCATCGCACCTTCAAGGATAACGTGAATGCTGGCGGAGTCCGAATCGGCAATCGAATCAACCTCACACCAGATCGAGGCATGAGAAAACAGTCCCGTCAAAAAGGGAACCGTAGTATCGACTACCGCCCCGATAATATGGAAAGAATCGGTATAAGCAATCCGGTAATTGTGTTGATCCAGCGTTACGAGCGACTGCGCCGACAACGAACTTGTCAACATCAGCAAGGCGAGAATCGAAGCAAAAAGTATTTTTTTCATTTCATCCTCCTTATGCCAATGTATCGATGAACATATACGCCGCGGTATTGGTTACGATCTTCGGGTCTCTACCCGGATCATTAACCTCGATCTTTTCAGTATTGTTACCGAGATCGGCTTGCGGTATACGATTCACGAAAGTGTTTCCACGGCTGAAGTTTTTACACCAAGCCATAGTCTTACGTCCTACCGTTGGCGATAGATAGAACACGATACAATAATCAGACCAAATCGCGCTGAACGTATGGCCCGTTTGTCCTTGTCTCGTAGTATCATAAGCAGATACAGGAACAAAGACCTGAAGCCCAAAGACCGCCGACAATTTATCCGCGAGCTCTTGAGTTCCAGATGAAAGATTAGCCTTGCCGACAAACTTGAGATAATCGACAATCTCCGGATGCTTATCAAGCACAAGGGCGACATCGTAGGGAATTATCATGGCGTTGGCCGCCTTCAAACTTCCGTTGAATACAACGCCCTTAGCGGTCGATACTTTGCCTATCGGCGAAGATGTTCCGCCCGGATCGTTCCATTGGTCGCCACCCGTCAAAGTCTCATAATAAGACGCAGACGAATAGCTTCCAGTAGCAGTTAACAGGGTCGCAACTTCGCGCTCCTTATTAATTGCCATTAGCTCCATGATACCCTCGACTGCATCCATATCTGGATCAATCGGGGCATCAGCGTTAGCACGATCATCATCATCAACCATTTCATGTAATGCGTGTTTATTACAGAAATAAGTTGTTTTTGAAAGCGTCCGAATAATACCCTTAGACGCGGTTTTCGAGGCACGCAACGTATCGATATGTTTTACATCTTCCGTGCCATAGATGTAATATGAGTCCGAATTCTTAGCTACCGTAACTGCCGGACAAACCAGATCGGCAATAAACGACTCGTTCCTGAATGCAAGAGAAAATTCACTCAAGGGAACGTCTGTGTGTATTTCTGACCAATGACTTGGCATACGTCCTCCTTAGAATATTCCTGCATAGGTGATAACCATAGTGATTGCGTCACCCGCGGCCGCGGCGGCCTCAAGCGCGAAACCACACACTTCATCAGCAGTTGTGGCGGCAATAGCTCTGCCAGTTGCGTCGATCTGTAGTGCGGCCCCTTTAGTAATGGCGGCTCCCGCCAAAACTAAAGATACTCCCAATACAGCGACTTTCACCGATTCACCAGCGGCAGATGCGGCGTTCTGGGCTATCCCAGTAACCTGCGCTCCGGCTGAAGCGACAACAGCACATACGCCATCATCTTGACTGGCGATAGTTACCCCTTCGTGCTTGGTAATAGCGGCGGCGGATTTCAAAGTTATTGCAATCTGCTGGCCTTCGTATGATGCTCCAAATGCCATAATTCACGATCTCCTTATTCGTTAGGATATTTCTCGATGGCCTTCGTAGTGCATTCGGCGAAAGCGCGTCTCCATTCGGGCGAGCTTTTCTTAACGTCTTTGTGTTTGGCTTCCATCAATTCCTCGATGTGTTGCATGCGAGCAACCTGAACATCAGACGCGCCGTCAAACTTCTTAGGCCGTTGTTTGGTTTTGTCTTCCTCATTAGGATCGGAGGTTACGAGACGTTTCTCTTTAGGCACGCGCGATTTCATTTGATTGAAATACTCAATGAATGCCTTAACCTTCGTTCCCTTGATCTTGTCCGAAAACTCCAATTCCGCCGTATCATCAGCGGATAGAGCTATCATAAAGTTAAGGAAGAACTCTTTTTCATGGGGGAGTAACTTACCCTCGGCCTGTAACCGCTCGTAAGCAGACTCCGCCAATATCGTGAATTCGTTGCGCTTAGAGTCGGCAACCGTCTTTTCCAAAGCAACAATCTTAGCTTCTTTATCGGCGAGTTCCTGCTTGCGCTTGGCCTCGTCAGTATCATCTTTGATTGTCAACTTGAAAGCCTTGATCGCTTCCTCATTCGCTATCTTCATCTTCTCGTCATATTCAGCTTGTGTAAATTCTAATTTAGCCAAACTGTTACCTCCTGATTTAATGTTATCGCTGAACGACGAATTAAATTTGTCGCTATCCATTGATATTAAAGTTGTTTTCATTTTCTTAAATTCTGGCTCTGATAGGCCCTTGACTTGTGGCGGGGCCGCCCCTAAGAATGTAACCGCCTTTAAATAAGGCCAATAAAACTTGCCGTCTTTTTCCAGTTCAAATATTTCGATTGATCTATTCACGTATTCTTTCGCCCTGACCTTATCGACAAATCGTTTTGCCATATCCTCAAGAATCACATAAAGAAGATCACCACGTCGAAACACTTTCGAGACCCAACCGAACGCCGGGCCAGCCTGTGAATGATCTAAAGTAATGGGAGCTTTGAATATTGAAGTATTATAATTTTCAACTATCTCGTCAATATCTTCTACTGTCCATACGCCCTGCGGGTATTCTCCTGCCTCAAATACGTCGATAATCGGATTGTTTGACGATTGAATTGCTTCTTGCCATTCTTGAGTGCTGGCTTCCGAAAACGCCACCCATCGGCTATTATCTCCGGTCTTAATATAATTCTTACTAACTGCGGCCCATGCGAAACCCGTAGCCTCTTCGACCGTTGCCCCTTTAAGGATCGCGGCCTCGTAAACATCGAGCCATATCTCAAGGGCTTCATCTGGTATAAGCTCAAGAACAATATCGTGGACAAAGGATTTTGCATTATTATAAAAATCCCATATTTCATATCCAAAACCTTGCCATTTATTAGAATCATATTCAAGTCGCTGAATTTGGCGCGGGCCGTTTGGGACTTGTTGTCCGGAAACAATATCTAAAAATAATCTTGGTATCTTTTTAGTCTTAATAGACTTTTCTTCAAAGGTAGATCGCTTATAAATCGGATATTCTTTTATCATCATTTACTCCTCTGCTTATCTTCGTTCCGTATAAAGACCGTTCCCGCCATAAGCAGAAAACATATAATACCCATGACCGCCATTATGTAGCCAGCCCATTTCACGCTAATCCCGGCTTCCCAATAAAGCCATATCTCCATTTCTTGCCAAAAAACTTATCTATAAATTTATTATCGTTGTCTGATCTCCAAAGGAAATCCGCCGCCGTTTTTCTATCGCTGAAATCAAGGGCTTTGTTTTTTTTCTTCGTAAGTTCCTTCCCAGACCAATAGAACAATTTGGGATCGCCCTCATAAGTAGTGCCGTCGTTGCGGATATAAAAAGGAGTAGGGGAGATACAAAAACCAACAATGTTTTTACTCATAATATCTCTTTCTCTTTCTGAACAAACTCAAACTGATCGTTGCATTGAATATGCGGAGGCCATAGCCCCTTAGCCGCGTCGACCGTATGCGGATTCTGGCTTGCTATGTCTGTGCAGATAACACATGAAGCCGGGTCAACATGGAAATAAGCCTCAAACTCTATGCCTGTCGATTCGATCATCTTAAAGGCCGCATGATGCGCCGCGTTCGACATCTCTGTCTGGGTTATCATCTGCGCCCGCCACGGCTTCATGTCTGTAAAGGTATTCAATAGCGTTCGCTTCATATCGGCGTTATCGAATCCAACCTCGGCCCATGTCGGTATCTTATTACTCAATATCTTTTGAGTTGTATCGGCCACACCATTAAGAGTTCCCTTTGTATAGAAGCTCGATATTAAATAATCGTTCTTGATCTTCTGGAACGTGCCAAAAGCTAACTGCTTATCAAGCCTGCCAAGCCCGAACAGTCCGGCAAAATGATCCGTAACTAAATCCATATTCTGGCCCATGATATCACCCAATATAATATCACCAGTTCCCGCGAACTCTGCCCGGACAGCCTGATCGATCAGCCCCTGCATCGGCAACGACAAATCCATACCCTGAAAGATTCTCGTCTGGATCGCTGTGAATATCTTGGTCATCTCATCGTGGAACTCATCAAGCAGGGCGAAGTTGGTAGCTATATCGAATTGTTTCTTACTGCCGGGCGGTTGCTTGCCGACCAGCCGACCGAATGATCCCGGCACTCGGAGATTAAACAATTGATTGCTCTTGAACACCGGTCTTTCGTTTTCATCCTCATCGTCCGGTTCCTTATCTGTCGGTCTTAGCGACAATCCAAACGGAGACGGTTGCCGACCACCGTAGGTTTCTTCGTCTTTCTCCGGCATGGGAACGCTAAACTCATCATGGATAAACTTCTTCGGGAATTTCACACCAATACCAGCAAGCGTCCTGAATGCGTTAGCTTTCTTTTCGTCATCCTCTGGCTCTGTAAAGGCGATTCTAAAGATAGGCTTTTCTACGACATCGCCAAGATTGAACTCGATCAACTGGCTTATCAACTGCTCATTAACCGCAAAAGATAGATCAATAGAATCAGATTCGAGTATATCCATCCTGACCGATTCGTGCACTTTGCCAAGAGCCATTGAGCCGACGCGCATTCCCTCATCGGTCGATAATGTCTGCCCGATAATCCCCTTAGATATTTCGGCGTTAAAGAATCCCAGCGCCGTTACAAAGTCGGCCTTCGTATTGCTCGATTCTAATGGGGCTATTTCCGTTCCTTCGGGAACCGCGCCAACCGATGTTGACTGAATCGTAATCAATGAAGCAACCAACTCCTCAACTTCCGGCGCACCCGTTCCGGCTGGATATTTAGCTATCAGGGCTGGGTTGCCATATCGCTCCGCAAACAGAACCAAAAACTTTATCATGTTGGTCTTGAACCAGTAAGGCCAATAGACCGACCGCAATACGCTCGTTCCGTAAGGGTTGTTATATCGAGGGTTATGAGCATAGTGAAAGAACTTGTCGCTATCGAGTGCCGTTTCTTTATTGCCAAACGTATGGAATAGATTCATGTCAATATCATATTTAAAATAGTCCGGTCGATGATTAATAATATCCTCAACAACTATCATATCGGGATCGATACGCCACATCAGCTCACCGATTGAATAGCCATGCTGAATCGCTTGTAATATCTCCCGGAGATTCATATTGAAGTTTTTCATCCGACCTAATGCTTGATCTATAATGTCAGCACATTCAATCGCCCTGTCTGTAGGCTCTGATTGACCGCGCTCAACGAAAGGAAGTATCTCCCAGCCCTGACCAACAACCGCCAGCTTCGGATATTAATACAAGCCGATATGTGAGCATCATCATCAACCATGTTGTCATAGAACTGTCGGCCTTTTCCCTTAGCTTTATATCTCAAGACGTTATCTTGATCGGTCATCCATTTGAAATAGGTATTCATAAAATGAGCTAATGGAGCCGTCTCTTTCAAGACTGGCTGTCTGGCCTTAGTATTATCAACTTGCGCAAACGCCGGATAACGCTTGATTATCTTATCGTAAGCTGTTGATGATATCTTTTCTAAAATTCCCATTCGCTCCAAATTCCTTTAGTTGATTTCCGGTCTCCCGCTTGCCTGCCGTAACAATACCTGACCCGCGCCGGAAGTTCTTAACACATTGAAAGAATAACCAGCTCGCCATCCCGATATCGAAGAAATCACCGACCGGCCAAGCCTTCATCTCGTCTATCCAGATACAGAATAAGCAATCACAAGTATCACCATCCCGGCCATGAGATCGACCGTCTCCCATCGGTATAATCCAGTTGCCCATCTCCATATCGACCGACATACCGGGCAGACCTATTTCCTCATCCATCTTTTGCTTGCCTGTAAAGTAGCCTTTTATCGGGAAGCTAATACCGCGCTTCTGCATTTTCTCTTGAGTCCACTCGACAAGCATTTGTTGCGCTCCGTTATTCTCGACAAGAACCAGCTCTGACTTATTGCGTAAGACATGAGCTATTAACCTATCCGCGGTAACCGACGACTTCCATCTGCCACGTTCGATATCAAGCGGAATCTTTTTATGATCCGGCGTGATGACTCCGGTAAAGATTGCGCTATAAGCAAACTCCGATCCTTCCATTGCCGCCCTATGTCCAACATCAACTCCGGTGAAGCGTGGGAATTGTGGTATCTCGATTCGCTCCCGATCCCAATCGATATACTTTTCAATTTCTCCAAAGAGAGCCTCGTCCGTTGTCATAGCCTTGCCACAGAAGTTGCGGGCAAAGGCACGCTTACCGATAGAACCTCGGCGAGCTATAAGCCGTTTCTTGGGCCATTGAATAGATATCGGTTCGAGTTTCTTTTCATCGATAACGTGCTTGACATACCCATACTTTTCATCGGGTATATCGGCATTAGTCATGCCCGGCTTCCACGGTATGAACTGTGATCTAATCAAGTGATGAGATAAATCTTTCTCGTGCCAACGGGTGAATACATAATTAATATTGCCGTCTTTGGTCAATAAGTTCAACCACTTGTTTTGATATGCCTCGATGACCTTCGGCATTAAAGCCGGGTTCTTGATTGTATTTTCGAAGTCGCATACATCGTCAAAGATAAGATCGTCTGCTCTCCCTCCAGTAGCAGATGACATAATGCCATAACCTTCGAGCGTCGGATCTTTGATGCCCTTGATGGTTCGCTTCAAGAATAGCTGGCTCTTAGTCCAGCCCTTTTTAAAGTCCGGTATCATGTTCGGGAATACAAGTTTTACTTTCGGGTTATCAACGATATGATCCCCAACCGCCGATACTCTTTTTAATGCTTCACCGTCCGTGTTAGAAACGATCTTTATCCGGCGATTCGGATTCATTCCCATTTTATAAATCGTCCGGCCTATAACATATTGTTCAGTCTTGCCATGCTCACGAGGCCACTCAATCGCGGCGAACCTGATAGCGGTTATAAGCTCATGGCCTTCACGATGGATAAACTCTTGCTCGAAATTCCAACCCGTTTGCGGATCTTCCATGACATACGAAACAAAGAAAGATGGATCGCGGCGTGCCAGAACAATGCAGGCCGCCTCTGCCTCAAGCGTTGTTTTTGCCAGCGACTCTATACTTTCCAAGTCGATTGACAGGGTTGTCAGTTTCTTTTCCAAGCGTTTTGTATTTACGTTCGCCATTGTTTACCGTCTCCAGTAATTCTTCTTTCGATTTACTTGATAGGTTATGGACGACTTGATTCAACGTAACCGAGCTGTCCGGTCGGCTGTCTGGGTTGCCCTGAACAAATTCCCCGGCCCTGACCATTTTATCTAAATCATTGACCGTTGGTTCAAACACCTCGGCCTCATAAAACTTTTTAAGCGTTTTGTATATCCAGCCCTTGACCTCGTTTATCATTTCGAGATTGTCAATAGTGTCCTTGCTGGTCTGTTTGATTATTGCCTTGTTGGTTTTCTCATCCGCTTTTCTTGCCAGCTTATCCCAGCCTCCGGCTACTCGATATTTTTTAATCGTTGCCTTTGAAACGGTCAACACCTTTGCAACCCTTGAATCACACCGATGGACAAGCCAAGCCTTTTTGATTTGCTGAATCTTTTCAGGCGTGAATCCGTTGCCTCTGTTTTCTTGAGGCTTCGTATTCCCTTTTGGTTTAATCTTTTCCACGTAATTTTATTAACAAAACTTTTTCAAAATGTCAAACCCTTTTTTTCTCTATCTCTACTTCTAAACTACTTAGATATTAATTATAATTATATATTGCTTGTTATTAATCTTATCTTAATTCTTTAAGAAAGAAAGAAAGAGATACTCTTATTCTTATCTTTAACGCTGGCGGGGAATTACCTGTAATTACTTTTAATTACCCGTAATTTATTGTAATCGTTGTAATGTGTTGATATATTATATAGTTATGGGGATCGGGAAAAGAGGCGTGATAATTGTTATCATTATCTCATTATGTCGCGACAAGTGGACAATTATGTATACATAGCGACTTATAACGCCCTCAAATCTCTATTCCCAGTAATTCCCTGTAATTACGAGTAATTTAATTACGTGGCTTTTGGGGTGAAAAAATAGTTAAACATTTTCTAATGCCAATCCTTTAATATTGCACGAACCTGATCTCGCTTCCATTCTTGAGGATCGCTAAAGTCGCCCCCATACAAATCGGCCTCTGATCTTTTAACCAATTCATCAATCAATTCAAGGCGTGTCGTTCCGGTAAGAAATTGGAGATATGCGCCCTTTTCTTTTTTCGACATCCGATACCAAGACTTTTGGTTTGCCTTATCGTCCCAACTCATTCTTCACACTCTCCCTCTCCGCATGTGAACGGGATTATCTCGTATTCACGGTCGGCCTTAATGTCGATATATATCCATTCCGATTCCTGCCGAGCCTTGAATAAGGTGTCGGGCGGGTCGATTGAGGCGAGATCAATGCTTCGCGATATCAACATATAATAATTGCCGAACTCGTGGGGCGCAACCGTATCTGTCGGTCTGTCCGAGCAATCAATGCAAATCAATACTGCAAAGACGACCACTATTAAAAGTATTGAAGCGTTAATAATTTCATTGAATTTCATTATTGCCTCCCGGTTAAAGTATCTATACATGAACATTCATATAGAAACGGATTGCCTGAATATAATCTTATTAAATCTCCTGTCTCAATATCAATAAAGCTCAACCCGCCACCATCCGTGCCGCGCCATATAAGCGTTGTAGAATCCAAGCTATTGAAAGTATATATCGGAGCGATAAATCCTTGACCGGGAATGCATTCATAAATGCCGTTTGTCCCGAATCGGTCTTTGGCTTCAAACCCCGCGTTACAGGCCAACGCCCCTATCAGCATCAGCCATCCGATTAGTTTAAGTTTTTTCATCAACAATCTCCTTTAGATAAGATTTTATATGCCGATGCCATACAAAATGATACTTGACCATTGCCATCACCCTTTAATCTTGAAGCTCGATTATCGATTTTTTTGCATATTCTCGAAATATTTGGTTCGATATTCCACCATCCATTCTTTGCATATTTCAACCATGCACACCAACTCGACCGGGGCAAAGGTTCAAGACTTGACCATTGTATTGGATAGCCCATAAGCCAATCAATCCACGTTGGATTTAGATGACCGCCGTCCCTGGCCGCCATTGCTTCGGCTTCTGCTTCTGTTATTTGATTCTTCTCTTTCATATCTTGAAGTTTTTCTTCTGTTCCGGAACCACCCCTCATTCCAAAACTTGCAGAAGGCGTTCGAAAAGATATCATTTTCTTGTCTACTGCAACAACCATTCTATCTAAAGTCCATTGAGTTTTTCCGTCAATCGCCATCTGAAGCGTATGTTTTGACTTTCCGTATTCCATCGTCGATGGCGTTGGCCAATATCCAGAACCTATTTCTCTTATGGGCAGCTCCCACTTCAGCCGCTGATAAGCAACGCC
>Ga0114923_10003850_pt1 | contig 10082 bp, 12 predicted proteins | sample SumtaG_FD_89578 | JGI IMG/M metagenome (GOLD analysis project Ga0114923, IMG submission 89578) | Deep subsurface microbial communities from Indian Ocean to uncover new lineages of life (NeLLi) - Sumatra_00157 metaG | ecosystem: Environmental > Aquatic > Marine > Oceanic > Sediment | place: near...
ATCCGAGTCGAGATCGTCAAGCGCGTCGACCTCACCGTCGTCTTCGGTTTCGCTCTCACCGAGCGCGAGTCCGAGTTCGTCATCGAGTCCGAGTTCCAGTGCATCGGTTTCGGAATCTCGAAGTGTCTCGCTCAGTCCGAGTTCGTCTGAGTCAAGATCGGCTTCGGTTTCGGAATCCAGATCGGTTTCGCTCTCACCGAGCGCGTCAGACTCGCCAAGTGCCAGTCCGTCGCTCTCACCCAGCGCGTCGCCGAGTCCGTCTTAACGAAAATCAGATTTCGCTCTGGCCCCTACGGGGGCCGGGCGATGTCTTGTTTTGAGGAAGTGAAATGGCAGATATAGACCAAACAGCAAAGGCACCTGATGGGACGTCGTTTGTTCGTCGATTGCAAGACAAAGGAGACGGTACACATGATCCGGGGGCAATCCTCTATCTGAGAAAGACAGACGGAACCTATGTCGAGGCCGCTGGCAATGCAGACGGTTCTCTGATCTTGTCTGACAGGGGTCATCAAGTAGCGTTAGGTAATGTCGCAGGAGAGAAAGCATTTCATCTTGCCGGCAGGCGCGATGCTGTATCAACGTCAAACTTGGAAGATATCACACAAACCGGAATGGATGTTTTGCCTAGACCGGCAGGCGCGACTGTTGATCTTGTATTTGCCAGTGGTGACGATGATGTTGCCGGAAGCGGCATTCAAGTCGTGGAGATTGAATATCTAGACATCTTTGGAGACGAGCAACAACTAAAATGCAACAGCAACGGCGGGACCGTTGCAGATGTAGGCGGTGGCGCCATATACGATGTTCAGTGGATACACGGTCAACGCATCGGCGGCGGAACTCTGGGCGTGGCCGCTGGAAACATAACGCTTCTCAATCAGGGAGATAACGCAATTGTATACGAGAGAATAGTTGCTGGCGGGAATCAGTCGTTGTCAGCTCGATATAAGGTGCCAAGAGCAAAACAAGGTCTAGTCACGGGATGGGATGTCAGTGCGATCACGAGGAAGATTGATTTTAAGCTGAGAGCAGATGTGGACAGATTCAGCCGCGCTTTGCAGACAGGAGTTTTCAATTTTCAAGCGGTAGAAGTCTTAGAGCAAGTGGCTAGTGGTTGGCTTCCGTTCGATCCTCCGCTTTTGATGCCAGCTTTGTCAACCGTGAAAATATCAGCGGTCAGTTTTACTGGGACAGGTGATGCCGGCGGGAATTTCAGTGTTACTTTAATCGACGATTAACCAACAACCTGGAGAGGTAAACATGATTTCAGCAATAATTCCAGCAAGAAATGAGCAATACCTACAGCAGACCATAGACTCACTCCTTGAGAACTCACAAGGGGAGATAGAAGTCTTGGTGGTCTTAGACGGCTACTGGCCCAAGCCGATGCTCAAGGAAGACAAGAGGGTCAGGCTGATACACAAGGGCAAGGCCGAGGGAATGCGGCCAGCCATCAACTCAGCCGTCGCCATAGCCAAGGGTGAATATCTTCTCAAGACCGATGCTCATTGTCTGTTCGATCAGGGCTATGATGTCAAGCTCGCCGCTGACATGGAAGATAACTGGATAGTCGTACCGAGGCGCCACCGCTTAGACGCGGAGAATTGGTGCATCAATGATGAGGGCCGACCACCAGTAGATTATATGTATCTGTCAAAGAATCTTCACGGCAAGATATGGGACAGACCAGACCTGGCAGACAAACCCATTGATGATCTGATGTCGGCTCAAGGGTCATGCTACTTTATAAAACGAGACTATTTCTATGAGCTAGAACTGCTGGATGACGTCAACTATGGCAACTTTTGGTCTGAGTTCCAAGAGGTCGGCTTGAAGTGTTGGCTCTCTGGTGGCGCGGTCAAGGTCAACAAGAACACCTATTATGCCCACCTGCACAAGAAGAGTCGCGGGTACGCTATGGGGAGCGGTCAGAAAGACAAAGCATCTGCTCATGTCGAGAAGTGGAGAGAGTTCAAAGGGGCATGGGACAAGCAGACCCTACCGCTTGAGTCATTGATTGCTCGGTTTGGGCCGGTGCCGACATGGTAACTTGTGAGTATCGAGCAACACCAAAAGACGGCCCAAGCATCAGCATATATGCAGACGACGGATCAGGTAAGAAGTCAGGCGACTGGCGACAAGAACACGTTTGCGGCAAGGGCTTATTCGATAGCATTTCTTCCTGGTGTTATGGGTGTCCTGACATGGAGAAGAAACCAAATCGGGTGGGGCCGTGATGGTAAGCATTGAGGCAAGTGGGCCCGAAGGAGTAGACCTGGCTTGGACAAGATCGCCAATAGGGCCTACGCCTGACCTCACAGCAGTCTTCTACACCTCCAATTTCATGACAGGCCACTTCATAGAGGCCGTCAAAGAGCATACCCTGAAAGTCATCGGTGACTATCCACTCATATCCGTATCGCAAAAGCCGATGGATTTCGGAGAGAATATTTGTATCGGTGACGTTGGCCGCTCACACCTGAACATCTACCGGCAAATCTTGATCGGGGCAAAAGCCGCAAAGACCAAATACATAGCACTAGTCGAAGACGACATCCTCTATCATCCGTCCCACTTTATAGTGAAGCGGCCAAGCCCCGGTCATTTCCTCTATGACATGAACAAGTGGAGCATATTCACCTGGACCGACCCGCCTATGTTCTCACTTCGCAGGCGCAAGGTCGTCAATCATGTCATATCAGAGACGTCTTTGATGATCGAGGCGATGGAAGAGAGGTTTGCCCGGTTCGATTGTCTGGGCTTTGGAACTGATGAGAGAGTCCCGAAGCTTGGATATTGGGGCGACCCTGGCCGATATGAGCAATACCTAGAGGTCACTGTAAGGCCCACAGAGGAGTTCTACGCTACCGCTCCCGGTATCGTGTTCTCACACCCACAAGCATACGGCTACACAACCAGAGGGGAACGCAAGGCCCTCGCTAACGAGAAGTCGGAGTGGTTGCCCGATTGGGGTACGGCTCATGAGGTCATGAAGGAGTTTTATCATGGCTGATGAAGCAGGCACCCACCTACCAATACTCCTGAAAGCCTTTGAGCTTGGCGACGGCCCTATCCTTGAGATGGGGACTGGACACTTTAGCACACCGATACTAGACATGATGTGCAAGCGACGTCAAAAGAGGTGGATATTATCGCTTGAGAACGACCCTGAATGGTACGAGAGAAACAAAGCCAAGTACGAGAGCAGCTATCACAAGTTCATGTTTGTCGAGGATTGGGATGTCCCGCCGATAATGGAAACCCATTGGGGCCTGGTCCTGATAGACCACCGGCCCGCACATCGGCGCCACAAGGACATGATAAGGCTCAAGCATCGGGCGCATTACATCTTGGCCCATGATTCAGAGCTTGCCGAACACCGAGCCTACCGATACGACAAGGCATATCCACATTTCAAATATCGGTGGGAGTATCAAGATTGCGAACCATTCACAACAATATTGAGCAATTTTTCTGACCTTGGAGAGTTTAGATGAAAAAGAAATGGTATCGTTGTCCGAATTGTCGGCACAAAGTAGAAAGTGTTTGCGGCATAGGTTGGTTTTGTCGTAATTGCAATCGCGGCGGGACTGTCATGTGGTGGGTCGCATGAAAAACAGATTCGACCTAGCCAAACACTTCCACGCGCAAGGATTCAAAGTAGGCGCCGAAATAGGTACAGCGGCCGGCCAATATGCCGAGGCCCTTTGTGAGCGCATCCCAAAGGTCGAACTGTATTGTATAGACCCCTGGAAGAAGTATAAGGGGAACAGGCGCGGCGGGAGTCACGACCATCAAGTAGACAACCATGTGGCCGCTGTCAATCGTCTGCGGCATTACCGGACCCATTTGATTCAGATGATGAGCATGGAAGCGTTGCCGCTCTTTGAAGATGGCTCGTTAGATTTCGTGTTCATTGATGGCCACCATGACTATGAATATGTCTGTGAAGATATAATGGAATGGTCTCGTAAGGTCAGAAAGGGCGGCATAGTATCGGGTCATGACTATTATGAGTTCGACAATTCGGGCGTTATTGAAGCGGTGGACAAATATACTTATGCACACGGCATCAAATTAAACATAATCCCGCATGACCCTGACCAGGGGCGCAAAGATAATCGGCATCCTTGCTTTTGGTGGATGAAGTCGTGACCGCGCTGAGTGTTTTAATTCCTTCGAGAAACGAAGAGTTCCTAGAGCGAACCATAACCGGAGTCCTCCAAGCATCAGAGGCCGACACAGAGGTCATAGTCGTTCTAGATGGTGAATGGTCAGTCACGCCCTTGCAGCAGCATCCCAGGGTCACTATCGTCTATTTGCCTGAGTCGATAGGGCAACGCGCTGCAAGTAATCTTGCAGCAAAATTGTCTAAGGCCAAGTACATCATGAAGCTCGATGCTCATTGCATACTAGACCAGGGCTTTGACCGGAAATTGATAGAGGCCCACGAGCCGGGAATGACACAAATACCGAGACTCTACAATCTCCATGCTTTCAACTGGAAGTGCAAAGAGTGTGGGGATGAGACCTATCAGGGGCCAATGCCTAAGAAGTGTCATGCTCCAGATTGGGAGGCCATAGACAAGGCCGAAGAAAAGGTCAAGGTCGGGGTCGAGGACAAGAAGAATCTACCTGACAAATACTCGGCCAACTGCCCAGGGAAAGACTTTGAAAGAGTCATAGTCTGGGCGCCGCGTGACGGTAAAGCAGTTCCAGAGAGGCGGGTCAGTGACTTCTGGCGATTCGATCATACCCTGCACTTTCAATACTGGCGGGAGTTCGGGAAACGCGCAGAGGGTAAGGGCGATATATGCGACGTCATGGGCAACCTTGGCGCGTGTTGGTTCATGGAGCGGGACCGGTACTGGGAGATAGACGGACTGGACGAAGACCATGGCTCATGGGGCCAGATGGGCGTCGAGATATCCTGCAAGACTTGGCTATCAGGTGGGCGGCAGGTGGTCAACAAGAACACATGGTTTTCACACCTGTTCAGGACTCAGGGCGGCACGTTCGGTTTTCCTTATCCTCAGAGCGCCAAGGCCGTCGGTGAGGCCCGCGAACACTCTAAGAAGCTATGGATGGAGAATACCTGGGACAAGCAAGTCCATCGTCTGCCCTGGATGATAAACAAGTTCAAACCGCCAGAGTGGGATACCAAGGGGATCATCTACTATACCGACTCACGCCTTGATAGGCGCATAGCCAACGTAGCCAGGGGACAGATAGACAAGGCAGAGATACCGGTCAGAAGCGTATCGCTTGAGCCGTTGAATTGGGGTCGGAATATCCATCTGGACCTCAAGCCCGGATATGTGACTATGGCCAAGCAGATTCTAGCGGGCCTAGAAGCCAGCACAGCCGATGTAGTTTTCTTTTGTGAGCATGATGTCCTGTACGATCCGTCACACTTTGATTTCATTCCTGAGCGCGACGACGTTTACTACTACAACCTCAATGCCTGGAAAGTGGATGTGACCGGCGAGCATAAGCCGCTCCATTATGATTGCAAGCAGTTGTCAGGGCTTTGCGCTAACCGAGAGTTCTTGATCGCCCACTACAAGGAACGTCTTCGAAGATACGAAGAGACCGGGTACAAGTTCCGGATGGGCCATGAGCCTGGTACACACAACCGAGAAGAACGCATTGACAAGTTTGGTTCGGCCACTTGGCGCTCACCGGTCCCGAACGTGGACTTGAGACACGCGCAAAACCTGACCAACACCCGATGGAACAAAGATGAGTTCCGGAACGCGATCAGTTGTCGCAACTGGGAGCGGGCAGACGAGGTTCCGGGTTGGGGTCCGATCGAACAATATTTACCGAATCTAGAAGGGAGATAAAATGGCGACAATATCGGGTGGCACTCTACAGCCGCAAACAGCAAAACTAACAGGGGCCGACATTACGACACCGGCCAGGATAGACATGGGAGACCGCAAGCCAAAGTTGCTGATGGCTACGGACGCAACGCAAGAGGCGGTATTCGGTCCCTGGGTTGTTCCGTTGAACTATGTCGACACTCCAGTCTTAGACATCCATTATGCAATGGCATCAGCGACGACCGATGATGTCGAGGTGGAAGTCAAAGTCATGGCGGTCTCAGATGGCGACGACATTGACGCAGATGGTTGGGATACGTTGAACGAGGTCGCTGGGACTGTCGTACCAGGGACGGCGGGACACAGAGACACTATCCCAGTTCCGTTGACGAATAACGATAGCATGGCTGTCGGTGACACCGTTTACTTTCATGTGCAACGAGACCACGACGGCGACGATGCAGCAGCTGGAGACTTAGAGTTTGTCAGCGCAGAGATCAAATATAACGACGCATAGGGGGTGATTCAGAATGGCTATCGCAAAACAGAAGATTGTTCAGGCTTTTATTCAAGGCGCGATTGAGGTTGTGGGTCTCGTTCAAGAGGCTGATGCTAAACTTGATGACTTTTTGACGCGCCTTGATGCACACGGAATAGACTTAACTGATACCAACATCACGGCTGCAGAACTATCGGCCGCGAGAACATTCAAGACGACTCTGAACGATTTGGCGACCGGCCAAGTGGCGACGACCATCAAGAGTAAAGATCATCCGTCACATGGGACAGGAGCACTTGGCTAAATGGGCATATTATTTCCGGGCACTAATGGAATAATAACGATATCTAACGAGTCGAATTTTGACTTTGATGTATCAGGTCCGTTTAGTATCTCTGCATGGATAAACACCACTGATGCGGGGATACAGTCTGTCTTCTCAAAGCTAGGTGCTGGCCCGTCATTTAGAGGATATGAGTTTCGTGTAAATACTGGTGAAATGCGTTTTCTCCTTGAGAGCGACGATGCTGGAAACGATAGACTGATTGTAGACACTTCAACCGCTCTTACAGATGGAGCCTGGCATCATGTTTTAGTTACAACGGACGGGACAGGGACTTTCGCCGGGACGCACATATATATTGATGGAGTTGATGAAAGAAGCAGCACAGTTGATAACCTAACTGGGACAACGCTAAACAATATCAGCCCCACGATAGGAAACAGATCAGCGGGCGGCATCCCCTATGATGGGCAAATAACAGATGTCGTAGTGTGGAGTTCTGAAATAACCGCCGATGAAGCTGCCATTATATGTCAATCCAGACTAAAGTTTAGAGCGTTATTGTTCCAGCAAGCTAGCATCGTCGGGTATTATGCGATGGACGACCAGCCCAATGGGACATCAGCAGTCGGGGATACCGTTACAGATTTCTTCGGGGTCAACGATGGAACGATGGCAAACGAAGGAACCTGGCAGGCCGAAGAAGAGCTGACCTATCCTGGCGGCATCGTTATCCCTGGTTTGTCGGCAGCGGGTAGCCCTTCACCTTCGGCTAGTCCATCAGCGTCACCAAGCGCCAGCCCATCGGCATCAGTCTCGCTGTCACCATCGTCTAGTGAGTCCAGATCGATCAGTTTGTCACCGTCGTCTAGTGCTTCTAGCTCGCAGTCGCCGTCATCAAGTCCGTCTGTTTCGGTTTCAGCGTCGCCCTCGGCCAGCGAGTCAAGATCAGTTAGTTTATCGCCGTCAGCGTCTGAATCGAGGTCGCCGTCAAGCTCGCAGAGTCCCAGTTCGTCAATTTCGTTGTCGCCGTCGTCTAGCCAGAGCCCGAGTTCGTCAGTCTCAGCGTCGCCCTCGGTGAGTGTTTCGTTATCGCCAAGCGCCAGTCCGTCACCCAGTTTTCTAGCTCCTAGAGGCGACCTGGAAGCAGATAGCATCAGCGGGTCAATGACTGCAAGCAGTATCCAAGGTTCAATGGAGGTCACATAATGGCAGCAAGTTTCCCATATAAGACAACAGGACAGCTCACCTATACATGCAAGAACGCCTCTGATGTGGCGGTAGATCCTGACTCGATAACAGTCAACATCTTCAAGCCTGATGGGACAGATTTATTTGGGTCAGCTCAGACGCCTACTGATGGCGCCGGGACTGGCGAAAAGATTCAGCTCATATCCAAGGACGAGGCTGACACAATCGGCAAATGGTCGGCGGTTTGGAAGTGGGACAAGGACGGCTCAGAAACGGAAGACATAGAGCCGTTCTGGATTGACGGAGTTGTCGAGCCTGTCAATGCTGTAGGGCTTTGCACCTTAGAACAGGTTCAGAGGTTACCTAATATCACCACGACCGATGACGACCAAAGAATAGCAGACTTGATTCTCGCCGCGACACGGGTCATTTGTAACCGATACGAGCGAGAGCTTGTTCCGCAAGTGGCGTCCACCGTTAGGACGTTCAAAGTCACAAAACGTCATGTCGACCTTGCGCCTTATGATTTGAGGTCAGTGACTACCGCCAAGATGCACCCGGAAGAGACCTCCCCAACGACCTTGACCGCTATCACTGATTACAACTTGCAGCCAGTAGGCGCCGACCCATTGACCGGAACATTCAAAGACCTGCAACTGAGCATAAATGTCAGTCTTAGTTCGACACTGTGCAACAACTTTGGATATGCGCAACTGGAGATCACCGGAGATTGGGGGGTCTGGGCGACTGAATCAGATGTGCCAGAGGACGTTCGCCAGGCCGCGATCACGACCGTCTTGTCATGGCTGGATAGACCGTCTTCTGAGATATCTGCTATCAATGCAATTGGTGAGCCTGGTCGGTTGCCGTCAAGCGGCGGCACATGGGAAGTCCCGTTCTCAGCGCACATGATATTCCAGCGGTATCAGAGAGTGAATTGGATTAAATAATGTCAGTATCAACTATTCGAGATATGAAAGCAGACCTCAAGACTCGTTTTAATGCTGATGCTGATTTGGTTACAGAGAGCGGCCAAAGGATACAGGTTTCACGCGGCAACCCGCATCCGACAAGATCAGAAGAAGAACAAATACTGATAGGTCCTGTCACGCAAACAGAGCTGCCGGCCGGCCTTGGCAATAACGGAATAGAAGAAACGTACACGATAGATATTATCATCAGTGTTCAAAGGCCAGTAAGGGAATTATACGAGACTCTTGAGGACAGAGCCTTTGTCATCGGCGGTCACATCGAAGAAAGCATGGTCGATTGGCGAAGCGAATCACCTGTTTTTAATGGTTTAGAGGGCTGGATACAGGTTTCAGCCATTGAGACGCAAGAATCATTACTCACTAACGAGGCAGGAACGCAGGTGACAGGAAGAGAAGCCTCATTAGCCATAACATTCAGTGTAGTCGCTAGAAAATAGGGAGGATCTATGAAAGTCAGATATATCGGAGACGGCCCGGCGGTCAATGTTTTTCCAGAAACCGGAGGCCAAATCCTATGCAAGAAGAACGTCACTACGCAAGTGCCTGACTCATTAGGCAAGAGATTGTTGGAACAGAAAACCAATTGGAAGAAAGTGAGGAAATAGAATGCCAATACCCGGTGGACTATCAGCACAATTAGGACTAGCCCTGGAGACGGGATATGGCACGTTTGCAACGCCTACCAAGTTTGTCGAGTTCGATTCGGACTCGATGGCTCTGGAAGAGGAACGCATTGAGAGCGAGGGCCTTGGTCTCTCTGACAGTGTCCTGCATGAAGACAATTGGAAGCAGGGTCAGCGGCAAGGGCTCGGATCTATTCCGATGGATGTTAAGACGAACGGATTTAACATCATATGGGAGCAGATATTCGGCGCGTCGAGCGGTGAGATACCGGCTGGCGGCACGAATACGATCGACACCAGCCACACCCTGACCGACTTAACCGGCACATACGGCACATGGCAACTGGGTAAACCCGACACTGGCGGGGTCGTCAGACCGTTCTCATATCTTGGGTGCAAGGTCTCCGAATGGGAACTGTCGAACAACATCAATGAGTTTTTGAAGCTCAATGTGACTCTGGATGCCAAGGATGAAGTCACGACTCAACCATTGGCAGCTAAGAGCTTCACTGCTGGAGCCATGGCCCTGCCATTCTCAGGCGCTACGATCACAGTCAACGGAAACACCTTTGTTATCCGATCGATCACTATCAGCGGGAGCAACGGGATTGAGGCCGACCGGTTCAGCATAGGCTCAGCCACAAAGAGCGAACCGCTACAAGAGAC
>Ga0114923_10003851_pt1 | contig 10080 bp, 8 predicted proteins | sample SumtaG_FD_89578 | JGI IMG/M metagenome (GOLD analysis project Ga0114923, IMG submission 89578) | Deep subsurface microbial communities from Indian Ocean to uncover new lineages of life (NeLLi) - Sumatra_00157 metaG | ecosystem: Environmental > Aquatic > Marine > Oceanic > Sediment | place: near...
ATACCGATCATAATCAAAATCTGTATATAGTAATCCACTATTCCTCCAACCTTCTTTTAAGCCCCATGATTCCCTGGGGCTTTGCCAGCAAAATAATGATCAAAAGTCCGAAGGTGACCAATGGCGTCCACTGGGAAGAGAATTGAAAAATAACAAGACTTTGTATCAAGGCCAGGATATAGGCGCTAATTATCCAGCCTGCAATCGAATCGATACCGCCTGCAATAACTATAACCGCGGCTGAAAGCAAGACCGTCATACCGCCATGGGGGTCCATGCCCACATCCTTCGCTGTAAGAATGGAAGCAGTGCTTACAAAAAAAGACGCTGTAACAAATGCCAGCATCCTTAATAATTTTAATGGAAGCCCCAGGACCTCTATCAATTCGGGCTCATCGCCTAAAGCCCAAAGAGCCTTAAAGTATTTGCTTTTTCTCACCATAATAATGAAGAGTATTGAAAGTAGAATGCCCACACCCAACTGGATCAGTTGAATACGGGTCAGGGTGACTCCAAAAATATTAAATGACGGCTCAATGCCACCGGGGAAAATTTTTATCTCATTCCCAAATATAAGGGCAACGATATTCTCCATGAAAATGTAAACGCCCAGCGATGCAACCAGCATAACAGCCGGGCTTGCGGATCGTTTGTAAAAATTAAAATAAAGCCCTTTCTCAAATAATATAGATATCAGGGAAGTAAACACGATGGCGAGAAAAAATGACAAGAAAAAATTGACATTCAATATTCTTGCAAAGACAAACATGAAATAGGCGGATACCGTATATAATGCTCCATACGAAATATCAAAAAAACGAAGTGAGCGGTATAAAATCCCAAAGCCAATAGCAAGAAGCGAATAAACTGCGCCCTGTACAAGGCCGTATGCAAGAAGTTGGAAAAGGAGATTCATTTTCATCTCTTTTCATTCAGAGAGCCGTTTGAGTTTACCAATTTCTTTATTATCTCTTCGAGCTCAGCATTTTTTACGGGTTTTTTTAAAAAATATTCAGCCCCGGCATTCAACGCTTCGACAGCATAATCAAAATCACGGTAAGCACTGATCATTATTACCTTTGTCTTAAACGCTTTTTCTTTTATCCATTTAAGGAGCTCAACTCCCTCTTTATTGTTTTCATCCTCTTCTGATAAGCGGATATCGATAATGGCGACTTCTGGCACCTCTTTACCAAATGCCATTTTCGCCTCGTCCAGATTTGACGCGGTTGATAATTGGTCAAAATAATCTTCCGCAATAAAAGCGATGCTTTCGGTGTACTCTTCCAAATCTTCAACAATTAATAGTCTCATATTTTCATAATGCAATTTCCATTCCATTATTGAAAAAAAAGATCGTATGCGTTAGAAAACATTTCTTTTAACCCGGGAAATTTTTCAAAGCAGCGCTTTATTCTTCTTAACAACACGAACCTGTCATTATATCCCAACTTTTCAGCAAGTTTGGTTTTTTTCCTACCAAACATTTTTATTCCTTTTTCAATAAGTCGCAACTCAGTAATTGCCAGGTTTTTCTCATAATTCAATTCAAGTATGTGATTTTTTTGTGCCTCTTGTGACTTTTTTATAACGATTCCTTCAAGGTATGAAACAAAACCCGAATCGATAATTTCCTTATTTTTAAATCTTGCATACGTACAGAGAGATTCTATAATATTCTTTAACTCTCTAATGTTACCGGGCCAATGATATGATAGAAAAATATCCATAATATCGGCACTGAATTCTTTAGCCGTTGTTCTTCCTGCCCGAAGCATTTTTGAAAGAAAGTACTCCGAAAGTTGGGGGATATCTTCTTTCCTTTCCGTTAATGAAGGGACATCCACCTCAAAGGCTTTAAGCCTGAAGTATAAATCTTCTCTGAACTTATTCTCCTGTACCCGTTTCTCAAGGTCTTTATTTGTGGCAGCAACGAACTGGACGTCCACATTGATCTCTTTGTTGCTTCCCAGCCTTGAAAAGGTTTGATATTCAAGCACCCGAAGCAACTTTACCTGGGATTCCATGTCAAGCTCACCGATTTCATCAAGAAATAGGATCCCTTTATGAGATTCCTCGATCACTCCCCTGCGCTTGCTGTAGGCACTGGTAAACGCCCCTTTTTCATGCCCAAACAACTCCGAATAAATAACATCTCCTGGCATTCCGGCGATCATGACGGTAAAAAAAGGACCCTTTTGGCGAATTCCAATCCGGTGAATATTCCTGGCAACTAACTCTTTTCCAACACCGGTTTCTCCTTTTATAAGGACAGTCATTTTTCCATCTTCCGCAGCCATCTTGATTTTTTCTTTTAACACCCTGATCTTTTCACTTTTCCCGATAATATCCCTGGGTTCAAGAACTTCGATCCTCTTCTCCAGGCTGGATACCTGTTTTGCAAGGGATGATTTTTCAAGAATAGTATCAAAAACCTTTTTTATCGCCGTAAGGTTGAATTTTTTTTTATTTAGATAAGCTTCTGCTCCAAGGGAAATTGCTTCTGTATAATAATCCGTACTATCATACCCGGTTATCATTATGACCGGCAAAAAGGGATTTTCTGTTTTGATGTGTTCTAAGATTTCAAGCCCCTCTTTTTTTCCATTTAAGCGAATATCCAGAGCAATGAGATCAAATGAATACGGGTTAAATTTTTCATAGAAATCTTTTTCAGAGTGCAAAAGGGTAACTTCAAAACTCAGAGAAAAGAAATCTTTGAATTCTCCTGCATATTCCATATCATCATCTACAAGCAAAATACGTTTCATTTAGAATCCACCGTTATTGATATTATTTGAATTTTTCGGTCAAGCGCTGCCCGGACCATACAACCTGTGTCGTTAACCCCATAAGTATAGATGCTAGAGAGCCAACCAGGACAATCCAGTTGATCAGCACTGCATCATACAAGCTCAATATCTGTGCACCTTCTTTGATAAAAATAAATACAGGCAGGTAAATCAAAAAGAAGGCCTCCCCGGCAGTAAGTGCGAAAAAAAGCATCAGGAAAATAAAAAGAACAGTCCTTGTATTTATTTTATGATTTTGGCCCCGAGACAGGATTTCCCATTTTATCAATAAGCCATTAAACAAAACCAGTGTCACCAATAGGATGAAAAAGTAATTCATGGTCAGAAAAAAAAGCGCAACTGCAAGCAAAAGGACTATAAAAGCTTTAATTGTAACGCATTGCTCTCTCTTATTCCACGGCAGATTAAAGTAACTGAATCTATATTTCTTTCCCGGTTTCTTAAACTTCTTGAACATGGTTACCGTAAAGAACAGGTCAAACAATAGGAGTAAGAAGATTAAGAATATTATAGAACGAACCGATTTGAAAACGTCGTTTTTAAAAAATCCAGGGAGATCCTTTTCTTTATTTATTTCGCGTTCTATTCTGAAATCTGACGGGGCTAAAAAAATATCGATTAGCTTGTTTAGTTTTTTCATGGAAATTAATTTTTTTATGGAAAGCCTTTCGGGACTAAATGCATCTAGCCTATTTGGTTCTTTCTCATTCAACCCGGAGAATCTACCGGCTGGAATTTGAATGCTTTTAGTATCTGTACCGTTAGTAACGATTGTTCCGGGCACCAATATACTGGATAGCAAACCTGCACCGATCAAAAACCATCCCAGGAGGCCAATAAACATGAATTTGGGGATAAGATCCTTGATAATTCGCCATATAAAATAACCGCTGCCTAATATCACCGCCAGGGCAATTATATTAAATACAGATACAGCATACTCATATATATCTCCTTTCTCTTTATACAAACAAACAATAAACCAAAACAAGGAAAAAAACATAAATGAGATAGTCGAAAGAACCACGACACAAAATAATTCCCAGAAGGAGAGAATTTTTTCAAGCGCATACCGCTTCATTAAAATTGCTTTGATTTTGTCGGGTACAAATTTTTTACTTTTCATTCTTCTCTACATTGTTTAGAAGTATTTCCATATCAATCTCTATGGCTACGCCGAAGATATGTTCAAGCTCTGGATTAGCATCAACCAGGGAAATGTAATTCAAAAGTAATTTTTCCTCAAATGTGTCTATGGAGCCCCATTCTCTCTTTCTCAGTAAAACATGATAGATCATCCAGTTGTCGATAATATCTGAAAAGGCTTTTATCCCTGCTTTTGCAGAATACTTATCCATGATCTTTGTATAAAAGTCTTCTTGGTCTGTTTCTCCGAATTCTACAAATGAACAGAAAACCACAGCCCATTTTATCTTTTCGACAACATAATCGGGGATTTTTATTAATTCGACAGACTTCCTTACCGCCTCGATCCACTTATCACTATCAATATATGTATAGCCCTCACTTAAAAGCCATCGATAGAACCAACAGATGTTATAAAAGAAAGGTATTTGTACTGTGTCTCGACCAACATCCTGAATGGATTCAAGCTTTTCCTTTTTTTTGTCAATTTTCTTTAATCTTACAATGAAGTCTCTAAGAAAACTAGTGATTTCTTTATCCTTTATCCCTGTTCTCCATGCATATATTTTTTTTGAAAATGCTTCATATGAAGCAATTCCATTCTCTACTAAATGCCAATGAAGAGGTTCTATGTTGCTATTTAAAAAGGTTTTTAATTTTTTCATTGTTGATCTGCATTTTCCATTTTTCAAGGTAGGCTTTCCAGAATGGAGAGATGTTTTCGAGGTCCGGGAAAAAATCGAGGACCAGGTTTTTGAAGTTGCCGTCTTTTCCCTCCATGTGCTTTTTTTGTGATGCTTTCAGCAGTCTCCAAACGGAGACATTCCAGGAAATGGCCCACAAGAGATCGAAAGTCCCGACGGCATTGCCTCCGCCACCATGGTGGGCGCTCTCTCCTCCTCTTTTTTTAAATAGAACGATATCGGCCCCGGCTTTTTCTGCACTATTGATGATAAATGGTGATGTCCCATTAGTGAAACCGATGACCAGTGAATCAGGTTTCTTGGTTCGAATGTATTTAATCAAATCATCACCTTTGATAGAATTAACAAACTCTTTGTCCGTGACGTCCGTACAGGCATTTCCACCAGTCATATCTACTTCAAAAAGCAGGTCTACGACAAATACCAGTAGTTTGTCGTTATTTTCGGTATCTCTTTCGTTTAATCCATCGATGATTTTCTCTACTTTGTTTTGTACTTTATGCTGGTCGTAAGGCTTCCCCGTGTCCAGAAAGATCAGGGGAGTATTGTCGTAAACAAAATCATCCTGGTGGCAATCGACCTTCTTGCAACTACCGTTCTCACCCTCTCCCAGGAAATGGTCCATAAAATCGGCATCATCGTCGATGAACACGATTTGGACATCGCGAACGGCAGTCAACCGACTCCAGATATCCTTAAGGATACCTGAGGCATTTTCAATGTTGAGCGACCATGCCTTCCATTCACCGTCTTTCTTGTAAATATGGGGCATTGTTGATTGAATCCTAGAGAAATCGGTTTTGTCTGCAAGACTGAATTTCCCCAGGTCATACATCAAATCGGCCCAAACAGAGCGACGCGTCATATTGGCATGGATATTTCCATGTTGGGGCACTCTGGTATGATTGCTCGGTAAAAGGGGATAAGTGAAAAGGGTGTCTTCCCAGTTCTTTTTATCCAGAATGCTTTTGACATCCCGGGGAAATAGGAAAGACAGGATTTTCTCCAGTTTCCCGGTATTTTGCAGGCATTGGTGCAGCGTTTTTTCAACCTCTGTTTGGTTCTCATCAGTGCCCGGGAATACATTGATAAGCTTTAATACAGGGGCCAAATTCCCTATCAAAGGAATATTCAATTGTACACGTTCAGGCATGGTTCCTCTCTTTTTTCACTAACTCTTCCGCCACGCATTCTGAGAATTCATTGAACCATTGAATAAAAGTTTCCAGCAATTTAGCAACTAAATTACCCTTATTCAATTGAGCGTAGATTCCTGGAGTCAATGCCTCTAATTTTTCCTTCACAAGGTTTCTTCTTTCTCCGAACATGGCATGAAATCGTTCACAGTTGGTGTTTTTTTTTATATCATTTTCTATAAAATTTTTCATGTTTCCATTGCCAAACTGCTCTTCAAACTCCTGGCTGGCTTCTTGGATTCTCTTCTGCTCCATCAGGTCTCGAACGGTTTCCAGATGGATCGTCTTTAACGTTAAAAATTGATGAAATGCCTTGAGATTATGTCTTACTGAATTGTGCTGCCAGAGTTTCTGAAAGCATCGGACATCTAATGTACCATCTTCTGTGACAACTTTTTTATACCAGCCATATTGATCCTCGTCCCCCTCACTAGAGACTCGACTAAAAAATGCCAGGCCCTTGTTTTCAAATAATTTTACTACTAGTTTTCTAAACTCAACTTCCCAATCACCAGAGTGGCATACAAACCCAAGTTCAACCATCTTGTTTGCTTCTTTTTCTTGGTTTTCTTTTTCCATATCGGCAATTATAATATTTGAGAGTTCAATTAGGATATTTTCGGCATCTGTGCTAAGTCCAGTGTTAGACAGCCAGTAGTTTGTACTCCCGTGTACAAGGTAAAGCAAATCACCAGCAGCTTCCAGTTGCATATATTCGCAGATTTCCGCCCCTTTACCAGCCCCGGCCGGTATCGGTTTTATGTGCTTTTTAATATCCGCCTCTGTTGCCCTTTTCATGAATATATCACACCATTCGTCTTTTCCTCCTTCCTCATCAGTATCTGAAAAATATCTTTCAACGTAAACATGGCTGGCATTAATCTTAGTAACCAGAACCATTATTTTTCTCATTTGACAACCTCCTCAATCCCATTAAAAGTTGGGTCATACGAATTTTTGCAATTCTTGGTTTCAACAGAAATTCATCAAGCAGTGAAAACGGGAAAAACTTCACTTTTTCTAAAGGCCCTCCTAACAGTTCAGGTGGAATCCCCCGCCCGGACTCGATAACAACACCCATTGTAGCTTTTTTTTTCAAGTATTCTAAAAAAACATCCATCGGAAGGTCTACATTATACACTCTTTTCAGATTATCCAAAACTCCCTGGTGGATAATTATAATATCCATTTTCCCAAGATCGTTTGGTGGAGGATGATGGTATTCCTTCAAAAGGTAATCATACTCTTCTTCAAGACTTTCCGATTTTTCGAGGCTTATTTTATAGGCGGTACCGTTTACCGTTAATTTTTCTACTTCTTTATTCAAAGGTTTGTCATTCAAATGCGATAATATGAATACATTTGCCTCTCTTGCCATAGATATCCGGTTTTTAGAGTCCTTATTATCAGCCTTTTCTGCTGTTCTTTCCGCCACCCGCTCGTCGATTACCAAAATTTTTAGCAGCGCAGATTCAGCCATTAAATATGGGGAAGGAATATCGGAGGAAAACATCAGCACAAAATCCGATGATCTCTTATCAATCTCTACATAGAAATTGTCTTTCGCTTCAACCAATTTTCGCGATTCATCATCCAGTTTTCTTTTCCCAGCCCCATGTCTATCCCAGAATGCAACAAAACCATTCCCCCTGTCTTTCTCTATTTGACAGGACTTCTCTCCCATCTTTCCCACTAAAAGTTTCATTTCTATAAGCTCAGACTCTCTCTTTGAACCTTGCCTCCAACGCTGAACATAAGGATCATTTTCATCTTTCCCACAACATACAAAGATGGTTCGCTGTTTTTCTCCCCACCTATCATTTAACCATTTGGAATAGAGACGGTCTTCCAGTTGATACAGGAAATAATTGTGGTCTTTTTTTACTTCAGGTTCTTCTTTATCTGTTGGAGCTTTTTCTTCAGCGACATTCTTCAGGCAATTCAAGAACGTTTTATACTCCGGTATATTTTTAATTTTAACCACCCGAAAAGGCAGGCGGTGTAATATATTGCCGAAATCCTTTTTGTCTCCACCGGAGCTTAGATCGAAAAGGGCGAATTGAAAACCAGCAAAGCCTTCATTTTTCTTTTTTAAATTTTTTTTCATTTCATCTATAGATTTATAAATATAAATGCCCATTTCGTTAAGATTTTCATTCTGGTCTTCGCTAAAACTAAACTTTTCTATTGTTCCAATCAAAAATTTAGGTTTCATCACTCGGAACACATAACCCAGCTTATTGTCCTCCCGGACCTTCACCTTAAAATTTTCTTCGGATTCCAATTCCAGGAATTTCTTAGAACCCCGGAGCAAGCTGGCCATGAATTTCATCTCAGCGATTCCCCACGCTCGGTTCCGGATGTTACCTTTTTCATCAATTATAGACTTTGTTATACAGTGTCTAATCCACCCGTCCAGACCTTTATCTGGCTTCGTTATACCATCTTCGTATACTTCCCAGGTAAAATCTTCATCCTGCACGGTCAGACTGTCCCAAATTTCGACCTCGTACAGATCGCGATTTCCTTCAATATCATTAAAATTAATAAATATCTCTATGGGTTCTCCACTGATTTTATTATGTTTAGCGGTATTTCTTATCAAATTCTCAAAGATATTGTAAAAAGCAAATTCCCCAAGTGGTCCCGGCAGTTCGATGGTTACATCGTTTTTTATTAGTGAAAGTTCAGTTCTACTTTTCGTGAACTCCTCAATATCCGCATTGTATTTATGATGGCCTATATAAAAAGGGTTCTTTAAACTATTCTGGAAACAATAATTTTGCTCTTCCATATCTTTATATACATGAAATACTAATGGCGATTGTTTCAGCAATTCCACAGCATTATTTTCATCATCATATTTTAAGCCTTCATTTCTGGCAATATTATCGATTAGAAGCGTATTTTTTAGGAAATAGCCTAATACATCTCTTACGAATTTTGCTCGTTTTGTTGAGATGAGGGGCTCTGTAATTATTTCAGCGGCGAAGTCGGCTTTTCGCTGTAGATAGTCGTCAAGCCTGTCCTTTAGAACCTGTCGAATCACTTTGGTATGCTTTTCTATCCCTGCATCTTCTAATCGTTTGTCGATCATAGCGATTGAGGTCCTTGGCATGACGTGGCTCCCAATATTGTGCGACATATTCCGGGAAATAATCTTTGCGATGGCAGCCTCCAGGGCCGAAAGACGAAAATTTTTTCTCAAGACCAAGTTTTCCCTTTCATTCTCGGCTTTCTTTACCACTTCCTTTACGAAATCCTTCTCTGACGGATTCATTTTTTGAGGCAAATAAAAACGAACTTCAAGGTCCTCAATTTTAATACCTCTTTCAAAACCCTCACCCTCTGTTTGAACAACGATTATATCTTCTTTAATATCTCCCTCTTTGACTCCCAACAGCTTTTCCAATTGCTTCTTTTCGCTCTCTTTGGGATCTTTCTTTATCCGCCTCTTTATAAATTCGTCAAACCTGTTTTGTTTCACAATTTTTACTTTCTGGTAAAAAGGCTCCCAATCCACTGTTGCAAAACTGATTACCTCTGGGGGGGTCTCCCCTGAGTCTTTATCGTATACCTTGAACATGAGAGAATTTTCCGTATTGTTCACCTCAATTTCTGTGAAATAATACGGTTTTTGAAATGCGTGATAAGCTGGAGGATACAATTCTAATATCCCCTGTAAATCCTCCTTGTTCAATGCCTCCGGGGTATCAACATGCAATTGAAATAATCTTAGCAGTGGAAGGTAAGAGGACGGGGGCCGGATTACACGTAGAAGGTTTTCTTGCTCTTCGGCATCCCGCTTTTTATCCTTATTATCAATAAGGAAAAGTCCGGATTTACCTTTTATATAAATGAGCCAACCCCAAAAGGCCAGAGGACCATTCGTCATGTAATTTTTAACATCTGTGCTATCCTCAAACTCCTTTATAATTATTCCAACTTTTTCATATAGCTTTTTTCTATACTTATTTTTTTCTTTAAAATATTTAATACAATCATGCTTATCAATGGAAGGAGCATTTGATTGCCTTGTTTCCACTGCGGTGTTGATATTCTTAAATACCGCTTGAAGGCGTTCTTTAAAAGAACTCTCTAGTGCCCTTTCTCAAAAGTTTTGTGTCTAAATGTGGTATTATTAAATCACCGTTTGACATTAAATAATATAATACATTATCACAGGACCTTTTAAACAACAATTTCTTTTTTTGACCAAAA
>Ga0114923_10003852_pt1 | contig 10079 bp, 9 predicted proteins | sample SumtaG_FD_89578 | JGI IMG/M metagenome (GOLD analysis project Ga0114923, IMG submission 89578) | Deep subsurface microbial communities from Indian Ocean to uncover new lineages of life (NeLLi) - Sumatra_00157 metaG | ecosystem: Environmental > Aquatic > Marine > Oceanic > Sediment | place: near...
AATTCTCCAACAATACTATCCAGAGGTCTTTCTATGAGAAAATTGTATAAATGGCTTTCAATATGATTAAAATAATCTTCTCCCAGGTAATCTTTAGCAATCGTCAAATAATGAGATGAAAGATAATTCTTCAGAATTATCATGAATTGATCTACTTCCTGCATAGATTTTTCTGTTTTCCGATAATATGTCAATTCATTTTTTAAAGTGGTTATCAATCCATATAAAGCGATTATTGCAAAAACATTTGTAAATACCGACACCGTTATGACTACTTCATTAGAAGTAATTAAGTTTCCTAATATTTCAACAATTACAGACCAATCCATAAGTTCCACCCCGAAATAAAGATATTTGAGGCTATCATTTTAAAGGAGAATTGTCCACTACTTAGGATTTCTTATTATAATAATAAAACTTTCCGAAGGCTGGACAATATCAAAACTATCAAAGGGTGGAAATAGCTCATTCAATTCACCGCCTGGTGATACACCATAATCTGCAGTTATATCCAGTGTTCCTCTGATTCCTATCTTGAAAAGCAGATCTTTTGATCCATCATTGTTAGATATGTCGAGTCCTACACCCTGCAGATTTTTTACCGGGTAAGATGATTTTTCATCTAAAATTATCCCGGCCATACTTCCAGCTTCATTAAAATGCTTTGCGCTTATGCTTGACATATCTTCCTCCGTTATTTCTTAGATACCGATTTCTGAGATTCTATCTCTTTTAAGACAGCGCCCCTTATGAGATTATTGAATCTCTCATTGTTTTTTACAGCCTCTTCGACAAGTTTCAAATCAGATGTATCGATCTCGATTGATTCATTTTTGTTTATTTTTAGGCCTAGTTCGAATGATTTCAATGGATTACTTTTATGTTCCATAAGCATTTCGGCAATAAACCTAGCTGCCTTATTCGGTAATGGTTTATCATTCAGGTCGAAAATCTCAAAATTCACGTTTAATTTCATACTATACTCCCTTAAAAATTAGTTAAATAACGTAAGATATCGTGTCATACCCTGTATGTTCACTTTAAGATATTGGTTTTGACCGTTCTTTCCCGTTGAAATTGTTCCACCCAGGAATTCGATCCACGGCTCACTGACATCAGCTTGATCTAAAGTAAGAACAGGAATAGCACCACTAGCATTAGATTGATCAACTGTGAGTTTACCTGAAATATTAGTATTCTCTTTTAGTTCAATTACTGTGTCATAAAATTCAGCTACAAGTGTTCCACCATCAAGAAGTCGAATACCATGTATAGCACCAATGTCCATCGTATCACCATAAATAACTTCAATATAATTATTAACATCTCCAATATCTATTCTTGCTGCTTCACTTGCGGAATCAAATCCATCTGGACCCTGGACAAGCAGATTACCATACATTTCAACATTACCATTTTGAAGTATTTTCATTACTTCGGTTAATACCCCTGCTGTATCAGCAATCTGGAATGCCATATCAAAATTATTGCCATAGGTAGTTTTAGATAGCATGCTTATTTCTGCTTTAACGCCGGGTCCAGGTGTTGAACCATCACTCCCATAGAATTCTAAGCTACTTAATCGTTCACCAACTGTCCATTCACCGTTTTTTGTGCTACCAAGCCTTATAATTGGATTAGAAGCAGCAACATCCAAGTTTATTCCTGACGAAGGAGATACTCCAATTCCAATATTTCCGGCAAAATAAGTAAGTCCATTACTATCTATTGTAACAAGATCAGCATTATCACTGTCCTGGAAATAGAATTTTTTTACTCCAGCATTATCACCGACTTTAAAAAATATATCTTCAGTAACACTATTGATTGTAAAAGGTTGCTGTGCCTGAAGTATTAATTCATTACTTGCATGGATAAAAGCTTTTCTACTAGCACTTATATAAAATCGGATATAGTCATTACCCTCTTGTGCTTGTCGCCATATTTTGAATATCTTACTATTTTCATTGTTATCTACTCTCGTATCACCGAATACTTCCACATCACCTTGTATATCAGGTTGTATTTTTAATAATCCAGTTGACCAGAACTGAGGTGCCCTTACTCCATTCAAAACTTTTAACATCCCGCCAGTTTCCATTCTGGCTATCTCTGTTCCTGCTGCATATCCATCAGTGTAAAAAATTATTGCATCATTGCTGGCAATTTTTAACTCACCTGATTCAACACCAATGGCATAAGTATCAGAATACAAATTGATCTTTCGACCTGTTGCAGAAAGAAATTGAAGCGGTCCATCTCCTGTTAAATCAGCAATAGCCTTATCCCATGCTGTAAAGATCGGATCTGTTTCTACTGTCAGCACATCAACACCATTGACTTTCATACCGGTCGCCTTCACCGTTCCGGCAACATCTACTGTTGAAGTCGGATTTACTTTATTGACCCCTAGTCTTTTTAATGAATTATCCCAATTGAATAGATTATCATATGTTAATCCACCGAAGCCACTCTCATATGCAACTCCACCAGCTGCAAACCCTGTCAATTGAGAACCAGCTATTACTATACCTGAACTTTTATCCCAAGCTGAAAAGATAGGATCTGTCTCTTCTGTGAGATATCCGACTGCTGCATGATCACCCCAACCATAAGCTTCATCCCAATTTATAATATCTTGTGCTAATATCCCACTTGCAGGAGAAGCCAAAAAGACAGGATCAGTTTCAGCTGTCAATACATCAGTACCATTTACCTTTACTGCTGTAGCATCTAATGTTCCCTCAATATCAAGATCATTCTGTACTGTAATTAAGCCGGAGTCTGGATGTTTTAAAATTGGGGTTTCGACATAATCGGTGATATCAGCATTACTTATCGTAATAAAATCAGCGGAAAGAGCGGAACACCAAATTTCTCCATTTACCCACATTCCTGTAGTAAAACTAAATATATCATCACTTGTATCCCAGCTCATGTAGTCAGTTCCGCTACCTTCAAAGTAGAGCTTACTTAAACCGGAAAGTTCTCTATCAACACCTTCAAACTCTATTAAATTAGCTTTAAGAGTAGGCACTTCCAAGAGCTTATCCATAGAAAATTCATCTTCAGTTGAATCATATTTGAAAAAACTCGATTTAGTAGGAGTACTAATCTGAACAATATTAAAATCAACTTCCGTATTAGCAGTCAATGATAAGCCATGTCGTATCTTATGAATAGCATCCTCTCCAGCTACAGCCAATCCGGGAGTATGTAAATACTGATACGAATCATAGAAAAGATTAGTAGGATCTTCTGTTAATTTTCCATCCAATCCTATAAATGGGATTGCCTCAGTAGTCAGATCAGCTATTGATAAAGCGCCATCTACAATATTTACATTGCCATGAATAATAGAATCAAAACAATAGGTATAAATACCTCCATCATTTGCTGCTATTATAAATTTGCCATCACTGGACATTTTAATATCAATCCAGCTACCCATACGGGTATCATAAAGAATAATCCATGTTTGTCCATAATCATCTGAAATATGTATACTATATTCTCCACCACCAGATTTATAAGTCTCACACGTAACAAGTTGATATTTTCCATTAGCAGACATAGCAGCACCTACATATGCTCCTACCATTCCTTTTTGACTGAATGAAGCTCCATAATCTGAAGAAACATATATTTTTTTAGTCACATTATCTTCTACTGCTGTCTGGTATTTTCCGTCAGAAGACATTGCAACACCATGCCAGCTACTACTAATACTTTTACGGGACCATGTTTCACCATAATCTTCAGATCTATAAAGATTATTTCCTAAATCAGTTACAGTAATATACCTTCCATCACTGGAACAAGCTACACGTTGCCAGGTACTTGATTCTCCCTTTTGACTCCAGGTAGCACCATAATCATAAGATATATAAATATATTCACCAGCTCCTTCACCTCCTGTTATTGCTACCTGAAATTGTCCATCACCCGACATTGCAACATTAGTCCAGGCAAGACCACCAGCACTAACACCTATCCACGTAATCCCATAATCGGAAGAAATATAAATATCACCATATATTACTGTTGCAGTTTGATATTTACCATCACTGGACATTGCAATACCATACCAACTTCTACTTCCGGATGTGGCACTTTGTATAAAAGTTTTACCATAATCAGAAGAAGTATAAATTTCTTTATTAACTGCTGCTGCTATTGCCGTTTGATACTTACCATCAGCTGATATAGCTACCTGTCTCCAATCACCCACACCAATACTTTGAGTCATTGTCATAAAATTTGTATGATAGATGAAAATGTAATCAGAATCGGCTACGCCAACCTGGATCTCTCCACCACTGGATAAAGCAATCCCTGTCCAATCTTTTGAGTTATTTTGTGCAGCCCAGTAGTTCCCATAATTAACAGAAACAAAAACCTGTCCACTTTCTTGCTCTACCGCTGTTTGATACTGTCCATCGTCCGACATGGAAACACCTGCATAATCTCTGGCGATCCCATCATCAACCTGAGCCCAGGCAACTCCATAATTTGTAGAACGATAAATTCTTCCATTAGGTGTTACTGCTACCGCTGTCATATACTGTCCATCAGCAGACATATCTACACCTACCCAGCCCCAAACAGTAGCTCTTTTAGCGAAAGTAGCACCATAATCCGATGAAACGTAGACACCTTCACCACTAGCTGCTACTGCTTGATATTGCCCGGTACTGGACATGGCAACATCTTTCATATTGCCGGTCTTACTTACAAGACTCCAGTTATCTCCGTAATCGGAGGACACATAAATGCCGTTGTTGTTAATCCCAGCAGTCTGATACTGTCCGGTACTGGACATACCTATACTAAACCAATTCCTGACACTATCTTGAGCTGTCCAATTAACACCGTAATCAAAAGAAGTGTAAATCTGTCCGTTGAATACTACGGCAGTCTGATACTGACCATCGCTCGACATAGCAACTTTACGCCATTCCCGGTCAGTCTCTCTGGCTGTAAAGGTTTCACCATAATCATCAGAAGTATAGATTTTATCCATAATTGTTACTGCTGTTACATATTTTGCATCACTAGAAACAGCAACATTTACCCAAGGTCTTACACTATCTTTGGCTTCCCATTTATTAAGAACAGGTACAGATTTCCAATTATTTACAGAATGCTTGATTTTACCGGCATAAATACCATCGGATTGAGTTGTAATAAGATTATCTTGAATAACTACTTTTCCCTGGGTCTTAAAATCATAGTCACCAATATCCAATATTCCACCATTTTCGAAAAGGTGTCCGGCAACATCCCATTCAAGACCTGTCAAAGAACTGTGTATCTTGACTCCACCACCAGCCGATACTCCACTAACTCTAAATTTCCCTTCAGGTATAAAAATTGAATTATTTAGATCCGTTTCAGAACTTTTTACGACCAGATATGCTCTTCTAACAAATCTTTGTAATAAAGGATATTCTTCATATGGTAGAGCACCAGATAAAACTGCTTCTTCTGCCAGTGATTCTGTATTATACGTTTCCTGACCAAACGCTACTACATATTCTCCATCAGGAGTTATATAAACCACTTGTACGGAATATCTATTACCACTTATTGTTTGCAAAGTCCCTGAGCCATCATCATATTTAGTAGGATCGATAACGTTTACTATACCTGAACCATCTGCTGTTATCTTAGTAGATGGTGCTGCTTCCCGTAATACTCTGGAAAAATAAAATCCACTTTCGAGCGTTACCGCTCTTTCGTCTGTTATTTCAGAATCATTCCTGAAATTTGAACCTAAAATATAAACTAATCCTCCACTATTATAGAGTGTAAGATTTGCACCATTAGCACTAATGATATTTCCATCTATATTTGCAGGTCCGATAACATCTCTTAAAAAATCTTTAAAAGAGAAAAAACCATCATAACCAAGAGTAATACTACTTGCTGAAATTCTGGCAATTATTCCCGAAATAGTAGAGAATCCTCCGATTACAATATGTCTTCTTCCAGCTTCTGCATCAAATTCCACAACAGGTAGTTCTGATAATGTACCAGTTTCATCATAAGCTAATAAATATTGACCGGGATTTCCCAAATTTACAGGAGTATATGAAGCAACTGCATCCCATGATACTTCTATAACATCTGGATTATTCGGATTAGTATATCTTGTAACATAGCCATTTCCTGCTGTCCAGGATAATGTAACATATGTGGGCCTTGTTAATATTCCACCAGATATTAAACCTGTAGTTTGAGTATTTTTAGACATAATTGGTGTTTTACTTAATGCATCCCATTTATCTTCATTGTTCTCAAAAGTTCCGGTTTGTACACCTGCCGTGTTACATACATATATTTGACGATCAGTTATGAGCAATTGTCTTTTTTTAAATGTATCACCATCAACATATTGTTTTGTTTGGAGAAGTCTATCTTCTCTAACTCTGGAAAATCCAATTGCAAGTGTAGGCTGTACCCCTGTCGTATCGGTTTTTAATGAAAAGGTTTCTTCACTGCTATATCGAAATAAATAATCTTTATCATCATCAAATTCTAATTTTCCAACTAAATCAAGTCCTACTTCAGTATTGGCAGCAAAATCTGACATAGGATATACCTGATCAAACGCAAGTACACCATTCTCATCAATTCCTTTCCATACTTGAAGTCTTAACGCTGCCGTTGGTGTTATAGCACCTATTTTTATAAACAATGTCTTTAACAATGCATGACTTGTCGTATGATGTAGATAATCGAAAGATGTCCCTGTCCATTCTTCTGATTCGTCTGGTTGAACCGGCATATAAGGAGCGTAATAATCGGCGTAAAGCACTGCTACATCATCTATTGTCAATTCACCATCAAATTCTGAATGAGCGTGAAAATGTAAATGTCCATCTTTTGATTCGGTTGCTAGATGGTGTCCAAGACCCGCAATACCTACTACACCAAGCCAAAGTGAATTTGCACCTATTTCAAGAGATGCAGGCTGCCAGATGCTAGAAATTATTTTTTGTATCCTGGCAAAGGTAGTAGCTGGATTTATAGAAAATCTTACACTATTCTCTACTGTATCTTTACCTTCTAAATAAGATAATCCTACTGGATTAGATCCCATAACACCAGCTATTTCCCAATTGGTAATATCTGTATCTGGAGCAGTTCCGGTCTGTGTACCTGTAAGATTCTTATATGTAATATCATTATATACCAGTTTATCCCCTGAATGAATGTCTATTGCATATGCCGTATATTGAGTCCAGTTTGTTATATTCAAAAAGGTAATAGAATCTTCTGATACTTTTACACTGAAAGGGACCTGTTCCCAGATATTAGATGCATTAGGACAATAAACTCCTTTCGGATATTTATATATCCCGAAAGCTGATAGTAAACCGCCGGAATTCTCCTGGACTAACCAGAATTCATCCACATAATCCACTACAGGAGTAGGTAAATTTGCATAGTATTGTACTGAACCTGATAAAAGGTGAACAATATTACCTGCAGCTGAATACCCTTTTCTTGAGCTCATGTTTTTTCCCCTAAATAACCACGGATAACTAAATAGAATTCAGACGATGATTGAACTATTTCTATCCGCTTAAATGGAGGGTATTCTTCCGATAAAGCCTGTGCTATGGGTACATAAAATGGTCCTATTGTCTCATCATATATTGTTATTAAATTGAAAATTAAAGTTTCATCACCAAGATTTAGAGCTCCTATTCCTATAGGACAAGTAAGTAGATTTTGAAGATCTTTAGGATATGAATCTGCATGCGTTAGGGTAGTAATCGCAACTGAGGCCAAACGACTTAAATTCTCTGCACTTGTCATATATAACCTTCTAATATTAAAGTTACATATTTTGTACTATACTTTGCGGAATTTAACAGTTTTTTATGGAGATTTTTTATCTATTTTGGCATTTGCTAAGTCATTTATGTTTATGATCCCATCTTCAACAAGTTTCAAGGCAAGCATAAAATCAGTTGTGGTATTATATCTCTCTCTTAATGCCCCAATTCTGGCAGTATAGGCTTTTCTTCCAATACGGAGTGTATCTGCTGATTCCTGGTGTCTAAGATCCATTAGAAGAGTCTTAATAGTATCTGATTGTTCTATTGTAAAGCCTTTCTGAAGTACTTCTTTATGTTCCCGGATATCTGCAATAGGCCAGAAACGAACATACATATGCCCTATAATAAAGAAAAATGCTGCGATAATAGCAAAAACATCATAAGTAGCATAATTATTTATATAAGCTTTTGCGGAGAAAGATATTACTGCTAATATTATATTGGTATAAATATTTTTTTCTGTTCTATGATCATATGCTGATATAAAAAAGAATATTGCCCCTGTAGGATTCTCCATTCCACCAAAAAGAGTTATTAGACATCCAGCGATTGAATATCCTAGATAAATATTCTTTTTCTTCGTAAAAAATATAAACCCAAACGCAACAACAGGAATAATTATATTTATATAATTATCTACAGTATATGTTTGGGTAATTATAAATGTTATAACATTAGCAGTAAATATAATTAACGCAGTTAAAGTATTTACTCTGTATTTATTTAATGCCATACACCTTTTACAGCTTCTTCCATCGGAAGAATATCATCAACCTGGGATTCAACCATTAAAGATGCTTTAAGCCGTGATAGCTCTAATTCCTGATCTTCATTAATTCTTCCTTCAGCTTTGTCCTGAGAGAGCATGGCAATCCGTAATCGGTCCATACCATATTTGTACTCATTCTGGTTGATAATAAACTCTTCAGGGATTTCTGCCACTGCAAGTCTATTCTGAATCTTATCAGTTTCCCGGAAAGCAAATACTGAACCTGGATTTTCAATTTCTCTGTCGAACATCATCAGATTACGTTCTGAAAATCGGTCTGCATCGATACAGTTTGCTAAGAAAGGTAGCTGCCCTATCAATTGTCTAATTTTACTCATAATTCACTCCTGTTTTATCTTTCATATTCATGTATTCCTAAAATAATATCCATAGTTGCCAAATTAGTAGCATTTTTAATTTTCGCCCACAACCGATCTACGCCACAATACAGACGCTCTGCTAATACGTCTATAGGTGTCCCTTCCAAATTAGCCCCTACTCCTGTAGGGAAAATTGGAAAAGTTGTATACGTTCTTGCAGCTTCGCCGGCTGCTACCGATACAGGATCCCATATCAATCTCACATAATATAATGTAGACACACTTACCTCAATAGGGATAATTCTATGCGGATCAAATCGAGTATTGCCAGAAATATAAGGTGTATCACCTGGAACTAATAGTGGAATAGCCGTTCCAAAATCTCCATTTCCAGAAACAAGATGATATCCAAAAAGAAAATCTTCAACCCCTGCATTGCCTATCCATATCTCTCTATTATGTAGATGGTGTTCTATCTCTTTGACCTCTTTCAGAATCTCTAAATCAAATCCTTCACTTATCATAATAAAACCCCCTAAGCTACTGGATCTATAGCAATATTTGCTGGCACATCAACACTATATACATATAGATTTCCATCTAACCTACTGAATCCATAACCTCTTCTGGGAGATATTATCTTTCCGTATGGATTCCCATCCGGTAAAGACGTTGCTTCCACAGCATAAACTTCTCTTTTACCTATTACCTGAAAAGAGACAGATACAGTACTAACCAATGTCCAGGTATTTTTAATAATTTCTATCATTGAAGTAGCCATACGCTTCCTCCGTTCATGAGATTAATATTATTCTATCAGATTTTTGATAAGTTGTAAATGAGCTGGTAGAGGAATTTCAAGGGTTTCATACACTGATATACCCCAGGACTCCCATTCTGAAAGGATTTCTTCATAATAGAGTATTATATCAGCAAGATCCTGTACGGTTTCCGGTATACCCGGATCGATTCTTACCGGAGGAGATGAATAATCCGGCTTTACAGTGACATACTCAATCGTTGTCAGGCATGAGCCTAGAATTATTACGACGCACAATATTACCGATAGCCAGGATAACGTCTTGATCAGTTTTCGCATTCTTTATCTCCTTTTTGATTGGTTTGAGCTCATCTTCAGTA
>Ga0114923_10003853_pt1 | contig 10075 bp, 8 predicted proteins | sample SumtaG_FD_89578 | JGI IMG/M metagenome (GOLD analysis project Ga0114923, IMG submission 89578) | Deep subsurface microbial communities from Indian Ocean to uncover new lineages of life (NeLLi) - Sumatra_00157 metaG | ecosystem: Environmental > Aquatic > Marine > Oceanic > Sediment | place: near...
CAGTTGGCTAGTCGACGTTGTCTTGACGGTCTGGGCAAATGAAACGGACAAGCAAAAGGAAGTTAGTACCACACTTAGTATTATTGACCAAATTTGGACAATAATTATCTTATTGTATATATTTAAATTCAATCTGTTGATATAATAATGTAATGTAATGGATTAATATTTATAGACCCTGCATCTATAAGATTATCTATGACGGCTGACGTAAATTTGCAAGACGTCCGAGTCCAAAGTGAACAAAGGTAAGCCCTGACAGTACTGGTGCAAACAGATTTAGAACTGGTACAAATTGCGTAAGACCAGTTAATAAACCCAAGCCCCATAGTGACGACTGATTTGCAGAGACCAGGGCTCTCATTTCCTCATAGCTGGCATGTTCTGCCAACGCATCATAGCGAAACAAGCGCTGATTAAGATATGCTGCTGCAACAAATGGAATTATCACACCCACCCCAATTAACCATAGAGGAATGGTAAGCGCCCATATGGCAATAAATATACAGATAGCAAGCAAAGCGTTCAGTAAGCTACCACCAATACTGCCACCATTTTTACGTTCAAGTTGCGGATAATCGCGTTCAGCTACTAGACGAATCAGCATTGGCATGGCAAACAAGGCTGTAATCACTAGTGCTGTAACGAAAACTAATGGCACAAACAGAATAAAATGTGCCACGGCCTGTATTGTATACGCGATCCACTGTGGCTCTACACCATCAAGCCAGGCTTGAATGCCAATAGCTGCAAGACCGCTTGTGATCCAGCTCGAGAAAATATCCCAAAAGATCACACCTAAAACAAACCACATGAGAATCGCTGTTAAGATCGGCCATAGCACGATCCACAGAATCCGAAATTGAAATAGATCACGAAACGCACGCGAAAGTGCGTCAAATATTGGATTCATGTGTTTACCATTACGAAGCGTTAATTACACGTCACTAGATAATAATCTATTACTGCATTCAAATATATTGCTAATAAGCATTGTGTCTTAAAGATTACTTTGAAAAAATATTACCCTGATAAAGAGATCACAGAGTTAATCAGTTAGTTCTAATATTTGAAGATAATATGATGCAAAGTTAGTAATGATAGAACAATAAACTGACAAAAATGAAGCATAACATTCTTGCACGTCACCCAAGTGATTTAACTATCAACTGGGCTCAACGAGTTGTTAACAGACATTATTCAGACGCTACCGTTTCAAATGTATCTGTTGTTTCGGTCGATATTGGAACTACAACGCGAATTCGTATCGTGGTTGAACATGATAAGCCAGAAGTATTGCCTCAACAGTGGTTTGTGAAACTCCCATCGCTAGCCTGGCAAGCAAGATTGATTACAGCCTTACCAAGACTACTTCATACTGAGGTGCGCTTCTATAATGACGTAGCTTCAACTATCCCAATTAATGTACCCAATTTTCTAGCCGCACAAAGCAGATTTGGTATGGACGCAACTCTTGTTCTTGTAGATGTAACAGAATCCGGGTCGATTCCGAGTAACCCAAGTGATGCCTTAACAGTTGCTCAAGCAACCGCAGTTGTTGAACAACTTGCCCTCTTTCATGCTTGTTTCTGGAACAAGGTACATTGCAACCAAACTTATCGCTGGCTAGATGGTCCAGTACGTCGCTTGGAAGATCACTTAGGTACAGTCCTGTCTGTTCCGTTGATGAAACGAGGATTACGCTTAGCAGGAGAACTTATACCCTCTACCCTCCATAAGTCAGCCATTCGCTATGCGCGTTGCCGCCGCCAAGTAATGCGCTTTCTTTCAGATGCACCACAAACACTCATTCATCATGATTGTCATCCAGGGAATCTGTTCTGGAATCAGTCTCAACCGGGTCTTCTTGACTGGCAACTTGTCCGTTTTGGCGAGGGAATCAGCGATATTGCTTTCTTTATATCTACTGCTCTCAAGCCTGAAACCCGGCGACTTCACGAAGCCAATCTTTTAGCAACTTATATACAGAGTCTTAAGAATAATGGAATCACACATATTGATTTCGAGAATATGCAGCAACGATATCGCGCCCACCTTATTTATCCCTTTGAAGCAATGATCGTGACCCTGGCCATCGGTGGAATGATGAGATTAGAGAGCAATCACGAACTCTTGCGCCGCGTAGCGGCAGCTGTAAAGGATCTTGATGTCTTTTCTGCTATACCAATGTAAAATAACAAAATTCCAACCATTCTAGTCAATTCAGTAATAGAGCAAGGGCCTATTTTCTTATTTAAATAGCCACCGTTTAGCAGCTATGGTTTTACCAAAAATAGATACTCTATCAGTATCCTAGTCTACATAAATTATCATTCAATTTATAACTCCACCATGTCATATTACACTGAGAATTATGGCTACTGACATTCTTAAAACTAAGCTCGAAACTATTAATAAAAAATGTGAAAGTACGGCTAAGCTCAAACTTGACAAACTTTATACCGATGTGAATTACGATAATTCAAAGTTTTGCGCTCCATCCCCTCAGGTTATCGAGGCATTATGGTTCGACCTTATTACCAGTAAAGAACACGAGTTTATTAAAGAGATCGCATTAGTCTTAAATATGCCAGATGCCACCTTAACTAAGGAAAGCGCCAGTACTATCGAGGAAATAATTAATGATATCTTTGCTGAAGATCAATACTTAGGGAAAATGAAGGACCTCTACAAGGAGATTGACCAGAAAGCTGTGTCAAATGGGCCACCCTTCGATTCGACCACCAATAGATTGAATCTAATTGATTCCGCGTATCAAGAAGGCGTAATTAAAGTACTACGCAAAGCCAGAAACAACGTCCTAGCTGAACTGGAACTTCATATGAAAGGCGTGCCGGAGGGTCTTGGATTTCTTGTACAGTGGAGGCAATATTCAATCCTGAGTCCACTTAGAGTCATAGGTACCATCATTTTATTGAGTTGCACCTCATCACTCATCGCATGGGTCATCGCAAGTGAAATATTCCAACAATTTCTAGAGAGCTTTGGATGGTCCGGAGGGACAGGGCTGTAGCTCAAATAAGCTCTAAATAAATGCAGGCATGATCACATTCATGGCAGCATTTTATGTCTTCAACCAATCATCAAGTTGTAAACACAATGCCTCTAACGGGCAGTACCCTCTGTTGAGAATGCTGTAACCCGCTGCGTTCTGCACTATCACAGTAGGGAAGCTATGTACGCCCCATCGGCGCACTTTGTCGAAATGAATAGAGGTCTGATTTTTTGCTTCGTCAGATTCAAACACTCGCAAAAATAATTTCGCATCTATACCTATGTCGGTGGCCAACTGTACCAGTATCTCAGGCTCGGTCACATCCTTTTGTTCTGCATAGAAAGCGGATTGAATTGATTTGAAGAACGGAAATATTACCTCTGAATTGATTAAGGACATAGCCACCACTGCTCGGCTGGCTGGCTCAGTATCGTAAATGAATCCTTCCGGCATTGCGCCTTCAAAACAAAATGATTGTCCCGTAGCGCACTTCACGGCTTTCCAGTGGTGCAGTATTTCTTCACGTTGCGCCGGGGCTATCGCCTGTTTTGTTCCAGGTCGTAATCCACCCAATACCAGCTCTATTTTTAAAAAGTTAGAGTAATTCCATCTAATTGCCTCAATTACGGGTGCAAATCCCCAGCACCACGAACACATAGGATCAGCGATGTACCACAGGGTCTTTTCGTTCATTAAGAAATTTTCTTATCTAAATCGATTTCGTTCAACTGATACCTAAGTTTGCTACTCCACTAGCAGTTCGGTAAGAATTGAATATCAACTGACCACGTATCGATAATCGTGCTCCATTCCGATTAAGCAGCGCGTGAGGCTTTCTTGCGCTCGTGTTCCTGCAAGAAACGCTTTCGGATACGGATGGTCTTAGGAGTAATTTCCACCAGCTCATCATCGGTAATGAATTCGATCGCGGATTCCAATGTGAGCTGTATAGGTGATGTCAGAGTCACGGCTTCGTCGGTTCCCGAAGCGCGCACATTGGTTAGTTGCTTACCTTTAATAGGATTTACTACTAAATCATTATTGCGGCTGTGAATACCGATCACCATGCCTTCATACAAACGCTCGCCAGGACTGACAAACATGCGCCCACGTTCCTGCAGTTTCCACAACGCGTAAGCTACCGCTTCACCCTGCTCAGCTGAAATTAGTACACCGTTCCTACGTGCGGCGATTTCCGGTCGCATCGGGGCATATTCATCAAATACGTGGCTAATTATGCCGGTGCCACGCGTCATAGTCATGAAGTCGGATTGGAAACCAATCAAACCACGTGCTGGAATGCGGTAGTCTAACCTTACTCTTCCGCGTCCGTCGGGAACCATGTCTTGCAAATCACCACGACGCGCACCAAGTGCCTCCATAACCGCACCCTGGTTCGTCTCTTCGATATCTACGGTAAGCATTTCGAATGGCTCACACTTAACGCCATTAATTTCACGGAGCACAACGTGCGGACGCGACACTGCAAGTTCGTAGCCTTCGCGTCGCATGCTTTCGAGTAAAATAGTGATATGTAATTCCCCGCGTCCAGAAACTAAAAATAAATCGGCCTCGTTTGTATCTTCTAGCTTCATAGCTACATTGGTAAGCAATTCTTTTTCTAGGCGCTCACGTAGCTGACGGCTAGTGACAAACTTACCTTCCCTCCCAGCAAAGGGTGAAGTATTCACCTGAAAATTCATAGTCAGCGTGGGTTCATCTACAGCATGCATCGGCATCGCTTCAGGCTGATTAATATCAGCTAAAGTAGCACCAATACTAAGTTCTTCAATACCATTGACTAGTACAATATCGCCCACTGTGGCTTCGTCTAATTGCACACGCTCGATGCCACGAAAACCGAGCACCTGGTTGACTCTTACCTTCTTCGATATATTATTTCCTGCTAACACAATTACATCCTGACTAGGCTTTAGACAACCACGGCTGATGCGGCCAATGCCGATACGGCCGACAAAACTTGAATAATCTAACGCGCTAATTTGCAACTGCAGTGGTTCATCTGGATTACCAACGGGTGCATGAACATGTTTGAGTATGGTATCGAATAGCGGGCGCATATCAGTACTAGATTGTTTCAGATCCAACATGGCGTAGCCATTAAGTGCTGAGGCGTACACTACCGGAAAATCAAGTTGTTCTTCTGTCGCACCCAGCTTATCAAATAATTCAAAAGTATAATTCACCACCATATCAGGGCGCGCACCGGAACGATCAATCTTATTAACCACCACAATCGGACGCAGTCCCAGCGCTAGTGCTTTCTTGGTAACAAAGCGAGTCTGCGGCATTGGACCTTCGACTGCATCAACTAACAGCAAAACCCCGTCAACCATTGACAACACACGCTCTACCTCACCACCAAAATCGGCATGGCCAGGCGTATCCACGATGTTAATGTGCACCCCTTCATAATCCACTGCACAATTCTTTGCGAGTATGGTGATGCCGCGCTCGCGCTCGATATCGTTGGAGTCCATAATCCGTTCGGCAATGTTCTGGTGTGCAGCAAAAGATCCTGCTTGATGTAATAACTTGTCCACCAAAGTGGTCTTGCCGTGATCAACGTGAGCGATAATGGCAATGTTACGGATGGGACGAAACATTTTTATAAGTCCTTCGTCGGAACAATAAAAGGGCGGCATTATAGCAGTCAACCAGTGACATAGCTAACCTCATATTTATTTTAAAATAAACTCGTCACAGGCTGCGGTTCCTGTATAATCCGCACCTCGATGAAAAGAATCGTACTCTTTTCTCGGATTCATCGTTCCTGACCTCTCCTCGATTTTCAAGTTCCCCTCGGAAATTGTGTATGCAGTACCGTGGTTAGCGGCGATGTTTTATATGTGTGCGCTAGCGATACATTGCCCATTAAACTCTGGTAGCCATTTTCTGCTTGCGCGTTAATATTTCACTTTTTAGGAAAATAGCGTGTCTTTTGAAAATCTTAATCTGCATCCTCTTATCCTCAAAGCTATTGTCGATTCAGGCTACTCAACGCCAACGCCAATTCAGAAACAGGCTATTCCCGAGCTACTAGCTGGGCACGACATCATGGCCTCAGCCCAGACCGGTACAGGCAAGACCGCTGCATTCATGCTGCCAGCTCTGCATCGCCTCGCTATCCCCCCCAAAGTTCACAGCCGCGGACCGCGCATACTAGTATTAACACCGACGCGCGAGCTCGCACTCCAGGTGTCAGAGGCTGCTGCCAAATACGGCAAGCACCTATATCGCGTCAAGGTGGTGAGCATACTGGGTGGCATGCCCTATCCATTACAAAATAAACTACTATCGCAACCGGTAGATATACTGGTGGCAACACCTGGTCGCTTGATCGATCATATACAACGCGGGCGCATCAATTTCTCGCGTCTGGAAATGCTTGTGCTGGATGAAGCAGACCGGATGCTCGATATGGGTTTCATTGATGATGTGGAAAAAATTGCTTCGGCTATACCAGCTACCCATCAAACCTTGCTGTTTTCTGCCACTCTGGATAGTACGATAGCCAAAGTTGCAGCGCGTCTGTTGAAATCTCCCAAGCGTATCCAAATTGCAACGCAGCGGGCAAAGCTCGATAACATTGAACAACGGCTACATTATGTTGATGACCTTTCGCACAAGAATCGACTGCTGGACCATCTATTACGTGATATGGGATTGAAACAAGCTATCGTCTTTACTGCTACTAAGCGCGATGCCGATACTCTGGCAGATAATCTCTCCGCTCAAGGTCATGAAGCCTCAGCGTTACACGGCGATATGAACCAACGTGATCGCACCCGTACGCTCACCAAGCTTCGTCATGGTAAGTTACGTGTACTAGTGGCTACAGATGTAGCCGCGAGAGGGATCAACGTAGTTGGCATCACCCACGTCATCAATTTTGATCTTCCAAAATTTGCTGAGGACTATGTGCATCGTATTGGCCGCACCGGCCGCGCCGGAGCGTCGGGAATTGCAGTTTCATTTGCTTCCGGTAAAGATGGCGTTAACCTGAAGAAAATTGAACGTTTCACCGGGCACCAAATAGCTTCTCATGTAATACCTGGTCTGGAACCAAGATACAAACCACGTTTTGGTACTGATAACTCACCTAGAGCTACACCCAGAATCGCTCGCAAACGTAGCCGCTCATGGACAAACGATAGTAACGGACGTAGCAGCTTCAGTAACGTCAATGGAAATTGGGGCAATAACCGTGGCCGCTCTTATAGTAGCGACAAAAGGGGAAGTTCATTTAAGAACCGCAACTCAAGTCCTTATGCGAGAATCAAGTAACCTGATACTGTTTCAGGAAAGAGACCGAGCAAATCCAGTTTATTCTTCTATTTCGGCTGATTTCGCATGAAATCTGCTGTTTGTTCGAAAGCCTTAGTCAAGCTTTTGCGCAGTTGTTCTTATAATCCAATCTCCTCCATTGCTCGATTCATGCATGACAACCATTGATCGCGCTCAGCAATGCCGATAGAAAAAGACAAATGGCGAGAACGCAGCCGTGGCTCGCAATACTTCTCAACATATAAAGACGGGCCACCTGTCCACCCAGACAAAAACATGACCAGCTTTTGCCGAGAACTACTTAATTCCTGTGGATGCAACTTGCGTATACCAAAATAATCCGGATCTTCATCCATAAGATCATAAAAACGATCTACCAAACGACGCAGGACTATTTCACTACCCATTAGTTCGTAGGCTACTGAAAGATGCACTTAATCCTCCTCTGCTATTCACTTCAACTCATTGTTGCAACCGCATCTTCCACGCGCTCCACTAGGATGACCTCGATACCAGAAATCACCTGCTTCGGCTTGTTAGCCTTGGGGATAATGGCTTGGGTAAAACCCAATTTAGCTGCTTCTTTCAATCGTTCCTGGCCGCGCTGCACTGGACGTACTTCACCCGCTAGCCCGACTTCGCCGAACACTACCGTTTTTTTAGGCAACGGTCTGTTCTTAAGTGAAGAAACAATGGCAAGTAGTACCGCCAGATCCGCGCCTGGTTCGGTAATTTTCACGCCTCCGACAGCGTTAACGAACACGTCCTGATCGAAAAAGGGAATCCCCGCATGACGGTGCAATACTGCCAGCAACATTGCCAGTCGGTTCTGCTCCAACCCCACGCTTAAACGTCTAGGATTGGACACATGTGTTTCATCTACCAATGCCTGAATTTCAACTAATAGCGGGCGCGTACCTTCCTGAGTCACCATCACACAAGAACCCGGAACCTGCTCCCCATGATGGGAAAGAAACAATGCCGATGGATTGCTTACTTCGCGCAAACCTTTCTCAGTCATTGCGAAGACACCCAACTCATTTACTGCACCGAAGCGATTCTTGAAAGCACGAATCAAACGAAAACTAGATTGGGTATCACCCTCGAAATAAAGCACTGTATCCACCATATGCTCGAGTACGCGTGGCCCAGCTAACGCCCCTTCCTTGGTCACATGACCCACTAGAATAATACAGGTTCCACTTGCCTTGGCCAACCGTGTCAACTGAGAGGCACACTCGCGAACCTGAGCAACCGAACCGGACGCTGACTGTAACGTTTCGGAATAAACCGTCTGAATAGAATCAATCACCGCTACAGCGGGTTTACGCTCAGCCAATATTACTTGGATTCTTTCGAGGTGGATTTCTGTCAACAAATATACTTCTTTTACAACAAGTGCCAATCGTTTGGCGCGCAATGCCACTTGCCGCGCCGATTCTTCTCCGCTCACATACAACACATCCCGCGTAATGGACATATGGCAAAGTGCTTGCAACAACAAGGTAGATTTACCTATACCTGGATCGCCACCCAGCAACACAACACCACCATGCACTAAACCACCGCCTAGTACTCGATCGAACTCAGCTACACCCGTTGAGAATCGTGGTTCTACCCCCGCCTTCACCTTCCCCAAATTCTGTACCTGACTTATTTCACTCACCTGAGTAAAACGCGAGGTTATTTTATCTGCAATGGTTTCTACAAGCGTATTCCATACTTGACAATATGGACACTGTCCTTGCCATTTCAGGGTTTGGCCACCACACTCGGTACAAGAATATATGGATTTTGATTTAGCCATTGTTGAAAATTATCATAACCACGATTTAACTACAATTTAACCGCAAAGTATTCATTTCCATACTCCATTGAAATATACATAGAAGATAAAAGTGATTCTAAAAACATAACCTGCAGAAAGACTAAAACAGAAAAGAAACATATTTGGCCATATTTTTCGGAACCGCACCACTTACCGTTGGAAATGGTTTTATATGGCACATACCAATTGTCAGATATAAAAATCACACATTTTTAGTTGCTTATTCAGAAACTTCGAAGGATCAGAAGAACTGTATTTTTAATACAAGATTACTAGTTAGGATCGGGATGCCAGCTTACTATCAAACCAAGGTCGCTAACTCCCGCTTGAAAACCACAGTCCACACCGATTCCTGGCGCCCACACGAGATGTTCACCACTAAAAAGTAATGGCAGTGATTCACGTTCCCACAGAGGAAACGATGCTTCCTGCAACAGATTTTTCAAACTGCGACGAGGACGGTTACAATCTGGACGTATGCGTTCCCCTCCTAAACGAAAGCGGATAATGACTGGGCCCTCCTTCAGCTTTTGTAAATTAATTCCCCTCCCCTTTTTACGCATAAATCTCACTGAACCACGTAATTCAGCAATTGCTAACTGTTTTTCTCCCTTCCATACAAATTTCCATTTCTTGTTGGGTAATACGCTTGCTCGTCGCACATGAATACTTCCCCTGAAGCAACGAATTTCAGTATCTCCAAACATAATGTGTAACTTGGTATCTAAACGAGAAGAAAGCAATTGACCTAGAATATCCTCTAGCTTTACTGCACTGGGAAGGATCACGCCTTGTTGCGCAAAACTATAGCGCAACAGGTTCCTGGCACGTGGAAAACTTAATTTCCGTAATTCCTCAATTTGAAGTTTATTTGAAATGATACATTCTTTCCTATCATATTCTGCCAATTCGTCCAGCAAACA
>Ga0114923_10003854_pt1 | contig 10071 bp, 20 predicted proteins | sample SumtaG_FD_89578 | JGI IMG/M metagenome (GOLD analysis project Ga0114923, IMG submission 89578) | Deep subsurface microbial communities from Indian Ocean to uncover new lineages of life (NeLLi) - Sumatra_00157 metaG | ecosystem: Environmental > Aquatic > Marine > Oceanic > Sediment | place: near...
CACGGTGTAACTCCTTTGTGCAAGGTAATAGGGCCTACTGGGAGTCGAACCCAGAACCTCCGCTATGCAGCGACGCTCTGCCACCTCTTGAGCTACAGACCCACGGATAGATTATCCGATTCCTGAAGACGCCATCCTAAACACGAAATCATCAAACCGAATGCCGAAACAATCGGCTCTTTGTGGTACGAACACACCAGGGTTCGTACAATTTGGACCGCTGCATCCTGTTCGCGTAGGAATGGCAAACCAATTCACCAATGAGTCAGGGTGCGCCATTTCTGCGTAAGTACAAAACTCAACCACCGCTCCAGTCATCACTGATACTAGATGTGGATCTAGATGCAAATCCACCATACCAATCACAGCAAGAGTATCTACACCAACAATGACTGGTGGTGTGGGTGGATCAGGAATACTGATCACGGTCCAGATGGCAGTATTTATCCACGCAGTTGTGGTATCAATCGTAACTGAACGCAAGCGTGCCATCAAGGTCAACACTGAATCAAACTGGGGAGCGAATGTTGATAAAGTATCGCTGTAATTCAGTGTTCCAGCTACATAAGGAGTAGTACGCGTTTGTACTGTGGTACTATCCTCTAACAGTTCGAGATCAAACTGCGTGTACGGACGTTGAGCTGGTGTATTGGGAACTTGTGTCCAACTAACCAGATACCGTAGAGTATCACCAGGAACGATGATATCGCTAGGATTCAACCAAGTTACCACGATTTTCGATGGTCCCTTGATTGGTGCTTTGGATGGTTGTTTGGCTGCAGCTGTGATACAACCAGACAACAACATCAGCAAGCCTACGATACGTTTCATGCAATCCTCCTTAGAAAGAATTAAGGGTTAATACTTTCGAGTCTGTGTGCAGTTTGTTCGTCTAGGTGCAGGGACAGGTGGTGCATCAGGAGTTTGCGGCTTACACAACCGTGAAGCAGTAGTAACGGAGCGTGTTGCCCAATGCATTTGCTTCTGCACCGCCTTATCAGGAGCTATCTTCCTTAATCTTTGCAGTTCTTCCAACACCGGAAGCAACTGCAGCCGAAAGTTCGCTCTACTGACAGCCATTACAATGGTCATGTCTGAGATCCAGACTTGGCGTGCCATCCCATCGCAATCAAGGCCGTAGCAATAGATGTTGCGAGTGCTGGTGTAAACCCGTCCAGTGATGTAGGTATCGCAATACCTATCCACTGTGAGAATTTCACCAATGCAAACTGAATCACAGTCAACGTGATAAAATGGACTTGTGCTGACAGTTTGTTGTTCACGAAGGCACCGACGATTTGAATTCCCTCGTACAAGTACCGCCCAGCAACGACGGCAAGCAAGGGAAGCAAGATTGTTACTAGCTGCTGTTCCATGTTACCTTCTCCTTACGAGTGGGTTAAGGATTACCATTCATCAAAAGATCTCACGTTAGGGTGTTGAAACACTTTCAACGCGCGATTGGCCGAAGCAACGGCAGACGAACAATGGGTTTTCATGGCTCGGGGATGTAACATAACTTTGCCGATAGACACATACGCTGCTAGCAGATTGTCACGAGCCACCTCGTTTATCGCCAATTTATACAAAGAGTCGAGCGATTGTCTAATTTTTGATACTTGGGCGGTACGGGATAGTATATCTAACGGGTTGCAAGTTAATGCGCGTATAGATCCCATCGTGTTTGTGATTTTCATTTCCATGCGAGGCCGACTGATAATTGCCAAAGGCAAGTTCTTTGGCCTACTCTTACCGTAGTGTGGCATGGCAGTTCCTTAAATCCCCTTCTCGTTCAATGTCAGTGCCATACTCCATCCAAAATGCTTACTAAGCAACGCCATGCACTGTGGACACAAGCTTCTCGCTAAACATTCGCGTTGCTTAGGCGACAGGTCTAAGCATTGAACCCCGTGACCACAACGGAAGTTGACACCGACGGCGTTCCCAAGTTTCAAGGCAAAATTAGCACGAGTAGTTCGTATTCGTGCAATGGCATCATCAGCGATCTGATTAAACCTTTCGAGTGCATCATCTAGCTCTGGTGAATTCTGATTCATGATTCTACGACTCCTGTCTAGAGTTCCCGTTGAATCTCGATTCCATCAACAACAAGACCTGTGTGATCGTTCACTCCGTTTCGTTCACGTGCAATCATTACACCAGTTAACCTTCGCATAGCGAGACAGCTTCCGTCTAGATGATACTTGTATGCGAGAGAGACGTAAGGCCAGTTCACCCGACAGTTTGGACAGCGAAACATTTCTATTCCGTGTTCGTTGGTCCAGATCTTAACCTCGGCCATTTTCCCCTCCTGACTCAGGCACAAAAAAAACCCACGCGGATCACGTGGGTTATAAAACCTGTACCAGATTTTTACTTCCGAAGATCTATCTCATCTCGAAAGTCTTTGGTTGCTGGCGGATCTTTGATCTTACGTGGATCGAGTTGTACGTTGGTGTCACTACCACTTTTGTAATCAGTGATGGTAGAAGTCATACTGAAGTGTGGTGCGTCCACTTTAAGATTCGCACTACCTCCACGTGCCTTCCTACCTTTCGGATCTACACCAGCAGCATCTTCGATTTTCTCACGATCCAAAGTGGTTTCTTCACGTATTAGGAACATCGTGCCCTTGTTAACACGTAAATTGTCGGCGTGGAAAGTCAACCAACAACTAGCACATAACCACTGTTTACTGTCACCTTTCTTTTTGTAACAGATCCCCCACTCACAACAGAATCGAAACCCTGTTCGAACCAACTGTGGTCTACCCTTACCGTCAGCTTGACAAGCGTAGATAGCCCACTCTTGATTACGCGAAGTTCGAAACCGTGGTATTATGTCGTACGCTGACCTAGCGTTTCGTGCTACGTATGGTGCAGTTCGCAACACTTCGCTTGGTATTGCACCACCCGAAGTCAATTCCCTGAACTCTAGTTCAGATATAGCGACCAACGGTGGAGCTTCGATTCTGGACGCAGTACCATTCTGGACTCTCCAAGCATACACACCTCTGGTATACGCTCGCTGGTTACGTCCACCCGTGTTCCGTACACGATTCATCCGTTCTTGACGGAGGGCCAATCCTTCAACAAAAGCGAGGTCTTTATTCCATTTGACTTGCGCTTTTCTTTTTGCTGACGGTTTCCGTCTGATTCCCGTGGGAACTGGTTCACCGAGAACTATGGTGTGCTTACCAATCTCCCCGAATTTGAGCATAGTTTAACCCCTTGATTGAGAGAAAGCAGTCCCCTGTTCCGCCCGAACAACTAACGGTTAGCCTGATATAACCCCTCGGACTCCGGTCAACCTCGGTTTCGAGGTGGGGTCTTGGACACCACGCCCCTTGAAACCAAGTCAGGGGACTACTCTCGTGTCTACAGATACTTCCCAGTCGGTAAACCTGTCTTACCGTCGATGATCTTGAGACGTCCCACGTCTAGCCCCATCTTACGATGGCAAGGAACGCACACGATCCATTCGGTTTCACCGATCGTCAACACCACGATGTTTCGCTTTTCCTTGTTACACATGTTGCATTTCAACTGAACAACAGCGCACCCTCCACCGTTGGCCCAGTCTTGCAGTGACTGTTCCATCGTTACAACCCCTTGTTGCTAGTTGTAGAAAACTGCCAGTACCTTCGTGTCGTTGAGTGCCTGCAAAGGGTCTGGGGCTAACGTGGTACAGAGTTCCTTTGGCTCCCAAACAATTCCCATCTTCAGGAGGGCACGCTCGTATTCCCACCGAGTGAGATTGATTCGTAGTCGCATTTGTTCAGACTCCCATCTGAAAAGAGAAACGGGAAATGTCCTCTACCCTTAACTTCTAAACAACATGAGACAGAAACGCACGGGCCTCTTCAACTTCAACGTTGTTCGTCGTATCTAACTGCTACTATTGTACTGCGATTACAGTGTGCGTTACCATTCCCCGATAGACTCAGGGAGGAATTGAACCTCCATCGCATGAGCTGACTTATCAACGCACGATCCGCTAACGCTCCAATCCTCAGGCGCAACGTTGCGTACTTGAAACTCATTTGACCCGTGTTCCCTCCGATTATTTCTAGGCCGAGGAACACAAATACCCTGGCTGAATCTGCCGATCGACGTAGATCGAGCTATAAGATGATCTGAAGTTGGATGAATTCTCTCATTTATCATCCCTCCTTTCTGTTTCCTTCGTTATAAGCTATGAGGTTGCAACTCTAGCTATGGTTATGTTACTACTTTAATGCGTCGGTCTAGACCGAATGATATTATGGTTCCGAGATCCTTGTGGATACTGCTTTGTAAACGTAAGATGAGCGCACCATCTCTTCCTTGTTGTTGTAACTGAAGTATGTGTCCACCCTGGATTTGTTTACCCGTAGTATCAACTACATCCAAAGCATAGACACCGGAGTCTCTGTGTTCGAAGTGCAAACACACGTCTCGCGACGTCGGACCAGAATTGTTTCTGTACACCCCTTGTAACTTATACAACATTCTTCAACTCCTTTAGAATCAGGAAATATGTCGAAATATCAGCAACAAAATGCCATATATCACCAACCAAGACGCAAGTGAAAGTACAATCCAGACTCGCACTGCGTCAACCGTGCTCAGTTTCCGCATTCGAGCCCGAGAAACTTCCGCAGCCGTTTGGGTGCTGTTGGTGAACTTGCACCACTGTCGAAAAGGACCAGCTGACGAATGGTCTCGGCCATTTCTTCGATCTCGGCCACTACTCCCAGCGCTCCTGCGTCAGTGACAAGTCGAACTTTTCCCACATCGTCATCACTGTGGACAACATGCATGGTCAGGTCTTTGATGGCTTCGATGCCACGCTGAACATCTAGATGTGTTTGCCCTTGCATTTTCGACTCCCATCGAAGGTTATAAGTATCCTTCCCCCGTTCAAGGGGGTATGATTGGGTACGGGGTGAGGCCAACCTATAGCGAAAATCTGTTGCTAATGGTCAGCAAACGATGCGCAACTCGTTCGTCTCGCACCCCGTACCGTGTTTTCGTGTCGCCGTTAACTGGGTGGTGTTACTTTAACCAGTACGGCTTCGAGTTTACATCTGGGTGCCGCTCCCTGAACTTCTCCAGCCGTGTAGCTTCCTGCCCTAGCTTAGTGATAACTGGGCACGGTAGAGCAGGTAATGGCTTCTCCCAACCGAAGAGAGTAGAGTCACCCCTGAATGTACGAAGTCGAATCTCCGTAACCCGTACGTTACACCCTTGTCGGATGTATCTCCAAATTCCAGTCCACGACGCACTGTCTCGCTTGGTCACTACTCCATTGGACCAAGTGACTTCAATCTTGCATACTTCCATTTTGGAGCCCCTGATAAAGTGGTCAGAGTACCTTCTTCGAGTTGTAACAGCACACGTTCAGTACACAGATTTCCTCGCTCGTTGTGGTCATCTGATGACAGTGCGCCTAAACGGTCTCGGTAGTATTCCATAAAGTGTTGGTAACACCGAACGAAACTACCTGACTTGCCAGTTTCAAGATCAACGAAGGTATACAGATTCCCCTCGTGGATACCATCACTGGCTCCACACTCTGGTTTTCTCATGGGTTACCCCACAACCATTCAGTAATCATCGGAAAAACCACAAAACCACTTGTCCTCTCCTGACATATATACATACTTCGGAGTCGGGAGATATCCCCGCAGACAACAGAGCATTGATGAGTTCTTTGACTTTCATGTTATTGGAGTGCTAAGAGTATCGTACCAAGCAACCACATTATTCCTCCGCCCACACCTAGCACCACAGCTATCCGTAGCGGCCACGGAAGTGGCCACGGAACATAAAACTTCCAATCATGCTCTTGCATGGTGTTAGACTCCTGTCTAAGTAGAAATGCTGTGGCTAGGTTTGACCGCTAACCACAGTGTGTTTACTTATCAGTTGTTGAATATCGCTCGCACGATCATCCCAATGTAGATAGCCAGCACAATACCTCCCGCCGCCTGTGCGATGGCTGTTGCAATGATCCTAGCGCCTTCAAGTATAGCGCTCTCCATTTGTTCCTCCTTTAATTAGACTCCACGTTCAATCCAGAAACACACACCGTCGTGTATCTTTGGCGGCCTGCTCTTGACAGATACTGGTTTTTTTCACATCCAAAGCAGTGATGCGACCGACCTCATCGAACCACGTACCACAGATGATGCAGTGAGATTCCCACCCGTGTTCCTCGGTCATGTGTACCTTGAAACCACGGATGTTGATGGTGCCGTCGCCTTGATCCTCGACCGCATTACAATGCGGACATACAAGGCCGACGTTGCGGACGCTAATTGCAATGATCTCTGGCATTACATCACCCCGCAGCAGGTAGGACACGATGTCCGGGCCATACGCTGACGATCTTCTTTAGATACGTTAACGCACTGGATGGTGTGACCACACGACAACGTAACCGTGACGTTGACGCCCGCTGCCTTAGCAGCCTCCAAACGTGCGATCATCGACCGCTCAATCGCGGCTCTGAATTGTGCATCCATCGTGTTAGACTCCCATCTAAACAGAGGTTAGTGTCTTATCCACCAGAGTAAGGCGGTTTTGACCGCCCGTGTCATAGCCCCTCCCGTGGTTAGTGTTGTTTACCGATGATGCCACCGTTTACCCGTAGGTAAACGATGATAGACACCACCAATACAATGCCTTCAACCATTGAGCCCCCTCGGTGCGGGCTTGTGTGTGCCCACCACGTAATCGTCTACTTGCAATTCGGTATGTCCAGACCAAGCACACGCGAAACAGTTACCAATCACCGTCGTGTATGGTAGGTGGACACCCAAAGCGACATTATCCGATCCACACTCAGGACAGAGCACAGTCTCATCCTCTATGCGCTTAAACGGTCTGCGCTCAGGGAGACTGGAGCCTGTACGGAAGTTGTACTCAGCTTTCATGATTTCCCGTGTCCTGCTATGGAAAGAACGGATGTGCTGGTTCAACCCAGGCTGTCGTACCTTCTTGACTGTGTGCTGTCGCAGACCTACAAGCTTCTGCGTAACAGGTTGAATCTGATTCTATTAGCCGTCCGCCCCATACCCAGCACGAACGCCAATGTGTATTAGTAATCGCCTTGACCATGATTTAGACTCCCATCTAAAGTAGGTAGGTTGACCAGAATTAAATTTTTTTTGTAGAACCAGTTTAGTTTTTAGACTTAAACCAGTTCCCGTGTTCTCGGACCCAAATAACTGTGTTTACATGTAAACACCGATTCCCGTGTTTTTACACGACCGCTAACTGCGAGGCCCCAACCCGAACAAAAACCGAAAACTTGTATGTGAGCACTCACTCACTTTTTTCCGGCCCGGAGGCGAGTGAGCACTCGCTCATCTTCGGGTAATCTTCGGTTCGGGTAATCTTCGGGTAGTCTGTCTAGGACAAAAAAATCCTACCTCGCTGGCTGTGGTCCGCTGTGGCTGTGAGATTCCGTAGGGGCTGATTGCCCCTACGTTGGCGCTTGTCCTGTCCGTCTATGTGGGGGGTGGGCTTTGGCACCCACCCCCCGCGCGTGCCCTCCTGTGTCACTACGGCCTCAACCTCGGTGCCTTCAACCTCGGTGCCTTCGGCCTCAACCTCGGTGCCTTCCCCGCTTTGCATGGCGGGGAGCAAGTTGGACAGGTGAGTCAGCCAGCCTCGTACTTCCTCCATTTGTCCGACTGTCGCGTCGTTGGGGAGCTTGGTGATCTCGCCAAAAACACCCATGAGTTTGTAGAACTTGTCCCATAGGCTTTTCTCGGGCTTGCCTTCCTTCGGCAGCAAGTCATAGGTCGCGGCCAGATAGAACTTGTGCGGCAGGAACTTGCCAACGTCAGTACTGTCAGGCATTGACCGACCTTTGGCGTTCAATGGGTTGCCTTCCGCATCCAAGAAACCAACGATTGCGTCCGACGCATCCCGCAAGATGTTGACTACCGCTGGGTACTCATCCCCGTCCCACTCTTGCGTCACTCGCTTCGCAATCGGAAGCTTGTGGGTGACCACCTTGAAACACTTGGTGATCTGGGTCTGTTCCGACCGCGTGACTTCAATGCTGTCACCGTCTTTGTCCAGCCCCTTGCGAGCACTGGCAACGATTGCCTTCCGCGTCCGGTCGCAACCCGTCTGCAGCTTGTCTGCGATCTCAGGAAGGTACGCACTGATACGCGCCCCGTTGACAGCGAGAATCTTCGCGAATGCTGCCGCCGGTTCACTTGTCGCCATCGCCCGCAAACCATTGGCGATGTTGGTTGCCGCTTCCTTCACAGCTTTCGTACCAGCGTCCGTTTTCGCTTTCAGTCCGTCAATGGAGATAGCCTTGCTTTTCCCCTTTCCGGTTTCCTTCGCTTCCTTCGCCATATCACCTTTCTTCACTTCGGGCTTTGCTTCCGTCTGTGTCGCTGTGCCTTCGCTTGCGTCCGTCTGTTGCTTCGCTTGCTTCCGAGCCATTGCAACCTCGCTTGGTGGTGCGGCATGTTTACATGTAAACACGTCGCTGTGAGTTACTGCATTGTAATTCCGTGTTCAACTGGGAGGGGTTTGTTATGAACTCACTTTGACTCCCCTTCACTTAGGAGGAAGTAACCGTAGGAAATTTTACGGGATTCTGGGCTGTAAGTCTCTTTCAATTAATAAGTTAGCGGCCAACAAAATTGTGGCGAAGCACTGTGTTTTATATCTAAAAAGATACTTGAGTTAGTTAGAGTATTAGGTGTATTAGGGTTAGTATACCGTATATTACACTCGATTAGATGTATTTAGACCTAAAGTCTGTTAAGTTACTACGATAAAACGAGTTATATGCGTTAAAGGAGTATATAGGACTTATAAAAGGTTGAAAGGGTCCTATAATAAACGGATATCTTTTTTCAAAGGGATATATGGAACTATATCGGTAAAAACGGGTAGAATCTTCTCAGAAAGGCGGGACAATGAGTACATTTTTATATATCGTAATATGGGCCGTGAAGCTTTTATATGCGTTTTTAGCGGTTTGGTACGGCTTTCAAACGTTTAAAGATCCTACAGGGCAGCATATCGCGTATTTAGCGATTTATGTGGTAATTACAGTCTTTATTTGGGGCTTTTTAGACAAACAGAAACCCCAACGCGAAAAAGGAACTAAACAGAAATAATCGGGTATAATTTATCAGGAAGGAGAGGACAATGGTAGAAATAGAGAGAAAGTTTTTAGTTAAAGAATTTCCTAGCAGGGTTGTTTACGGTGTTAAATCCTTTGTCCAAGGTTATATGACAGAGTCTCATGCGGGAACGACAGTGCGAGTGCGTATGGCTGGCGATAAGAGCGCCTTGACTATTAAAGGAGCGTCGGGTCCTTCGGGATTGAGTCGAGTAGAATATGAAATCCCTGTAGAGGAAATCACGGCTTTTAAGATGCTGAACGACCTCTGTCGAGGACGTATAATCCTTAAGAAACGCTATTTAGTACAGTACCACGGACACACGTGGGAATTAGATGTGTTTGATAGTAAACTCAAGGGGTTGATGTTGGCCGAAATAGAGTTAAAAAGCGAAGACGAAGAATTTGAAATGCCGGAATGGGTCGGAAACGAAGTGACTGGAAATCCAGAATATACTAACGCTTATTTAGCTTTCCAGGCGGGGGATTAAAAAGACAACAATGAATAATGTATATATAGTCATTAAACAGGGAGTCTATATACAAGGCGTATATGGGCCTTTTAGTAATTCGATGGACGCTTCAGGCTACGCAGAACTTCAAGCGGACTCTGACGTCGATAATTACCACGAATGGACCGTTCATGAATTTAAAACGCCGGAAACTGACGACTCAATGAGCGAATACGGTAGTTGGGGTTTTGGGCCTAAAATCAATAGTTTCGAGCATATGGGGAGTAACCAAAATAGACGGAGTCCGAGAAAGTAAAGACAATGACAATGTTAGGTAATGTAAAATTGTATGTAGCGAAAAGAAAACACAAGAGACCTTGTGATTTGTGTGGGGAGCTTATTATAGCTGGGGCAGATTGTTTAAGATGGACTTGGCTAGATGACGGCCCTATTTCGGTTAGAGTTCACCAGCAATGCC
>Ga0114923_10003855_pt1 | contig 10069 bp, 5 predicted proteins | sample SumtaG_FD_89578 | JGI IMG/M metagenome (GOLD analysis project Ga0114923, IMG submission 89578) | Deep subsurface microbial communities from Indian Ocean to uncover new lineages of life (NeLLi) - Sumatra_00157 metaG | ecosystem: Environmental > Aquatic > Marine > Oceanic > Sediment | place: near...
AGCCGCTATACTGGACAAGATGACAACGCCCATAGCCTGACCCAATGCGGACTTATCAGCCTCAACCTCCTCATATAGGGCAACGTCTAGTCTGGCAGCTCGAAAAATACGGTTACCAAAATTGGCCATCTTTTTCTTTCGCCTCCAATTGTAATTAATTTCTGTCCTTAATTAACAAACTGTACCTCACAAAAATCCTATCCGCGTTTCCATTTACAGGAATTCTCGGGAAAAATCAAGCCTTAAACTGGCCAACAAAGATGAGGTGATCGCCGAGATCATAGCTTCCCACATGCAACTAAAAAAAGTCTTGGCGAGGATTGAGACTATCGTTCACGGCGGGTTATGCAAACGACCTCAAGAAACTGTGATTTCGAACTGAAAAATGGGTCTGGATTTTGTCTATAGGGGTTAATAGCAGAGGTTTATTTCATACCTACGACCTGATTAGTATGCGCCCCTCCAAAATTCAAAAAGTCGCAGGTTCGTAACGGGTGGTGTCATTGCGAACAAGCCTTTAGCCCTGAGCGTAGTCGAAGGGGAAGCGAAGCAATCTCTATTGTTTGGTGTCATGAGATTGCCACGGCCTTTGAAAAAGGCCTCGCAATGACAACTCGGCAAATCAAATGTTACAAAGTAGTCTTTACAGCGAAGCTACCTCTCGGATTTTTTCTCGGGTTTTGTCACTTCCCCGGTCATGGGGACAAATCGGACCGGCATGACATTGCTCTTATGGAGATTGCCCTTTTTATCCTTTGTGATCAAGACCAGAAACTGATAGCTGTAGGGACTGCCGCAAGGCAGGATCATTCTGCCGCCCGGCTTTAGCTGCTCAAGCAGCGGCGGAGGCACACGACCGGCGGCGGCCGTGCCGATGATCGAGTCAAATGGGGCCTTTTCCTTCCAGCCGAAATACCCGTCACCGAACTTGACGAATACGTTCGGGTAGCCCAGTTTCTTCAGGCGCTCTTTAGCGGATTTTGCAAGCCCTTCGACAATCTCGATTGTATAGACCTGCTGTGCAATCTCGGCGCAGACCGCCGCCTGATAGCCAGAGCCGGTGCCGATTTCGAGGACTTTGGAATTGGACTTGAGCTTTAAGGCTTCGGTCATAAAGGCAACGATGTAAGGCTGGCTGATGGTTTGGTCAAAGTCGATGGGCAGGGGGTTGTCGATATAGGCAAAGCGCTGCTCGATGGGCCGGACGAAGGCGTGCCGCGGCACGATTCGCATCGCCGCCAGCACATTAGGGTCGTTGACGTCCCGCGCCTGGATTTGCCTGGCAACCATTCTTGCACGCTCTTTGACACGCTCGGTAAAGGCCGGATGCTTGTGGTCGGGACGCAACGGTTTCTTATCGTTCGGGTCTTTTGGCTCGGCAGGTGCCTGATTGGCATCAGCTTCTTTTTCTTCGTTTCCCGAAGCAAAAACAGACTCGGGTTCTGTGGTGCTGTTAATCGTAAAGATAATTGTAAATAACACCAGCGCTATGAGCAAAGACAGACCCACATAAATCCACTTTTTGGGCAATTTCAGATTTTTTGCAGCCATTTTCTTAGCTACCCCCGCCTGAATTTTTAATCGCTCTTGGTACGACGATGTCTCGCCTGTCAGTAACTAACCAATATTATACTATATCTGTAAAGAACAACCTCAACCTAATCGTTTTGTCAAGCGGTTTTTTGGACTCGCTGAACGACTCAAGCCCGCCGTCCGTCTGGCGGGCAAGCTTGAGTTTATAGGTTTTTTGGGTTTTTTTTAGGTTCTTTGCACGTAGCGGGCAGCCAAACCGAAAAAAATGACTCAAGACAGTAGTAATTTCAGGGCGGATTTGGTATCTTAGCGAAATAAACAGGCCTGCACAGTCTTGCCTGCATAGAATAAATAAGTGGGGTCCCGTCCAATGGACGATAGCGAGCGATTCGAACAACTTGTCAATGGTGGCTATTGCTGCATATCTATCGTTACCCATGAAGAACGGTACGCACTGGAAATCATACGCCAGGCGGCACTTGGTCTAAAGCGTAGTATGTGGATATGGTCTGTTGCCGGCGGCGTCCGAGAGGGCTTGATGAGCGATAGCCCTTTCATAGCTGATACTGAAACACCTGCCGCTGCGCTTTGTCACCTTGCTGATGTAAAAGAAGGTTCTATTTGCGTAACCCTTGACCTTGCTGAGCATCTTAAGGGGGGGCTGACGTTGCGGGCTCTCCGTGACCTTATTGAGCATTTCGAGAAAAATGGCAGAATGCTTGTGATGGTTGACAGCGACGACAAGCTGCCCCAAGTCGTAAAATCTTATGCCAGGCCCCTTGAAATTTCTTTTCCCAACCAACAGGAGTTAAAAGACATTGTCCGTAAGACATTGCGGCACTTCCACCGCAAGAAGCCCATCGAGGTCGGTATCACGCAAAAGGGCCTGGATATGATTGTCCGTAACCTTCGTGGCCTGACCCGCCGTCAGGCTGAACGCATTATTATTGATACTGTCGCCGACGACAGACGCTTTGACGACAATGATATAAACCTCGTAATTGCGAGCAAACGGCGGATGATCCAACGGGGCGGTTTGCTTGAGTACATCCAAATACCTCTGGACCTGAGCGAAATCGGCGGCATGAGGCGACTGAAGAAATGGCTCAGCCGGCGTAAAGATGCATTTGGCTCCAAAGCCACGGAGTTCGGCCTTGAAGCCCCAAGAGGCGTGCTTATGCTCGGCGTGCAGGGTGCCGGAAAAAGCCTCTGTGCCAAGGCTATCGCAACCGCCTGGCACCAGCCGCTCTTGAGGATGGACCCCGGAACTCTATTTAACAGTTACATTGGCGAATCTGAGCGCAACCTCCGCGAGGCACTGCGGCAAACCGAAATGATGTCACCGGTAGTTCTGTGGATTGATGAAATCGAAAAGGGCTTTGCCTCCGCCGCCAGCCAAAGTACCGATGGGGGACTGTCCAAAAGAATGTTTGGCACGCTGCTGACCTGGCTGCAGGAGCGCGAAGCGCCGGTATTTGTCGTCGCTACTGCCAATGACATCGAGGCCCTGCCCCCCGAACTTCTTCGCAAAGGCCGGTTCGACGAGATATTCTTTGTTGACCTGCCCAGCCCGGATGTGCGAAGTGAAATATTTGCCATTCATCTGAAGAAACGTAAACGAGACCCAAAGAAGTTCGATCTGGGGGCATTGGCCGAAGCGTCTGAAGGTTATAGCGGCTCTGAAATAGAGCAGGCCGTCGTGTCCGCCCTGCATGGGGCGTATGCGGACAAAGCCGACCTAAACACAGAGCGGATTCTCTCGGCCTTGAGGGCTTCGCCGCCGCTTTCGGTAACACTGGCTGAAAAGGTCCAGTGCCTGCGGGCCTGGGCACAGGACAGATGCGTCCCGGCCGATTGAAGAACAGGCCAGGAAGCTTTGCGTTTTTATTTGGCTTTTGTTGCTTTCTTGAGCAATTCTTTCAATCTTTCAACCTCTATATCCCAGCGGTGACAGCCCATCTCGTCGATGAGCTTTTTGGCCTTGGCCAGTGTTTCTCTCGCTCGTTTTTCGTCACCGTCAACTATCTCAAGCTCTGCCTGTATTAGCAGCACTTCCGGGTCGCGCCGATGATATCCCATATCATCAACCCGCTTGGCGGCTTCTTCGTAATGCTTCCGCGCTTCCGGCTTTTTGCCTTCGGCAAGAGATAGCCTCGCCGACTCCAAATGATAATCCGCTAAGTAAAGATCCATCTCGCCTCGCTGCGCGATTTCTCTCGCCTCTTCCAGGTCCGTCCATGCCTTTTCCCAGCTTCGCTGGTAACGGTGTAGCTCCGCCCGCGCCAATAGGCCATGAACTATAAATTCCTGCATAGCAGCCTTGCGCAGGCCATCGACGGCTCGGTTCAGAAAATCCGCCGCTTGAGTGTAATCCCCAGTTTCTCCCAGGCTCGCCTGGATGAGATATGCCCGCCCCAAAGAAAGTTTATCCAGAGCCATGTCCAGGAGCCAATGCTCTTCGGTGACCCATTTCAGAGTTTTATTTGCTCGTTTCTGCACTTCTTTGTATTGGCTCTGACTCGACAGTAAATCGCAAAACCAAAAACCCCTAAGAGAATACAGGTATGGATAATCCGGATACTCCGGATCCACTTTAATTTGCATCTCTTCAGTCATTTCGAATAGATCTTTAGCCTCCTTCAACTCACCAGATTGATGCAGCACATTGGCTAATGTCGTACGTCGTATTGCTTTCCAAAGGATATCCTGTGTTTTGTCTACTAAATTAATACACTTTCGCGCGTATTTCACAGCCATGGGAACATCGCCCAATGTCAGATACAGTTCACTCAGATTCCCAGAATTTTTAGCAGCGCTTCCCCAAGCTTCTTGCTTAACTCGAAGTTCCAAAGCTGCTTTCATCGGTTCAGCGGCCTCTCTCAATCGCCCTAATGCACGCAGGGTATAGCCCACATAATTCAAGACTAAAGCCTTGTTTTCATCACTCAGGCTTGATGCGGGTTTGCTCCAGGGCCTTTCGAAAAAACAGGATACTGCCGCCAAATCTGCACCAAACGCCCCAAGTCTTTTCACCGAATACGCGGCCGCTCCTCTCCTAATCCGCTTATAATACACATCGTCCAGCGTTTCCTGATGGCGTCCTGCTAGGCAGCCGTGAGAAACCGCTGCAAACAATGGCTCCATCTCCTCTAACGTATCCGGAAATTTCGGTGCTGACATTTTGAGGAATTCATATAGATGCGAGTGACCTTGTTTGAAGGATTCCTCATTGATTTCTTTTAGTTCTTTGCCAAAGTGTTCTCGCACATGTGGGTGGGCGTCAATGCCACCCCTGTTGTGGTGGCTCTCCGGTGCTATCAAGCGAAAGTGGCGGAGATTCATAATGACCCGATTCCAGTCATCATCTGTTAGCCATCGGATTCTATCCGTAAGGTCAGGTACTTCCTCCCGTGTTCGCAGCCAGTTTGTTTCCTTTGCGCTCGCAGGTCTATCGAAGAGACCCATTATGTGCAGGACGTTTAATTCGGGGCTTGGACCAAAGCGGTTGGCAAGGGCTTGCATGATGCGCCGTGGGTGTTTACCGTCTTTTTCAGGGATATCAAGGTCGGCGATAAGAGCAGCATTTCTGATGTGCCTGTCTGTGGCATCCTGCAAATACGCAACGAGCAAATTGACAGCCAGCGCATGGCAGCCGAAATCACGGGTGTTTTGTTCGAGCTCGGCATCGGTTCCCCGTACGCCGTTAACGCGCAGCAATGCTCGGCCGGCTTCAGGTGAGATCTGCTCTAAGTTTTTCTGAATGATAGATTCTTTGCCTTCGCTAACGCCTGTTAGCCATTCGCGTGTTGTTATTACGCACAGTCCTGCGTTTGCTTTGGCGAGCTGTTTAAGCAATACGCCCAGTGCGGGGTCTTTGACTTGACCTTTGTCATGTTCGTAATCGGATTGCAGAGGCTCGAGACCGTCAAGTATCAGCAGTGTCTTTTGCTGCTGCATAAGCTCAGCCAGGCGCTTCCCTTTGTCCCAGGGCGAACTTTTCGAATCGGCCATTTCCGGATCACCAAACCAGTCCAGCGCCTCGGAAATAAACTTATCCGCCGAAGTTACCCGCTCACCCGTCCCCTGGCTGTAGAATGACCATCCGAAGACTCTTTTCGCCCCTCGATAGTTTTCGACCTCCATTAGTTCAAGCCATTTGTTAACCAGTGTTGATTTACCAACTCCTCCCCAGGCTACAAGACTAACAACTCTCGTTTCATCAGACTGCCAAGCTTTGTCCAGCAATTCAACTTCTTTTTGCCGACCGAATAACTGCATTCCTGTTTGAGGAAGTCTGTCAATATCTACTTTCTCTGGATGCGCCCATTGCCCAGTAGGCGCTGATAATTGAAAGTCTGGATCCGTTATTTTCTCGTAGACGTGCTCAGCAATCTCTGAAAGAGCTTTCTCTTGATTAATCCGCCCTCGTATTTCCTCCAGTGACTTCCCATCTCGCGGAAGCATTTGAGTGTTGCTGAGCCAGTGTAAAGCTTTCCATAAACATGGGCGGACTAGGATAGGTAGCAGGAGCATACCTTCGCTGTCGCGGCGTTTAAGCAAAAAAGGAATTTCTTCTTTATTAACTAAGTCTGAATTCAGATAATCGGGTGTAATAAGGCAGATAGCAACAACTGCTCTGTCCATAGCCTTCGTGATTTCAGCATACCACGATGCGCCTGTATCGACCCTGCGATCATCCCAAACAACGACTTGGCTAGACTGCTCAAGTGCCTTTAAATGCAGCAAAAGCTTGTTCTTCCACATCTCATCTTTGTGGCTATAGCTGATGAATACAGTATCTTTTTGGGAGACGGACTCTACTTCGATTTTTTGTGTGATGCTTCGAAGTATATTTGCCCAATCGCTTTTTGGATATATCTTAACAACTACATAACCATCACGTTGCGCCACCAGAGGTACTCTTGCCCCTCCAGTTCTACAATCTTCTACTGCACTTGGGATACCACTTCCCTCCATTTCCATTACGTTTACGGATGCAATGGCATGAGCAAGGCGAAAATTGGGAGAAACCGATTCACCTGCCAACTCGCTAAGTGCTATTTCCTCCCCGCCCTCTGTAAGTTTATTGCTTGTCCAAGTCCCTGGATTGGACACTTGTATATGGTCCGTAAAGATGCGAACGTAGACCATTCGATGTGTGTCATCATAAGCCCGATGGCAAATAGCGTTAGCAATTATCTCACGAACACAGTTCATAGGGTATTTATACACAGTCTTCGCAACAGTCTCTCCACGACTAGGCCACTCTAACTTGTCAATAGTAGCTGCAACAAAATCATAGGCCTGTGAAATCTGATGCAAAACAGGTCCTTCTATCTCTTTTCTGTCTCCTCGTGCGGCTTGTTTGGTCGTTCCATGATAAATTACACACCTTATCTTAGCTGTGAGGAGCTGCGAGTCCTTACTATGCGGTCTATCTGTGAAAAGGAGTGCACCGCATCGAGTCAACATCCCTTTGCGCATATAGAGTGCATTTCTGAGAAATTCGGCGTTGGACATCGTGTCGGGAAAGTCTGTTCGAATCCTTGGACGGAGCTGTCTGCGATAGGATCGGAGTGTTTCCTCATTATAAATGCTTTCATTAGTCAGCTCATCAAGAAAAGCTATGGGCTCAGTTGTAATTTCAGAATCCGAGCCGGGCGGCGCATCTTTCATAGCGAAAAACTGATCAAGTGCTTGGCATAGACGCTGAATCCCGCCGACAAATTTCTTCCCAGCGCAGTCTTCAATAACTTCATCCTTAAAGAGGTAGTCTAACTTGGCTTCTTTGTCCAGACGAACCGGAAATACCCGAGTTCCAAAAGATTTGGCACTGTAGAGGATAGCTGTGGCCCAATTCGAACCGGCAGCTTTGCACGTACCACAGAAGACTACTGGATACTCATGAGACAAATTGACACTGAACTCTCCTTCGTACGAATCTCCAGGATATAGTGTCCCTCGGTGGAATACGTCGTAGCCCTGTGCTCTCAGTGCTGCTTCAAGTCTCTCTGCTTCATTGACTTCACCCTTTGCATGCGCAATGATGACTTTTCTTTCCATGTGTAAACTGTCCTAACGAATTGATCGCAACAGTTCTTGCACACCCTGAGACCAGTCTGCCACCAAGTCGGCTAGTTTTATATCTGCTAAAATTGCTGGAAGATCTCCGCCAGTTAGTCGAATAGGAATCAACTTAATTCCGTCGCCATTTAACTGTCTCGCAAGCGCGCTCATCCATTCCCGGCTAATCCATTTACTCATTACACCGTCCATGGATAAACAAAGAACAACATAATCAGCATTTCCTAAACCTTTCTCAATCTCTTCTATTATACTGTCACCTGTCTCAATTTCCCAAGCATCTAACCACACATTGTGGCCCGCATTTTTAATTTCCTGGCCTATATGCTCCGCCTCTTGTGTGTCTGCTGTTTTGTGGCTGATAAATACATTTGCCATGATTTAGTTTCCTATCTAATTTGTGAAACGACTTTTAAAACATTACTTATTATAGCACAAGCCTACCTTCAGCGCCAAAATTTTGCAAAAAATCTCCTTGCATGGCCGATATTAGCCCCTATAATTGCTAAAAGACACAAGACACAAGACACAAGACGCAAGATACGATTCCGCGGGCGTAGCTCAGTGGTAGAGCGTCACGTTGCCAACGTGAATGTCGTGAGTTCAAATCTCATCGCCCGCTTTTTTAGGAAATAATGTAAAGGATTACAGATATAGTATCGGCGAGTTACCGGCTAAGTATAGTATGGCGTTGGTTTCCGATACGCTTGAGTCTGGCACCATAATGGTGCGGGGTGAAAAACCGCGAAGATTTGGCTAAGGCCCGCTGCTTCGCTTTCGCGAAGCAAAATGGCGGGCTGATGCCTTTTTTGTTTATTATTTCAGAGCCGCACCCGCTTGCGCGGGTGTAAACTCGTCCCCGCGAAAGCGGGGAGCACAATTGTTTGGGAGCGCCAAAATGGCCGAAGAAGAACAAGCCACAGAGACAAAAAACGAAGCCCAGGAAGAACAAGCTACAGAGACGGAAGACAAAGAAGAACAACCGGCAGCATTGAAAAACACGGTGACAATCGAAGAAGCGGGACCCTGCAAAAAAAAGGTCTTTATAGAGATACCGCAGGAGTCAATAAAAAATCTCACAGATGAAGAATATAAGAATCTGCGCAAAGAAGCGCTGGTGCCGGGCTTTAGAAAAGGTCGAGCACCTCGCCAACTGCTCGAAAAGAGATTCGGCAAAGAAACATCGGAGCAGGTCAAGTTGAAGTTGCTGGCCGATGCCGGTGAGTCAGCCGTCAAGGACAACGAGTTGCAGACCATAGGCGAGCCCGACATTGACTTTGAAAACATAGAGCTGCCGGCCGAAGGCCCGCTGAAATTCGATTTTGAGGTTGAAGTCCGTCCCGAGTTTGACTTGCCGCAGCTCGAAGGTATTGCGGTAACCAGAACAAAACTGCAAGTTTCCGATGAGCAAATCGACAGGGAGATTGAGCGATTACAAAGATGGTCGGGTGTATGGACACCAAGAACCGACGAACCTGTCGAGCTTGAAGACCAGATAATTGCCGATGTTGTTCTAAAGGCCGAGGGGATTGAAGAGCAGCAGAAGCTCGACAACGCCGAGATACATGTAAGGCAAAATGGTTTTGTCGGGGCAATCCCGGTTGAGAAGCTCGACGAATTACTGGTAGGTGCCAAGGCCGGAGACACCAGGCAGACGAGCGTCGAGGTCCCAAAAACGTATTTCAGAGAAGAATATCGCGGCAAAAAAGTAGATGTCCAGATCACCGTCAAAGATATCAAATGGCTCAAACCGGCTGAGTTAGACGAAAACTTCCTCAAAAGGCTGAGTGTCGAAGACCAAAACGAGCTGCGCGAAAAAACCCGTGATGCCCTGCAGAGCCGGTTGGAGACGCAGGGGCGAACGGAAATGTCCGAGGAAATCTACAGATATCTGCTCGACAATACCGATTTCGACCTGCCCGTAGATGTCGTTGCTGAGCAGGCAACCACGCTGCTGCAAAGGCAATATACCAACCTGATTATGCGGGGGCTCTCCCGCGAGCAGGTCGAAGAGCAGATGGAGCAATTGCGGGCCGGTAGTGAAGAACAGGCCAAAGAACAGCTAAAAACGTTCTTCATAATGGATAAAGTGGCCGATAAGCTCCAGATTAATGTCAGCGAAGAAGAGATTAACGGTCATATCGCCCAGTTAGCCATTCAGCGAGGACAACGCCCCGAAAGGATGAGAGAGGAAATGGAACGCGACGGCTCGTTGGCTCAGTTCAGCTTGGAGGTGCGCCAGAATAAGTGCATCGCTAAATTGCTCGAAACAGCGAAGATAACGGAGAAAAAACCCGAAAAGAAAGCCAAAAAAACCAGAAAAACCGCTAAGAAATCGGCGAAAAAAACCGCTAAAAAGGCGGCCGGGGCTGAAAAAAAACAACCCTCAAAAAACACAAAGCAGTAGCTAAAACCCGTTAGCCGGACCCCGCTCCGCCAGGCTCGGCGCCCA
>Ga0114923_10003856_pt1 | contig 10069 bp, 12 predicted proteins | sample SumtaG_FD_89578 | JGI IMG/M metagenome (GOLD analysis project Ga0114923, IMG submission 89578) | Deep subsurface microbial communities from Indian Ocean to uncover new lineages of life (NeLLi) - Sumatra_00157 metaG | ecosystem: Environmental > Aquatic > Marine > Oceanic > Sediment | place: near...
AAATGTCATCGCCTCTAGTAATGCATCGATTGGGTCAATGCCTACACCACAACTTACTAGTCACTTCTATCTTAATTCTAGAACTTTTTGGGCAACGAACGGCGCGTTCACCACTAATAATGATGGCGACAACGGTGGATCTGGAGCCCCTGGTACACTGGGAAACCAGGTGAGTGGCGTCGGTGTAGATGTAGTTGGTAACTACTTAACTGGTGGAAGTACAGCACAGATTGGACCAGCTCAATTGGACGCGAATGTTCCAGACGGCACCACAGTTCCTAATACAGGATACTCTTATACAAATCCAAGTAACGAGAATGAACGTGCTTTGGCTGTACAAGTTTCTAACGATCCTCCCACTGTTGATGTCGATCTTGACGCCCCTCGTTTGAATTTCACATCAGGACAGGATATGTATACATTCTCGATGAATAATACTAATTTGGCTCAGAATTTCAACACTACTATGTATTACAATTTGTTTAATCAAAAGGCCCTGACAAATGACGGTCATCAAGTCATTCCTGGTGCTACTATTTCTAAAGCCCCTCATCTTTTCTAAAAATTGTAAAAGTGATTTTTCAAGTTTCATTTAATTTATTAAAATGAAACTCAAGATTAAAGTCGTAAATCCAAACGCAGTTATTCCTTCTAAGGCTGGTCCAGAAGAAGTAGGATATGATTTGACCGCTATTGAATTTGTTAAAAAGCTTAATGCGTTCACTTTCATGTATGATACCGGTATCCAAGTAAAACCTCCTCCTGGATATTACGTAGAGATTGTACCTAGGAGTTCAATTGTAAAAAGTGGTTTTGTTCTAGCTAATAGTATAGGTGTTATTGATCCGACGTATCGCGGGACGCTTAAAATTGTCCTAACAGATGTTGACTCCAAAACTCGGTTGATGCAGAGTTCTAATCATCATAGTCAAGTCGTTGGTCGTCCTTTGACATGTCCTTTCTCGATGTGTCAACTTGTTCTTCGAAAATTGGAACATTTTCCAATTGAAATTGTAGAGGAACTAGATGATACTTATAGAGGCGAAGGGGGATTTGGCAGCACAAATAAAAATGATTCATAATATAAACATGAGTGAAATTTCATTTAGAAGTCTTGTTGAACATTTAAAATCTAAAAAAGTTTATATGATGATTGGAAACGGCACCAAAAACCAATTTCGAGACATGAGAAAAGTCAAGAAATATTTAAGAGAGATAACTAAATTAATACCCAAAAATTCAGCATTTTTATATTTTGGGGACGCTGCTAATAAGAAAAATCCAGACGTTGGTTATCTCTTTGAATTGTTACACAAAATGCGTCCAGATATAGATATAGTAATGATTCAAATAAACAAAGCTAAATCTTGGGGTGTACCGAATTTCGTAAATAAAGTTTATTGGCATGGGGATTTTAATAAATCTTGTACTTGGGGTGGAATTTATAAAGGTAAACCTTGTTCTAATACTAAAAAATGGGTTACACTAAACAAAAGATTACCAGATGGAATATCAATGATATTCGTTTTTGGTGGTGGAATGATAACTCTGGATGAAATGAAATTGGCAAAAAATCATTCGATACCCGTGTTCTACATCCCAGTTGAAAGAAAATTTCTAGGAGACAAGAAAACCAGAGTAACCAAAAATCATTCAGAATCTGATAGAATAGGTATTACATTCGTTCATAAAAAGTAGGTGAAGGAATTGATTTTTGATACATAAATTTATATATCAAAAATGAACGTTGATTTTGATAAAATTATCAATCGAAGAGTAAGAAGCGAAATAAGAGCTATTCTTGGAGAACATTTCAGATTATTTAAACCGTTTGATCCAGGAAAAGTTTTGCTAGAATATATTGAAACAGAAGTTAATGGTAATCATACCAAAGATGTTATATATTTACGCTTATTAGATGGTAAAAAAACTTCTAAGTATATTAAACTTGTATTTCCGAGTGAGTATCCTTTCATACCCCCATCCGTAAATGTAGGGGGTATATGTTACGGAATTTTGTTGAGAGACTTGAGTTATAATACTGATGGAAAATTCATGGTGGGGGATAAAAAAGGTGTCAAATGCCTGTGTTGTGAAACAATCACATGTAGAGATAATTGGGGTCCCGCCTATAATATACATACTGTAGTGGATGAAATTAAACGTTCTATAGAATTAGTATCTTGTATGTCTCTGATGGTACTTATCAGTAAAATAATGGATAAAAATCTCCGAATGTATGTTCCTATTGATACTTACTTACTACCTAAAGAATACACGGGGATGAATCATCGTTTTTGGAAAAAATATTTTAATTAGTAATTTGCTTTTCAAACAAATTAAGTATGAAAAGTTTTTATAATAAAAATGGAAACTGTACAACTTTTTTGCGATGCTTTACGTACCAATCCAAAATTAGAGGAAGGAACTTCTACAGCTAAGATTCATAAAGCTGAAAAACAGCATCTTAAATATATCACCGAGTTATTTGATCAGCTTCCTTATCGTGTGCAGCGAATTGCGATTAATGAATCTTTAAAAAGTTTGTTGATACCCAAAGGAAAGACAACGGAACAACTAGGACTTGCTTATGCGCTGATGCAAATCATAATCAAAGATACAAAAAACAACGATTCAAAACGTCAGTGGAAGAATGTATTACCCAGATTAAATGTCATTCGTAAATTGTTTGATAAACAAGAAAATGCTTATCGGGAAATGGTAACTTTAGTTACTCCAATAGAAAAACCAAAAGTTGTTCCTAAAAAAGTGAGTAGGAAGAGTGCTTCTCGTAAGAAACCAACTAAGAAAAGCAGAGCTAAACGTAAAAGAGCCGTGTCGAAAAAAAGAAAGACTCCTGCTAAAAAACGCAAGAAGCCAGCGAAGAGCTCCCGTCGTAAGAAATATGATAAAGAATTTCAGACCCGGGAGGAATTAGATGAGCACGATCCTTTGATGTTGTATTATACTTCACTATATCGAGAAAAACCCAATTCTGAAACATCAATTATGTGGCTAACAAAATTCGGAGCTTTTGATGGAAAAGAGCGAGATACTTTAATCAAAAAATTTGAAAAGATTAAAAAGAAAAAGTAGTCTTAACAGATAGTTTTCTATTAAAAATGGAGCAAACAAAAACAAACATGACAACTTATACATTTTTGTATAATTGTCAACGCTGGTGGGGAACGGTTACCGGAGTAAGAAATTTAGCCCATAATGGAAAAGAAGAAGATGTGATTAATTCCGCGACTAGTATAGCAGAAGGTATAACAGGGTCGCAAACTTGTGATATCAGTTTATTACAAAAATTTCATATGACTGTGCAACTATCAGAGCCTTATCCAGCGTTGGTTCAATTTCCACTTTCTACCGAAACTAAATAATATTGAATTTCATACACAATTTTAGATAAATAAATGTCAACATTGTATGAAATTGTTCAAAGAGAATCCCAAAATGGAAATGATAAAAAATTTTCATCTATACACCATTCAAGAGACGACGAGGTAGATATCAAAATGTATATTGTAGTTAATACTACACCCAAATTATCCCGTGGTAAAATTTGTGCTCAAGTAGGTCATGCTGTCCAAGGCGTGGTCAACATCATTCGTCGAAATAAAAAAAGATGGAGTGTTTATAATCAAAATGGAAGTACTAAAATTGTATTGAAAGCGGGTGAGGAAATGATGAAGAACATCATAGAGGAAACAACAGAAAAACAAAAAGTTTTCGTCGTGGATGCAGGAAAAACACAATGTCCTCCTAATACTGTTACAGCAATAGGATTTTTACCTATGTATCCACATGAAGTACCAAAAATCATAAAATCGTTATCGTTATTGTGAATAATATCACTGAAATTGAAAAACAAGACTATCTAGTGTACAAAATAGGATGAATGGTCATAAAAGAAAAGGAATTTCTAAAAAGAATAAAATCGCGGCTTTGCCGCTGGTCCCAGCGGATTTCAACGGGGAACTTAAATCTTCCGTGGAGGAAGACATCGCGTTTTATGGAATTCTCCCGCTAGGACAGCTTACACGCGATAGAAATCTGTTCAAGCCGGGAAGTCCCGTTAGCGACAAAATAAGAATAATTCAGGTTGGGGAAACAAAACCAACAAACATCACATGGAGTTGGTGTTTCTACGATATTCACAAGAAGATGCTCAGCGAACTTGTGAATTTTGTTTCACGTCAAGGTCTCGGGAATGTTCATCAGTTCGGTATTCTCTGTGTGGGCTACGAGCAAGCGGGTAAATTCGACATGCAGCTCGGAGTAACTGGTGGGATTGATGGCGGCGAAGAAGCCGCAACAGCTAGGGATCGTGAAATCTTGGAGGAGACTGGTCAAGTGACGACTTGGAGTTGGGGTCGCACGTGTCAAGATATCCAAAGAAAGCGGTGGGGTGAAATCGACTGGACCGGTTACATTGTGGGTCTGGGCGGTACAGATAGTATCTGGGGTCGTTACCACATAGCGAGATGGTCTCAAGGCTGTGTCTGTAACCTCGAGGCAATTGTTGACGGGTGGGAGTGTTGTGCTTCTGGCTTCGGGAAGTGCGCTCCTCAAGATTACGAGATGGGGGGCATGATGAAATCTTCCAACTAATGATATTTGTCATTGTTATTTAAAAAATAACAATGAGGTGGTGGAATCACCAAAAAAAGAAAAAAGCCGTGAGAAAAACGCGGAAATTGATTTTCCTGGACTGGGAGATCTTAAAATTGAGGATCTTCGGTGAGAGGATCTCGGGGTTGCGCGATGACTTGGTGGCGCAACGTGGTTGGGAGTGGGGAGTGAATAAGTTTTACTTATTCATTCATGGGACCCAACTATTACATGTAATCATGTGAATGATAAACACTTACGACGTGATGGGTGAGTATGACATGCTTAGCCTCCCCCGGGAGACAGCTAGTTAGTTAGCAGATTTAGACGCTCAGGTTGGGCTCGGTGCTTCGGCATTTATCTGTTTTTCCCCTAGTTAATATAAGGTTCCCCAAAAGCAACGCTTATCGTAGATATCGGCCTGTCAGCCGGGGTTTACGATAAGATACCTTGTATTGTTTTATCCTCACTGTGTGTGAATTTAGTTAGTGATTTTGTAGCTTAGTGCAAAGGAGTGTCGTTCTTGTGCATTTTTAGCAAGCTTTCAAGACCGTTTCCGCTCACTTTCCCGGAGAAGTTATCTTTTTAATTTCAAAAACTCTCCCTAGTGTCTGATTGAGTATAGCCGCCCCTTGGATGTCTTCGTTATCATAGTGTACGAGTGGAGCATAAGAGCAAAATTTAACTATTGGATCATTGCAGTGTCGCTTAGAAGGCGTATGGGTAAAGTCACTTCAGTTTGGTCGCTGTTCGTGATGAGCTGCGCGTAACATCTATCGCAATGTTGTATTTGTTTTGACAAACATGACTACATCAAAAAAAATATAAAATTACAAAAATGAGTAGGAGGAATTAGCTGCCCTCCAAACCTTGTATCAAACAACCATGAACAAGTCTCCTTCCAACAAGATCGGAAAAACCACAACCACCGCGACTGACACTCGCAAAAAAACCACCAAGCCTCGCGTTTTCGCAGCCGGCCTGTCCAGGACAGCACGTAAAGCCAAAAATCGTGCCGCCGAAGCCCGCATCACCGAACACAAGGCCAAGGTAGCCGCCGCACGCAAGGCGCACAGAAATGCCAAGAAAGGCATCGTCGAGGAAGAAGTTGTTGTCGAGGAAGCCAGCGAAGAGTTAAAACCACTCATCGCTGGTCTCTTTGAACTTTTAGACATCTCTTCTACCGCGCCTAACAAGGCGCTAAACGCCGAGCTCGCCACTTTGGCGTACGGGCAACTTGTCACAATCTGTGGCAAGGCCATGCCCGGCCCTATGGGACGTACCTACGCTGGTCGTTTCAACAAGGCGGGTTTTGTCTCCACCGCAGTTTTCACTGACGATGGCAAAACCACTCGCAAAGCTATGCTTCTCACTAAGCTTAGCGAGACTTTTATCGAGGCTCAACGCACGGAATTGCAAGACAAGATCGTTGCAATCGAAAGACGTTTCAAGCCTGTCGTCAAAAAGGTCAAAGCACCCGGACCTGTCAAGCTCGCCAGACGGGAAAGCGAGGAGAAGACAAAAATGGTCGCCGCCATGCTCGGGGTGACCGCGCCAGCGGAAATTGATTCTTTGGAATCGCCTGTCGTTAAGTTGGGGATGATGAACAATAACGATAACGATAACACAAAGAATAATAACGAAGAATGGCGCGACGGATGCGGAGGTGATGGAGCTTGGTCTGACGACGAGACTCCAGAGACCTGGGACTCGGGTAACGAGTCCGAACCGGAGGAGGAGGTGGTCGAGCGACGCAGTTTGCGCGCTCCCACTTCAAAGCAGTTGGCACGGGCCAATGCGCAACGCGACGGCGGAGCTAAAGTTACTGGATTGGGTATGAAGCAACTTGAGACTCTGCGACGCATGGCAGAGAAAAGACCCGGGATCGAGGAGTGCAAACTCGATCTTGTCGGTAAGAGTAGCTGGGCCGTTGCCAAGCCAGCTGCTGTCAAGGTGGAGGTTGAAAAACCAAAACCAAAACAGCGCGCTCTTATCACACGAGTGAAGAAGAGCAAGAAGAGCAAGAAAAAGTTCTTGTCTTCACTCAAACCTGCTGCTGAGCCGGTTGTCGAGCCGGTTGTCGAGCCGGTTGTCGAGAAGGAGGAGGACATCGACATGTCCGATCTAGAGAGTAGCGACGACGAAGATGCTCTCATGGCTTTTGCCAAAGTCCAAAAGCCGATCGCGAAGCCGGTAGTAGCGAAGCCGATCGCGAAGAAGCCGGTAGTAGCGAAGCCGGTTAGCGAGGAGACAGCAGCGGAGAGGGAAGCTATCGCCAAGATTCAAGCAGCGGAGAGTCTTGACATCACCAGGGCTGTAGCTTTCAAGCCACAACCGAAAGTCGAGAAAAAGGCGGACTTTCCGGAACTCGAGAGTTTTCCGAAGTTGGACGAAGCCATCATAGCCGGTCGTGTCAACACGCAGCGCGGTCAGCCCGGTAAGGGTAAAAAGGCCACGCGTCGTCGTGCTACCGGTGTTGACGTGACACACTTGTTTTTCGCTGGACGTCAAGAAGCCAAAGAACAAGCAACGCGTGAGGCCAAGGAGGCGCAAGACGCTATCAAGGAAGTCAAAGCCGCCGAAAACGCCCGCCGAACTGACATCTTGAAGATGATGGCAGCTAGACAGAGCGAAGACGCACGAGTCAAAGCTTTGGCTAACAAGCCTCTTCACTTCACTCGCAGGTGCCGCGGTGCTTTCAACATGGCCACCGGTCAGTGGAAGAAAAAGATCGATTGCACGCACCCACGGTGCCTTTTCGCACACTCACAAGAACAGCTTGTCAAAGCTCTTCGTGGGTGCATCTGCACTTTTGACGGTGGTAAAGGTAAGTGTCGCAAGCCATCAACTTGTACCTTCCTACACACTGTAAGAGCAACAGAAGAGTCGTGTGGCAAGTCTTCTTATCTGTGCAAGTGCCCTCGCCGCATCGAAACCGACGAGGAGTACAAGGCTCGCACCGGGTTTGAGTTGGGAGAGTTTAGGGATCGTCGTAGCAAGGGCAAGTTGACCAAGGCACCAACCCGCGCCGGTAGGGTTAGCCAGAAACCAGTGTCAAAACCTAGACAGCACAGCGGACTCACTCGTGCTACACTCAAGGTAACTGGTGCTGTTTCTTTTGCTGCCATCACTAACCGCGCAAAGGAGAAGAGAAAGGCAAATCCCGTTCTCAAGGACAGCGAAGGTTTTACCATCGATCCTCGCAAGTACAAGAGTGGTGGTGCGAAGAAAGTCGTAGCTTCCATCACCAAGCTGCAAGCGATCTTTAGGGGCAGCAAGGAACGAGTCGGGTTTTCGGAACGCCTCGCGGCTTTCCGCCAAGAACGCGCGGAAATCGCAAGGGAGCAAGCAATGCGAAAGGCAGCTGAAGAGCACGAGAACCGTGTGCGCGCCAAGCAGTCTTCCGGCTTTAATTGGAAGCCAAAGAAGGAAGCGGTAGAGGTGGTCAAGCCCGTGGTAAAAGCCAAAGGCCCAATGACACATGGTGAAGTGGTGAAGAAAGTTCACACTATCGCTACTCTCCTTTCGGAGTTTCGCCTCAACGCGGAAGTCGCGGGAAAATTGGCAGAGATCGGCGCGGAAGAAGTTGATGACCTCAAGGACATGGAGACGGAAGACGTGGCGGACTTGGGGTTGAAGAAGCTTGAACAGAAACGGTTCTTGAAGCTTCTCGACTTCATCAAAGCTTGATTCGATCAAGCACATAGTCTTTGGATGACTATGACATAAAAAAGCACCATGGACATATCAAAAAATAACGGAGGATATGACAGGACCGGCGAGGCAGGGGCCGGTTCAGGAGGAAAAATGAAAAAAGCGCAAATTGAATTTTTGCTCCGGTTATTTAATAATAACCGGAGAATATGGACAAGTTACTTAAACAAATGGGAAACCAAATCCAAAAAGAATTAATCACTAAGCTTATCACTGCATCACAAGAAGCAGATTTCGATAAAGATACTTTCTTCACAGAAGATCATCTACAAGCACTTTTTAATGACACAGCCGCCGACATGACCAAGACGCAGAAGCAAGCCGCCAAGAAGGCGAAGAAAGCCAAGAAGACCAAGGACCCAAACCAACCATCCAGGACTAACACTTGGATGTGTTACTGCGAGGAGCGACGACCTGAGATCAAGGCCGCAAATCCAAGTGCCAAGTTCCAGGACATCGCAGCGCTTCTTAGTACTGAGTGGAAGGCACTTGGAGACGACGAGAAGGCCAAGTACAAGGCCATCGCGGACGAGAGGAACGCCAAGAACGGTTTTGGAAAGGCAAAGGTTGCAAAGAAAACCACCAAGAAAGCCGCAGCACCTAAAACACCCAAGAACCAGAAGACCGTAGCGCGCAAGCCAAAGGCGCCCAAGAAGAAGACCGCAGCCGCAGCCGCGAAGAAGAAAAAGGCGAAGAAACCAGCAGCCGCGAAGAAGGTAGAGGTAGACGAGGACGAGAAGGTGACTTCCGAAGAAGAGGACATCATGGACGATCTTGACAACTTGATCGACGAGGAACTCGGCGAGGAGGAAATGTAAGCAGCGAACTAACCAGGAACTTAAGTAAAGGATAAATAAAAAAACCAAAAAAGGCCCCAGCCACTAAGACACACGTCTTAGTGGCTGGGGCCTTTTTTGCGTTAGGATGTTCTGTGATTCAAAATTAAAAACTTTTGATAAAGTTTTTAATTATAATAAAAACATGAAAACGCGTGAGATTTTATCAATCGTAGCACTTGCCGCTCTAGGCTTGTGCTTACTCTGTGGTCTAGCTAAAATGGCCATGAAAAACCCAAAAGCAAAACAATCCTGTGACCATGCTTCTAGTTTATTAGTCTTTGTGGCTGTTGTACTTGTTGGCGTTAGTCAATTAATTGAAGAGGAAGGTTATAAAGAGCTTGATCTTCCATACTGGGAACCCGGTGTCGGTGCTTTGCCATGGACATTTTCAGGCGAAGGAAAAATGAAGAAAAAGAAGATGAGTATGGGACTGGGAGATAACCCTTCACCAAAACCAGCTGGTGGTACTTGTACCCCAAATGTTGATCCTTGCTGTGGTACCGGTTCCATCGGACCACGTGGTAGAACGGTCGGGTGCTGTTCTGGCACAACATCACCTTGTTGTCCAGGAGAAGGGCGCTCGCAATGTCCTCCAGGAAGTGATTGCACCGGGGGATCATACGGCTGTGCACCAGGGCCATCTCCATCTCCATCATCCGGGTGTGGTGGTACCAACGGGTGTTGTGACCCAAAATATGGTGGGGAAGAGTGTGGTAGTGGTAATCCATGTCCCGGGGGTCCTTGTGACAAAACTGGTAATTGGGGTTGCCCCGATAGCGACGAAGGTTGCAAGCAAAACTAAAACGACGTAAATTGATTTTAATAGAGAAGATCTTATTAAAATAGAGAATGGCACACCTTGGATTAACTGAACAAGAAATGCAAGAAGAATATATTGG
>Ga0114923_10003857_pt1 | contig 10068 bp, 5 predicted proteins | sample SumtaG_FD_89578 | JGI IMG/M metagenome (GOLD analysis project Ga0114923, IMG submission 89578) | Deep subsurface microbial communities from Indian Ocean to uncover new lineages of life (NeLLi) - Sumatra_00157 metaG | ecosystem: Environmental > Aquatic > Marine > Oceanic > Sediment | place: near...
GAGCGTAGCGACGAAGCAATCTCACGTTTTTCAACAGCCCCACTGTACCCATTTTTCGGATAGATACGACACATAACAAGCAGCTGCAGTTGGATATTGCTTATACTCGGCCATTAAGCCGCCATGTTGAATAATATAGAATGAAGAGAAACATGAGGAAAGATGTAATCACAAAACGTGTGATCCAGGCCATCGCAGTATGTTATGGATTTCTTGGTCTTAGCTGGATATGTATAGGCATCCTTTTCGCCGTAACCGATGTCCTGGACCGAGACTTGTTTTTGATGTTGTTCACATCCATGACGCTTATTTTCGGGGTAGTCTTTGTTGCCATCGCATATCAGAGTCTTCGACACTTTGGGCCGAATTCCATCAAGAATGTGTCAGGCCTGGCCGCCTTCACTCTTTACACTATCCTTATCAATCTTGTTGGATCGTGCATAGAGGCAACACGGGAACCCATGATGGAACTCTTAGGCGCAGGGGCAATTTTTATTTTAATGTTTCTGGTGTACTATTTTTACTCAGTTGTTAGCAGGAAACTGATTCAAATCACGGAAACAAAGAACATCCAAAAAGGCGCTGAACCGGACGCCGAAAACGGAGCCGGTTATAGTTAGCGCCGTAAGAACAGGTGAAATGAAATATGACAGATTATGAAGAAACGCTGCAAAGTTCAGATTTCAAAGACAGGAAGACAGGTCTTGTGGTATTCGGAATCCTTCAGATTATTTTGGGCGGGTTTTGTGCGCTCATGGTGCCTTTCATGATATTAGGTATGATTGCATCGACCGTCCTTGATAACAGTGCTGCTACACCTATGAGGCCTACCATGATGATTCCTGGCCTTCTGCTCTATGTACTTGTGGCTGTTTGGTTCATCTGTATGGGTATCGGTTCCATTAAAGCCCGACGGTGGGCAAGAGCACTTGTATTGGTTTCTTCATGGCTCTGGCTTATCTGCGGCATAAGTGGACTTATTTTTATACTGCTGCTCATGCCTGATATGTACGACCAGATGGGCGAGAGCGGACGGATGCCGCCAGAGGTGGCCCGCATCATGAAGTACTTCATGACCGCCTTTATGACAGTCCTTTATGTAATTATACCGGCTGTGCTTGTCCTCTTTTATGGAAGCAAGAATGTTAAGGCGACATGCGAGTTCAGGGACACTCATGTTCGCTGGACCGACAAATGTCCTTTGCCCGTTCTGGCTTTGAGCTTAATGTTCGGATTCTGGGCCGTGTCGATTCCATCTACAGTGTTTTACGGATTTGCAATTCCGTTCTTTGGATTCATATTGACCGGACTATCAGGCGCAGGGGTAGTGCTGCTTGTCATGCTGCTGGCCGGTTATGTCGCCTGGGGCACATATAGATTGAGTATTAACGCGTGGTGGTGCGCCGTTCTACTGATTATTGCCTGGGCTTTATCAATCGCCATTACGTTCTCGCGCGTAAGCATCCTGGATTTCTATGAAAAGATGAATTTCCCTGCCCAGCAGCTCGACGCAATCAAACAGTTTAGTATCTCGCAGGATTATATGGTCTTGTTCTTCGGCCTCTGGTTTGTTGCCTTCCTGGGCTATTTACTCTACACGAGAAGATACTTCGTACCTTCTCCTGAGCAGGAAATCCTTTCACAACAGACACTACCTTAGCTGTTAATACAGCGCTGAACCTCACCCGACCGGCGTTGTCTCTATATGGAAGGCGGCAATCTCACTCGCTGTCATTCTGAACGGAGCAAAGTGAAGTGAAGAATCTCGTTTTGTGTTTTTGAATTTTGAAAATTTGGATTTGTTTAAGATTTAGATATTAGAATTTAGGATTTTACATCGAAACTCTGTGCCCTCTGTGGCTTAGAGATTATATTCTTTTATTTTTCGATAGAGTGTTCTTTCTACAGCGAGAGGACATATTCAGCAAGAGCCTCTATCTGCGTGTCGGTCAAATTGGAAGTACGGCCGTGTTTATCATCGGGATTATGTTCCTTCAGTACATCGTCCATAGTTTCAGCTCGGCCGTCGTGCATATAAGGCGCGGTGCGCCACACTTCAATCAGGGTTGGCGTATCGAAAGAGCTGCCCTTATCAAGCAATTTCCCGGTGCCAAGGTCATATTTCTTCAGATTCGTATACAGTCCGGGAGTATGGCATGAGGCGCATTCTGCGATTTCAAAGAGCTTTTGGCCGCGTTTTGCGCGTTTACTTAGTCTGCCCCTGACTAGATACGGGCTCGCAGTGGGTTTCAGCGATTTTAAGTATTCATCTATTGCTACGGCGTCTTCTTCCGGGCGGACGGCGAACTGGATATGTGTAATGCCGGCGCGAACGGCGGTTTCAGCATCGGGACGAGCACCTGTCGCCATCGCAGGAGGTGTTTTGTGAGCAAGAAGAAGGCTCCTTGTGTTCTTGGGATTGCCAAGACCATCGTTTAGAAGGTCCCAGTTGAGGGCATCGGCACGGCCTGAGCCGGGGTGGCAGCTCGAGCAGCTCTGCCACTTCTGAAAGCACAAAGCCGCATCATGGAAGAACATCTCGCCTTTGCGCACCGTGGTTATAGGCTTTCTTGCGCCTAACCCAATCGATTTAGCTCTTGGCCTGATGTCAGGGTTGATATCCACTACGCCGAGGCTGTCGGTGAAGTATTCTGCTATATATGCCTTTGTACCGATTATGGCCAGGCCGCGAGGGCCGTTGCCGGTTAGTTTCAGTCTTCTCTTGAGTGTAACCAGGAATGAAAGGTCGTTTGGAACATCCTGTGGCGATGAGGAGGCGTCGGAGACCTTTTGGCCGGCTGCGACCTTGGCGAGTTTATCATGGAGCCTGGCCCTGTCGATAACGCTTAGTTCATAGGTGCCGGCGGTGGTTACGCAGATATATTTGCCATCGGCGGTGCAGGTAACGCCCCAGGGGTTGGCTGCGCCCAGGTCGACATCGTCAAGAAGGACGGTATTCAAAAGCTTCATATTCGGCACATCAATGATGGTCAGGGCATTGGTATTCATCCAGCCGCGTTCAAGTTGTGTAGTTGGAAGCTGATAGCGGGCCAGGATATGGGTTATGTAGGCGTGTTTGCCGTCGGGGGCGATTGCGATATCACGTAAGGAGGTGCTGCCGTTTGGAAACTGGATGGAAGTTATGACCTTATGGGAGGCTGTATCGATGACCGAGACCTCCGCCGCGGCGTAATCGCCGTCCGAGGCCCCGGCAGGCAAGTGATTAGCCACGAAAAGGAGCTTGCCATCGGCAGTGATAGCGGCGGCGACGGGTTCGCGCGATACGGCGATTTTTGTCGACTCCCGGCCTGAGTCCAAATCTATGACAGAGACGTTGTTGTTGAACTGGTTGCAGACATAGAGTGTTTTGCCGTCCGGGCTGACGACGGGCGCATTGGGTGTGTGACCTGCGGGAAGTCTCTTGGTTACATTGCCTCTCTGCAAGTTTACTACGAAGACGCGGCCGTCGGATGCAGCACCTGTGACGTAGAGTTTAGAGCCATCCGGAGCCAGTGCTAAACCACTGGGCCGAGCAGGGACTGAAATAACCCTGGTCACCTTGCCGGCTTCAACATCGAAGACAGCTATCTGATTAGCAGTCGCTTCGGCGAGATACAGGGTCCTGCCCGCCTTGTCGGCAACTACATCTAATGGGCTGAGATAACCACGGTCGATGTTCGCTGCTTGCGTCACAAGGACAGCCGAAAATAGGAGTACTACACTCAGAGGTGCAACTATTGTCGCAACTTGCTTCATCTGTCATTTCCTCACAAATATCATCAAATTCCCATAAACGATTGAATCGGCGTTATAGCCTAATCCGTTATATTTAAGGATTACTTCTGTTTCCTTCTCTGACGTTCCTTGCCGACCTTAAGTATTCTCTCGATGACTTCTTCGGTCAACTCATGGCCCTTCAGGAGCGGGAAACCCTCCCACACTACGTATCCATCGGGCTCCAGGATGATAACGTGTGGGATTCCAAAGACACCGAGTTTGGTCTTCATCCGAGCCTGAGTGTCAATCGCGACGTAGTATTCAATCTTCGCCTTTTGAAACCTTTGTACGACCTCTTCTTCTTCATCACAGACGCCTATTACCACCAAATCCGAGCTGAACTTCCGATGCAGGTTGTTTAGCCTCGGAACTGCAAGTCTGCATTGCCTGCACCAGGTTGCCCAGAATTCGATAAGAACATACTTGCCTTTGGTATCAGGCTCGCTGGTAAGCCATTTCTCGACCACGAAATCAGGAGCCTGCTCCCAAAGACAGGACCTCGCCCAGAGGCGTTTGCCCTCCTTGGGAACCGGCGAGTCATAATCGATATCGAATGGCGAGTTTATGACAAAACGTGGAATGTCGTATGCCCGGGCAGTTGCCTGACCCGAAGCTGTTGGACTGGTGGTATCTGTCTGTGGAGATTTCTGAACCGCCTGGACGGAAGGGCTTCGACTGAGCTCAGCCGAATGTCCCTTCGGAGAATTTTCGCTAAGCTGATGCGAGGACTTCTGCTGCTGGTTGCAGCCGGCCAATATCATAGCGATAACTCCCATCACAACCCAAGTCACGCACATTGGGTTATAGAAAATACGAGAGCCACCTTCCTGGGTTTGACGCTTGCTCATTTGCTATCGACGAATTGTTGGGTTTGGTCACAAGCCCCAGCCCCCGTTTCTCCGTAAGGAGTCCTTCGGACTGCTTTCACAGAAAGCACGGAGGCAAGGCGGGGCTGCGGGTCCGATCCTACTACCACTCGGAAGCCAACATTGTAGATTTTCTGCCATGCCGGATAACTCAGGCGAACGGCGGAACGACAGTATTTGGGCCGATCACGCCAGGAACCTCCTCGAGCGACCTTTCTGCCGGCATCAGTGACACGATTGCGCCTGTCGTCAGCTTTGTACGGATACGGTTCATAACTCGACCGGGTCCACTCCCAGACATTGCCGTGCATGTCGTGCAGACCCCAGGCGTTGGGCTGATAACTGCCGACGTCAGCAGTAACAAGTCGGCCATCATTGAATCTGGCATCTCTTGGCACGAGATCTATCGTATATGGGCCATCGGTATCGTAGGCTAACTGCTCGATGGTAACGTCCGCCATATTAGCAAATTCAGAGAAGTCATCGTCCAAATCGCCATAGTGTGTCGGGTCATCTGTCCCCGCGCGACAAGCCCATTCCCACTGAGCTTCGGTCGGCAGCGTCACCTTTTGGCCGATTTTCTCAGACAGCCAGCGGCAGAACGCCACTGCCTCTTTCCAGGATACGCGCACAACGGGCTGTTTCGGATGATTCAAGCCCCACCCGAGATGTCCCTCGCTGAATACCCAGGAGCCCTTGTGTTCGAACTTGCTGTCATGGTATGGGTCGAAGCGGGCGTACTGCTTGTTTGTGATTTCAAATTTACCCATCCAGAAAGGCTTTGCGATTTTGACGCGCGTAAGCGGCTGCTCATCCTGGTAGCCGGCTTGGTCGCCCATAACGAATTGCCCTCGTGGAATACGTACTAATTCAAGCTTGACACGACCACCGAGGTCAATCATGCGGGTGGTCGGATTTGCCGCCATCTGCCGACGTTTAGCCTCGAAGGCATCGAACGGCCAATCCGGGACTTTCGGAACTGCGGCCTTTGCCGAGACGTGTTTGGGCTCAATCGGTTCAACTGTCCTTGTGGGCATTTCCGGATAAACCTCGGGGTCTTCACTGATGCCGCCGTAGAGATTACGCAGCTCGCGTCGGCGACGGTTGTCATTCTTCGTTCTCTCAAGACCTACAATCTCTCGCCAGGTTCCATGACATGGGGTATTCAAGTCGATCCATACCGTCAGCCGGTCCCATGCCTCGGCGTCAAGCTCAACGCCATAGTGTCCTCTTTTGAGTAACTGGAAAAGCTCAGTAGTCTCGGCATTGAACTCGCCCGGGCTCAAGAGGCGAAGGTCACTTTCAAATCCGCCGGCTCTGACATATCGCCGCAGTTCGACATAGGAAGGCTCGAATACGCCGCCGTATTTTCCGACAAGCTTATCCTTCGTCGTACCAGTTATGAATATCGGTTTGGGATCATTATTTTTTAAGACCACCAGCCTGCCCTGATCCGCCCGCAGGTCAGGGATTTGCAGGCCGTCTTCCCGTGGACTTCCGTGGGGTCTCCCGTTATGACATGAGACACAATACTTGTCCAGGATGGGCTGAACCTCACGCCTGAAGCTGAAACCTCGGACGGGTCCGCGCCAGGGCTCTATTTCGGCGGGAACCTGGCGGGCGGCGATCGTCCTGCGGCCCGGAGGCCCGGCGTTTTGCTTCTGATGACAGCCTATGCAGGAAACAATTTCGCCGGGCATGGCAGTCATCCAGCTTCGCATTAACTGCAGAGCCTTGCCCTCGGCGTCAAGCGGTTGGATGGATATCGGTGTGTTAGCCGGGACACGGAACATGGCCGAGCCGTCTTCACACACCGGTACCGTGCCGAGCACACGTTTGGGCTCCCAGGGACCGTCGGCGCCGACGCGATGGTTGATTCCTGCGATTTTGTGATAGGCAAAGTGATAGGTGAATAAGCGCAGCTTCTTGACCGCACCGTGTGGAACCCCTTTTAAGCCGGGCCCTTCATAGATATTCTCAAGATAAACAATGGCATCTTTACGGCTAAGGTCAACTCTGTCAGGAATTACCGGCGGTCTTTTTATTTTGCGGAGCCCGATGGGCTCAAGCAATGCATGTCCTTCCACTTCTTTAAGCAGGACGATATTATCAAAGGTGTCGACCAGATATATGCCCCAGAGGTCTCGCGGTCTCGGTTTGCAGGCGACGATGAAGTACTTTTCACTCAAAGGCCAGGGATGAAGAAATTTCGGCCACGTGTTGAGAGTCAGTTTGTCTTCGATGAGAGGCTCGACTTTTCGGCCGTAACCAGGGATTCGCTGTACAACTCCACTGGTGGCAGTTCGGCCCAAGGCAGGGTCAAGAACGACCAGCTCGCCTACTCGCCCTACGTGATGTCCGGTCACGATACCGACTACTTTTGTTGGATGGCCGGGTATGGGACGGGCGAAGAAAATGCCATTGGGCCAGTAGCCCCCGCTACCGTAATACTCCCTCTGTGTGGTGCCGTCGGGATTCATAGTGAATAAAAAACGGGCCCAGACGTGCGGGATATCCGTGTATTCCCATCGCAGGTAAAGAATGCGTCCATCATTCATAACGGTCGGGCAGAAGTTATGGTCCTGCTCGAAGCAGAGCTGACGAACGTCCCTGCTGTCGGCGTCCATGAGATACATCATACCGACATTGACGGATGCATTGCATGGGACGCCCTGGAATGGAGCGGTGGAGATGAAAGCAATTTTGCCGTTTGGCAGATAGCACGAGTCCAGGTTGTGTACGTCGGGCTGATCGCCGGGTAAGATCTGACGCAGGCCGCTGCCATTAACGCCGATCTCGAAGATCTGCCAGAGTTTGCGCTTATCCGGCATCGAGAACATTATCTTTTCGGCATCGAAATGCAAATCCATCTCGTTGACAAGCCTTCCGCCGGATGGTCTGTAGACGGTGGTGAGGCTGCCACCCGGCCGCACAAGCGAAAGGATACAGATCTCATTATCCCAGCCATCGGTGTTCGGCATTGTGTGAAGCTGCCAGGAACTTTGTTGTGGTATGCCGAGAAACTTGCCGAGGCCCTTGTCGTTATCGGGTTCTCCTTTTGAACGGCGCGGGTCATCAAGCGGCTTTCGCTTGATTAGCAGGAGTTTGTCGAAGTCAAGCAGCGGATTAGAAAACAGGGCCTGTCGTTGCAAAACTATGATTTCATCGACTTGTTTGACTGCAGCCTTATCGCCGCGGTCGAGCGCCTTTTTAATCTCCGGCAGGCGTTTTTCATAGATATCAATAGCTCCGAGGTATTTCTCGCCGTCGGTGTACTTTTCAGGGAAATTCTTCATGAGGTCCTTTACGGCCAGTCTCATGGCGGCGAAGTTAACAAGTTCCAGGTCGGACTTGGCCTTAGCAAATTGGTCAACCGGGCCGCTATTGACTTCGGACTCGGCCGGTCGGCCGGCAAGCAGTTGAGAGGTGCCTAACGACAACAGGTAGTACGCAGTAAGAAAGGACAGGACCGTCAAGAGGGTTTTTCTCGTTAACATCTTCGTTTCCACCTCACATAAGAGCCTTTTTGACGTCTTGAGCATTAGCCTCCTTCGCCAATGATATGAAATTCGTTGGCCATTCAAGACTAACAGATGCCCATCTTGCATCTGGGACAATACTTCACATAAATAAGGTAACAAAATCTGCGAGGAATTGCCAGAAATATCTAAGAAGACTCTGTTGGTTCATCATTAAAGGATTGGTATGAATACGACTCGACTGAGCTCGCCGAAGTCAGCAGGTTTTTACGAATGTGACGACATTGCTTCGACTTCATCAATCGTTTTGGGTATTCTTTTGTCCAATACTCGATAGCCGTTTTCTGTCACTAAAACATCATCTTCTATTCTATTCTGATATCGCCAAAATCCTCACGAATACACGTACTCTGCAGAAACTTTCAAAAGCGATGTCCCTGAATCGCTAAAATAACCGCTGCTCGGTACGGGCGATAATTTCATTTTGCAGGTCCCGGCCTATATCTACGAAGTAATCGCTATAGCCTGCTACCCGGACGATTAGGTCGCGATGCTGTTCGGGATTCTGCTGGGCTTTGCGTAGTGCTTCGGCGCCAATGACATTGAACTGGATGTGATGGCCGTCGAGCTTGAAGTAGGACCTGATTAGATGAGCAAGCTTGTCAATACCGTCGCCGGCGAGCACCTGTGGATTGAATTTCATATTCAGCAGGGTCCCTCCGGTGCGGGCATGATCAATTATAGCGGCTGACTTGATGACAGCGGTAGGGCCCTTCGTATCGCAGCCCTGACTGGGCGAGATACCCTCGGAGACCGGCTCACCAGCTTTTCTACCGTTGGGAAGCGCTCCGGTTACCGAGCCGAAATAGATATGCACCGTCGTGGGCAGGAGGTTAACATGATACTCTCCGCCCTTGGTGTTGGGACGGCCATTGAGCAGGTCGCAATAGGTACTGAACACTTCATCGGCAATGGCATCTGCGTAATCGTCATCGTTGCCGTACTTGGGTGTATGATCAAGCAGCATGTGACCCAAGCGTTCATGTCCCTCAAAATTAGCCTGCATGGCCGTCAGCAATTCATCCATGGTGACACTCTGCTGATTGAAAACATGATATTTCACTGCCGCCAGAGCATCGGTTACCGTGCCAATACCGACGCCCTGGATGTAGGTTGAATTATACCGTGAGCCGCCACTGTGGTAATCTATTCCACGGGCGATACAATCATCCATCAGAACCGACATAAACGGCGCAGGCATATAATTGGCGAAGAGCCGTTCGACAACATTGTTAAATTTTATTTTCAGGTCAATGAAATGCCCAAGTTGTGCCTTGTATGCATCCATTAACTGTTGATAGGAAGTGAATTTGCGGGCGTCACCGGTTCGAGGACCAAGCTGCTCACCGCAGCTCGGATCAACGCCATCGTTGCAGGCCAGTTCAAAAATCTTCGGCCAGTTCATATAGCCGGTCAAGGTGCAGCTTTCTTTGCCGAACGAACTGATCGTCACGCAGCCGCTGGGACCGCCGGTGCGGGCATCTGTCATGCTCTTGCCGGCCTGGAGCATTTCCTTGATAATGACGTCGGTGTTGAACACTGAAGGCTGACCAAATCCGGTGCGAATGACCTCGCAGGCGCGTTTGAGGAACCGGTCCGGGTTCTTCTTGCTCAGTTGAATGCAGGAGCTGGGCTGGGTCAGACGCATTTCTTCGACTACGTCTAATATCATATACGAAATATCGTTAACGGCGTCACTTTCATCTGTTGGTGTTATTCCGCCAATGTTAATCAGCGCAAAGTCGGTGTAAGTTCCGCTTTGTTCTTCGGTGATTCCGACTTTAGGTGGAGCGGGCTGACTGTTAAACTTGATCCAGAAGCACTGTAACAGCTCTTTAGCCTGTTCGGGTGTTAAGATTCCTTCCTGCAGACCCTTTTCATAGAAC
>Ga0114923_10003858_pt1 | contig 10068 bp, 10 predicted proteins | sample SumtaG_FD_89578 | JGI IMG/M metagenome (GOLD analysis project Ga0114923, IMG submission 89578) | Deep subsurface microbial communities from Indian Ocean to uncover new lineages of life (NeLLi) - Sumatra_00157 metaG | ecosystem: Environmental > Aquatic > Marine > Oceanic > Sediment | place: near...
ACAGAAGAAACATTCATGGCAATTCAAGAAGTAATGCAGAGAAAAAAACAGAGTGCAAAATCAGTGGCTTGAACAATTCAAGGTTTCGAATTGCACTCATAGAAAGAAAGGAAGTAAGAACCGCGAAAAAGCAAAGCTCAGACTTGCCAAGATACACCTAAAGATATTCAACATTCGACAGGACACACTTCACAAGTTGACGACCTATCTTGCCAAGACCCACAGCAGGATAATGATTGAAGACCTGTGTGTTTCAGGAATGATGAAGAACCGAAGGTTAGCAAGAGCCATAGCAGATGTTGGGATGTACGAATTCAGAAGACAACTGGATTACAAGTGCCAGTGGTATGGTTCAGAGCTATATATCGCACCTAGAACTTTTCCTTCGTCAAAACGATGTTCAGCCTGCGGATACGAGAAGAAGGAAATGTCACTCTCGGAAAGAGAATATGAATGTGAAGAGTGTGGTTTGAAGATAGATAGGGACCTTAATGCTGCACTCAATCTAGTCACCGTCAGTTTGCCGGAGACTCAAAATGCCCGTGGAGAGGATGTAAGACTCATTGTAAAATCTCATAGATTTTGCGAAAAGCAAACCTCAATGAAGCAGGAACTGAACATCAGTCCACGACACTAATGTTAAAAGATATTAAAGTCTAAGATTGTCCAAGTTTCAGGGAACGGTTATGAGAAATGGCAGATAGTGTAATGGCGTATATCCTGATGACTGTAGAATTGGGTCATACTGATAAAGTCCTTCAACAATTGAAGACGGTTGATGAAGCAACTAGAATTGCAGTTACGACGGGAGAGTATGATATCGTTGTTCTTGTTGAAGTGGCAGACCTTGAGGCGCTCTATGAAATAACAGTTAATCGAATTCATCAGATTCCAGGAATATCTGAAACTACCACGGCTGTAGTGGAGAAGATGCTTTCAATTTGAGATAGGTTCATTGCGTGTAAGCAATCGTGTTTATATTCTCATTACGCTGTCTTAACATACTCTAGAAATAATCTAGAAACAATGATAGGAATTTGGAAGTGGTCAAATTGGATGATGTTACTATTTCACACTTAACAAAGAATTTTGGTGAGCTAATCGCTGTGAATGATATGAGCCTTGACATTCCAGCAGGCAGTATTTTTGGACTTCTTGGCCCCAACGGGGCAGGGAAGAGTACAACCACTCGCATGCTGTGTACATTACTTAAACCAGCGAGCGGTACAGCTAGTGTTTCAGGACATGATATTCTTGAAGCGCCTGTTGCAGTTAGACAAACGACAGGAGTTCTACCTGAAGAAGGAAATCACACTCTATACCCAAGCATGTCTGCTTATGAGAATCTTGAGTATATGGCGAAATTATATGGTGTTCCGAAAGAAGAGATCCATGAACGAATCAAGGAACTCTTGACATTCATGAACCTATGGGATAGGAAAGATGACAAAGCCGGAGAACTCAGTACGGGTAATCGCCAAAGACTTGCGTTATGTAGAGCGATGTTACATCGTCCGACAGTCTTGTTACTTGATGAGCCAATGTCAAGCTTGGACCCAATTGCCTCCAAGAGAGTTCGTGAATTGATTATGAATTTGTCTCAGGAATACAAGCAGACGTTCTTCATAAATTCACATAATCTGAACGAGGTTCAGAGAATCTGTGATAAAATTGCGATTATTGATGAGGGAAAAATCCTCATATCGGGTGATACTGCAGAACTTCGTAAGAAACTTTACACTAGGCAGCAGTATCGAATTCTAATCATGGGAGATATTGATAAAGCAGAAGCAATTGTCAAAGGACAATCTTTTGTGAAGACAGTTGAAAAAGAAGCAGATACAATTATTGCTGAAATTGAAGATCCCTTCACGAATAATTCAACGCTGATGCGTGCGCTATTGGATGCTGGAATAAATGTTGTAGAGTTTGCAGAAGAAGAAGCTTCGCTTGAAGATCTCTATTTGCAGGTAGTAAAAGGAGGTTCCGAATAATGACTTACAATAAACCGATGGTGGTGGCCAAGGCAGACCTCAAAATGGCATTAGAAGTAAGATATGTAAAATACTCTATGCTTTTTGCAGGTCTCATGGGACCTATACTCATTGTTGCGATGATTGCAATTATCATCCCTATCATGCCCCCTTCAGAACTTGGTTTTATGATAGCGTTTTTGAATCCAATGATAGCTCCATTGCTGGCAATGTTCGCCGTAATTCCAACGACTCTCATATCCGCTAATGCACTCGTAGGAGAGAGGGAATTGAAAACAATGGAACCACTATTGTGTACACCGCTTACGGATAGAGAACTTCTTTGGGGAAAAACTCTAGGTTCAGTAATTCCAAGCTTCGCGATTCTCATTGGAAGCACAGTCGTGACATTGGTAGCCAGTACAATTACGTTCCTTATGATTGGTGTAACTCCAGTAATGATGCCGGATTTACCAGGTTTGTTTCTAATAATGACGTCAGCTCCCCTTATGATTTTCGCAATTGTTGGAATAATGATCATCATTAGTGGTCGAGTATCTCGTGTCTATGAAGCTTACCAATCGAGCGGGATGCTTGTAATAATCTTCATGATTCCGATGTTTTTGCCATGGATAGGTTTGGAAACAGGATTGCCAATGGTAGACTATGCTTGGTTCGCAAGTATCTTAACTTTGTTAATTACTGCCACCATTTTTGTTGTTGCATGGGCTATTGCTTTCAAACAATTCAATCGAGACCATTTGGTTTCAATGGTTTAATCAATTTGGGGGAATTTTATCCCCCGCACATCTTTTTTCGGACTTAATCCTCAGTTTTGAGAAATACTCCCCCATTCGGAATATTAAAATCAGCAAGATACTATTGTTGGTCGGGTAATATTCCATAATGGAAAGTAGTACCTTTGCTCGTGGATGCTGGGATTAAGACGGTAGAGTTTGCAGAGGAGGAAGCTTCTCTTGAAGCCCAATGCCTGCAAGCAATGGAAGGAGGATCAGTTTGATGACTTACAACAAACCGATGGTGGTTGCGAAAGCAGACCTCAAAATGGCACTACAAGTAAGATATGTAAAATACAGCTTGATTTTTGCAGGTCTTATTGGACCCATCATGGCAATCGGGTTGGTTGTTTTCATGGTTACTCAGGCACCTCCGGAAATATTGGTATTGATGATCCCGTTGTTGACTCCGTTTCTAGCCCCAATGCTTGGATTATTCGCTATAATCCCAACGACTCTCATATCTGCTAATGCACTCGTAGGAGAGAGGGAAATGAAAACAATGGAACCATTGTTGTGCACGCCACTTACAGATCGTGAACTTCTGTGGGGAAAAACTCTAGGTTCGGTAATTCCAAGTTTCGCAATTCTCTTTGGAAGCACAATTGTGACTATGATAGCTAGTGCAATTGCATTCCTAAGTGTCGGGCTAGATCCAATGTTGATTCCAGACGTACCGGGTTTGTTTCTATTAGTGACTTCAGTTCCACTCATGATTTTTGCAATCGTAGGGTTGATGATTATCGTTAGTGGTAGCGTAACTCGAGTTTATGAAGCATACCAGAGTAGTAGCTTTGTCGTTTTTGTATTCATGATTCCGATATTTCTACGAATGATGAATATGGCAAATATTGGAACAGGTTCGTCAATGGCCGACGCAGCATGGTTTGCGAACCTAATCACATTATTAATTACTGGAATCCTATTTGTTGTGTTTTGGAGTATAGCTTTCAAACAATTCAATAGAGACCGATTGGTTTCGATGGTATAAAATTAATTTGGGGGATATTTATCCCCCTCTCACCTTTTTTTGAAGTTTAAGCCTCATTTTTGGAAAGGATTCACATCGCCGAAATATTAAAGTCACCGAGTTACTGTTGTTGTTCAGGAATTATTCCAAAATAGGAGTGTTGCGTTTGACAGATGATGATTTGAAAGGCATACCAACTTTTCCAATACTGCGTGGCGAGTCTGTTGGAGAAGATGGTGAGTTTAGTGGGAAGGTAGTGATTGTTTCATCTGTTGAAGATTTGAAACGAGAATGGAAAAGTGATGAGATTGCAGTTCTTCATCATGAGCTTGAATCACACCTTCAAGAAAACCCTGGGCTCATAGATTCACTTTTCAAGCAAGTGTCAGCTGTGCTTTCCGAATTTGGTGAGGCATTTGGGGAATTTTCATCACTCGCTCATGAACGAGAAGCCATTGCAATAGTCAAAGTTGAGGATGCTTGTTACGTCCTTGAAAGTGGTATGTTCATTAGCATGTACGCTCATGAACGAGTAGGTGACATATTCTTTATCGAATAGAATGAGCATAAGACGATTTCGTGAGAATGTAGGCAGGGAATAATGGGGGAGCAATATCTGACAAGACCAAAACAATCAGAAAAGGAATATGTTATTCTTGACCGGAGCGAAGTCAAACTAATTCACCTTCAAATCATTATCATTAGCGTAGTTTTGTTTAGTGTTCTAGGATTCATTCTTTTCGCAATACTACAAATTGCTGAAATTCTCATTGCAGGATTACTTGCAGTTGTGATCCAATTGCTATTTGGAATGGCTGCAACAAGGAAGTTCAATTCGATGGGAATTAAAGGAAAATCCAAACTTGATTTCTTAGATCCCGCGACATTGAATTCGGAATGGAAATTGTTCAAGTTCGAAGTAAAGAATTCAGAGCTTGATAGGTACTTCGAGAAAACCCACTACGACTTAGAGAAACTCGATGTTGAAAGAACGGATGATATTAACGATCTAATGTGGTTTGGCGTCACGGTTTGGGCAATAGGTGGTTTACTCATTTTTTCAATTCTCGAAACTCTATTTCTTCTGTCACTGTTTGCACCATTTGTTATGGCGGGGCTAAGTTTTGTGGCATACTATTTTGGATATAATACCTCCATGAATGGTCACTATAATGATGAATTGGATCATTTGGAATTTCTCATTAAAGAGAAACTTTCAACTGTAAAAGGTGTAAAACCGGAAGCCACGAAGGTTTACATCTCATGGAAAGTAAAGAGCCGCAAATATGTGCTGTACAACATAACAGTGTTAATCGATTTTAATGGCGAAAGCAATGGTGAAATTTCCTACTCAGTGGGATTGCCGTCCACAGAAAAAGAAAAATTCAGTATCACTCATTCAAATTCAACCGAGTCAAATACAATTACTTTAGATTCAAAGTTAGAAAAGATTTGGAAGATTTCAAGTGAATCAGTAGAACCAAATCGAATTCTAATTGAAAACATTAGATCCAATATTGATTTATCAAAAAGGGAAACTTTCGTGACGATTTCAAATGGCTTCGAAATAGTGGAAGAAATCCTCAAACAAATCATCGATGTGTTTTTCTGATAAAGGGGATTTCTTTTAGCGATATCATTAAGTGGTTTAAAATAGAGAAAAGAATGGAAGCTATAATTTCTACCAATATTATGAAAGGTGCTCTCTATGAAAATCAGGCTAAAAATCGATTCGCAGTGGCTTGAAGTTGAAAGACAGAGCATGTCAAAGATGAAGAAAAGTTATGAGACTTGGCAAACTGAAACACTAAAGAAAGCGCGAGAAGCAAAGGACTTGCGTGATTTGCGTGAGGTGTTTTATCAACTTGGAGATAGATGGGAATGGGACCAAACAACTGGAGCATGGCTGTCTGGAAGTGACCCTCTTGATACGATTGGTCTTGTTTTACATCTTCCAGGATTTCATCCAAATAAGGAACGCTACGTATTGTATGGAATAATGGCGTATAGTAAGGGTCTCACAGATCAGTTCGATCACCTAGGAGACAAAGAACGAATAATCATTGAAAATGATATTGAGAAAGGTCATTTCGTTTGTTGGTCAACCACTGGACATGGGGCAGTGGATCTGATTCCAGCAGACCTCACTTTATTCAATTCCCTTGACGAGATATTCAAAGCTTGCTTTTTTGTAGCCCAACCTGGAGATCACGCAATGCGATTGGAGATACCCAAGAATAAAAGGGCTCGTTTCGATATCGCTCAGAAGCTATGGGAAATAGCAAGTGGTAACACATCATTCATCACGAAAGAAATTGTTGTATTATCACATACGGATATTGAAGAGAAGTTCGATTTCAAGTTTCACCGATATGCAAAAGCTGTTATTGAATTAGAGCGAATATGGAAAGAACTCAGTGGTGGGACACTAGATAAAGCAAAAGAAGTTGTTCTTGACAAGGTTCCAAATCATTTGGAAAGAAAGAATAAGACTACACTGCGAAGAATAGAAGGACTATTGAGAATATTGTGGTTCAGCCCACCCGTAAATGGATTGATACCATCGAAGAAGCTGTACGAAGAAGCCGAATCTGAACCAGTTCCCACAATTGTCGATAAAACAATCGTGCCATATCTGGGTGAACTTGTCTATAGTCTGAATGATTTAATTGAGAAAGCTAAATATTTGAAATGGAAAAGTGTGATGGATGGGAAGAGCTTCACCCAAGGTGACTTCTTTCAAGAAATGCAAATATCCAATCTTGCCAAAGAAGCTTTTGCTGCGGCATTGGATGACATTCTAAAAGAACACAGCCTGGCGTATATTGGGTATCCAGAACGAAGTACGATTAAGGATAAGTTTCTAAGAACAGCATTTGGAGTAATAATTCTTCCAGTTCGCTTAGCCTCCACATTCTATAACAAGATAAAATCTACTATCTTCAAATCATTTAATCGAAGTGAGATTGAAGAATCTGAAGAGGAAGATCAAGTTAAGATTCCAAAAGAGGAAATCATCTAAAAGGAGTCAATTCAGCTAAGTACTCTTGTCAGATATACAGCACTATGCTCAAATGTAAATGAGAAACATTCAGGAAGAGTTCATTGGTGGAGTAATCTAAATGAATAGAATAGGTATCATCGGCAATGGAGTTGCTGCGATAACAGCCGCGAGAGAAATCAGGAAACAAGATGAAAGTGTCAATATTGATATTTTCACAGATGAACATCACTATTACTATCCTAGGCCCAAACTATTGGAATACATCAGCGGCCAAAAAACCGAAGAGCAAATCATCCAATATGACAAGGATTGGTATGACAAACAAAATATCAATCTACATCAAGCTGAACCGGTATTGGATCTCGTTATAGATTCAAAAAGCATACTAACACAATCTAATTCATATTTTAATTATGATAAAATATTGATTGCAGTTGGAAGTAATCCATTTGTACCTCCAATTCATGGAGCAGATAAGAGGGGTGTTTATGTTCTTAGGACTTTAGATGATGCCCTAAGCATCAAAGAATCAATTCAAGGAGAAGGACGAGAAATAATTGTGGGAGGTGGAATTCTCGGAATAGAGCTTGCAGTATCTATGACAAGGGCAGGAGGAAACCCCATCGTTTTATCTAATATTGATAGTTTACTTCCCGCCCAATTGGATCATGGTGCAAGCGGGGTTTTACTGAAACGACTTGAGGAGATGGGTATGACCATTCTTCGGGGTTTCTTGTGTAATCAAGTGCTAGGGCATGAAGTAGTAACCGGAGTCGAATCAACAAGTGGAGACAAAGTAAAGGGAGATATGGTTGTTGTCGCAACCGGTGTAAGACCAAATATCGAATTGGCAACAAGAGCGGGATTAACAATAGGTTCAGGTAGGGGAATCTTAGTTGACAAATTTATGCGGACATCGGAACCTGATATTTTTGCTGCGGGTGATTGTACTGAATGGAATGGTGAATCACTAGGAATTATTCCCGTTGCATTGGAAACAGCTAAAGTTGCAGCTAAGAATATTATCAATGAAGAAAGTGAAATCTATGATGGAACGACACCTTCAAACACGTTGCAGGTTGCAGGAATTGATCTAACATCATTTGGACAATTTAATCCACAGTCTCCGGAATTCGAATCAATTGTGTCTGTTGATGAAGAAACGGGCACTTACTTCAAAGCAGTTGTGAAAGAGCATGTTGTTGTCGGAGGAATTGCTCTCGGGAATAGAAAAGTTGCAATGAAGTTACGACGACTAATGCGAAGTAAAGAAGACATCAGTGAAAAACGTTCAGAGATTTTTGAGATTTGAATCTTCGTTACTCACTATATTCCAGTTTGGGTTGACGTCCTTTGCCTTGAGGGATCAATGATATCACTCTCTCTGTTGATTCTTTCAATTCCTCCATGTGTGTTACTACAATGACCTGATTTATTGATTTCAAACCACTGATTGCTTCCGGTAACCACCTACGTCTCTGACTATCCAATCCTGCACCAGGTTCATCAAGGATGATTAATCCGAGAGGATTTCCAGCGATAGAATGATTTTGAAGAGCTGTGTTAACTGCAACTCGCAATGCAAAATTTACGCACACATCCTCACCTCCTGAAGCAGCAACTAATGAGATTCTATTTCCTCTTAGATCATATAATGAAATCTCATAATCATCATCAATAATCAAGTCACTGTACCTGTCACCAAAGATACTAATGAAAATCTCTCGAGCCTCTCTACGAATGTGGGGACGAAGCTGAATTTCAGCTACATCAGGTATTGCTTCTAAAAGGGATTTGAGGACCTTAGTAGTTTCAGTTTCCATTTTCAATTCATCATAATGTGTGGATAATTCAGGGGATGAAAGTTGATCATCAATTTCACTAACAGATTGACTCAATTTGGTGAGAACTACTCGAACTGCCTCAACATCTTTGTTTTTGGAATCTTCTGAATGCAGGCGTTCCAACGCTCTCATAGAAGTGTCTAACTCATTACGAGTTGGAAGATGCTCTTGAACATTCTCTAATCTACTACGTGTTTCTTCGATATTTGAAATACTTTTCTTGACACTTCTCTCATGTTTCTTAACTTTGCCACTCGTTTTATCATAGACCCCTAAACCCATCATGTTGTATAAGTCAGTTCTACGTCCTTTTGGTGCAAGTCTAGATAATCTATCAATCTCACCTTGTCGCACATATGTTAAAGCTGAAAATGTATGTCGGTCCATACCAAGTAAGTTCACAATCTCTTGATCTACATTCTTTGGTCCAGAAACTACGACATCCCTTGTGCCTTCAACAAAAAGGTCCGCATTCGTTTCCCCCGGATGAATAGAACGTTTCACTCGATATACTCTTTTATTTACTGGAGCTATGAATTCAAGTTCTACAATTGCTCGATTCCGTCCATGGCGAATTAAATTCTCAACTTTCGGGATTTTCTTCTCTTTTCGTGTAACTGTTCTGAACAAACCGAATTCTATTGATTCTAGAATTGAAGTTTTACCTGAACCATTGGGTCCAACAATAGCTGTTGTTCCAGGCATAAATGTAAACTCGATATCTCTGAAGACTTTGAAGTCTGTAAGTCCAAGTTTCTTTAACAATTTCATATACCCCCAATCGCTTTAAGTTGATCAATGATTTGATCCAAGTTGTTCTCACTAGTTGACCCTACGTATTCTCGTATTGAGGTTTCGACATCAAGCGGAGCAGATAGAACAATATCACGAGCACCAACAATTTCCCAATTTGGTTCTATATGCAAGAATAACGGATCAAGCTTCTTTTCACCATAGTCTATGATTTCTGATCTCATGATGTTTTTCTCGATATCAGAATGAACCACTCCATTCACTTGCATTATTACAATAGGTTTTCCTTTCTTTTTCATTGATAATTTATCCAACTGTCCTCTCATTGTAGAATTTATTTCATCAGGTGCCAATCCCGTAATATCGAGATTAGGCAAAAACTTGAATTCGCGTACATCATTCAATATTTCAGTTGTGAAATCAGTGCCATTCGCATCAATATCGCAAATAATCAATTTACTTTTTCCACGCCACTCTCGTTTCCAATCAACAATACACGTAGATCCAGGACGTCCGATCCCTTCATCCTCATCCAACAAGAAATTATGGCCATGCCCAAAACCAATATAGCTGTAGTGAACAGGCAATTGATCGTAAGGTCTAGGTATGTCGTGAGCAAAAAGCAGAGAATCGTCCATGGTAGGTGTAAATTCACTGATTAGACGATTGAAAGTTCCGCCACGCATCCACGATATTAGATGAAGTTCTACTTGTTTCTGTCCATCGT
>Ga0114923_10003859_pt1 | contig 10068 bp, 17 predicted proteins | sample SumtaG_FD_89578 | JGI IMG/M metagenome (GOLD analysis project Ga0114923, IMG submission 89578) | Deep subsurface microbial communities from Indian Ocean to uncover new lineages of life (NeLLi) - Sumatra_00157 metaG | ecosystem: Environmental > Aquatic > Marine > Oceanic > Sediment | place: near...
AAAATCTGTTGTAGTTCAATCTCATTCATTATCTTCTCCTGCGGGGTTAGGTGGTACCGGAATTGGCCCACCCGGCATGATTACAGACTGCATCATCTGTAACATGGTATTCATAAACATCCACATCCCTGGATCGGCATCCTTGGTCGTGGCAGACCCAAGATCAATTTCGTAATCTCCGGTCTCAGTATTTCTCTTTAAATTGAAACCATTTTCGACCTGATAGTCGGTCTCAACTTTAACATCCTTGGTTTCATTGTTAGGTCCTGTTGTATGAACCTCCAACTTGAGCCCCTTGCCAGCACATCCAGACAACCACATAGCAGCAATAAACCACACCACGAACACAACCAGTATCCACAGCAGTTTTGGCAGCTCATCCCATATCATCGGTGCCCAATAAAAGTTCTTTCTCATTTCATTTCTCCTAAGGCGCTGATAATAAGTTAGGTCGTGAGGATTTATTCGCGCCTACCCTCACACCGTGGTAAACCCACCCAGCTCGTATCTTAGACATCCCGTCTTCCAAACAGATGTCCCTGAGTATTATGTCAGACCGCTTACGGTACACCGCAGCGACAACACCTTCTCGCATTAACTGGTATAGCGCATCATGTATCAGGCTACCCCGCATAAACGTCTTGGTATCGACCGTGGGGCCACTGGGTCCGTCCCAGCAATAACCCTGTCGCACCCTAAGATAGCCCACGGCATCAATTGCTAAGTATTCGTGATCAATTGGTCTGATCGGGATAATACCAGTCGCATAACTGGTATCAACCCATAGCTTATATTTCCACCCTCGTCGTTTCTTGTACCGTATATTCATGAATACACCCACATCACAATTGGCCCTTCGCGCAGATCAACATGAACAAAGGTCTTCGCTACACCGATCCCAGTAAACCCGTGTTGAATAGCAGCTTCAACCAGTGCATAACGTTGCACACCACCACTGATTTTGATATCAGCAGCAAGCCCCTCTGTATGCATCCCAGGCTTATCCTTCACGACCTCCTCGCTATGATCAGGAGAACGGTACCCAGATTTAATAACGAAAGGAAAACCGCAGTCATAACGTAATGTATCTAGTAAAGCAATAAACCTGCTTTCCATTTCGTTTTCGCCAGTTTCCCTGCAATCGAATTCCTTTAGTTTGAAGTATCGAAACATCACTTTATCAAAAACTGACACTTCGGTCGGTTATCAACTGGTATTAATAAACAATCCTTGTAATCAATAGCCACTTCAAGGTCTGTTTTATTTTCACGCCTGCGCTCGGTCAATAAATCACTTTTACCATCACGTGATTCCTTTTCCGCCAAATCATCGCGCATATACTTTAATGCTCGAACTGTATCCAATGCATTTTTAATTCTGTACTCGTCTTTGAAATCCACAATCAATGAATGGTTAGCATCTACCTTAGTCGTTATCTCCGCTCCTTGTGCTTCTGAAAAGAAGTTTTCATTCAACCACACAATCATCATTCCGTAAGCAATAACCCCGGTCGCAAGTGTGCCCAACGAGATATGCTTACCTGACAGCTTCTCCCAAGACAGATCGATAGGTTTTGATTTAGTCATCATCCCGCTTATCCTCCAATAAATTTTTCAAGGTCATAACCACTGGTAAGAGGCCAACAGGCCATCATAACCGCGTCAGCGAGATTCGGCGATTTTGTCCCAGGAGGAGTTTTGTCAATCATTAATTTCAATCGAGCTCCACGGCTGGCTGTTACCTGACACAGCTCTTTTTCTAATTGCCGCAGACGCTTCATTCTCGAGTCCAAACTTATTAAGCTATCTGGATCATATATAGCACCATCAGTCACTGCCCTCCACGTACGATAAAAACGATTGCGCAATTCCCACCAACCTTGTGCTTTGAGATTAGTGTAGAAGTCTTTATTCAACGGACTTTGCTTATCTCCTGGAATAACTGTCTTGTCGGGGTTCACCACCGCTGCTCCAGCGTTCCAAGGCACCAGCTTAATCCTATCAGGGATGCTACCTGCATCCTTCAAGTTGTTCACCTCCCCTTTGACGCCAGCTCCGACACCAATACAATCGTACTGAACATCTATCTGCCCTAACTTCATTACGTTGGCTATGGCCCGGCGTGCTGTCTGTGCGGGGTCACGTGCGCCCCACTCGTCAACGGTACGTAGTATTGTCCCCTGACGATTGGCTTGCGCATTAGTATCACCTCCTTCATCTGCCACGTCCAATGCAGAGCACCACATACCAGTCTCAGACAAACCCAATTTGATATGAGCATCCACAGAGGCATGAACCCATTCTTGCTGGATTAACAGACCCTCAACAGAGGCTGAGTAATTGCGGTCAACCTCTTGAGCAAATATGTGCATGAGACCTTCCATCTCGGCACGTTCCTTTCTACCGTTGTACCAGTCTTCAGTCTTCGCAGGATGATCCCGCCAGTCCAGCACAAATATCTGTGTACGCTTGGGCGTGGGCCTGCCCGTCCATAGGACCCCGGCTTCGCGACGTCGATGGAACACGTTTCCTAACCCATTGACTGAAGACAGGTCGATCTGTACTCGAGTATTGTCTGACAGCGCTGCCTCTATCTTTTCAGGTCGTTCGTAATGTGCGCTCTCGTCTTTGAAGTAGAGGAGCTTGCGGCCGCCACGTCCAATGTTGTCGCCCGCTTCTCCTGTGATAGTTGCGCTGTTTTCTGGATTGACGATACGCATGTATGACATGTGATCTTTTCTACGGAAACCGTCGGGAAGGAAGAACGCCGGCAAGCCCGAGATCAACATACGCATCTTTTCGAAGATACTGTCTGGGTCGCCTATCTTATCAACGAGTTGTTCCTTACGTGATCCCCACCCGACAGCAGCACCGGGCCAGAACAACCAAAGCCAGACTGAGAAAGCACTGCACACCCAAGTGGCGCCCATGTCCCTTGACTTCTCGATAAGACCAGCCTCTTCAGTGCTCACACAGCACCAAAGAAACTCAATGAGTTCTTGTTGTCTGAGAAACAGAACGAAGGGGAGCCTAGCAGGCACGTCTGACCCGACATTACGCGGATCGTATGTATCGCACCAGTGATTGATAAAGTCGGCAGGCTTGTCTCTGTAATACTCGAAGGCACCAGTAAGCAATTCAGGGTTCTCTCTGATGCGAATAACTTGCTGCTGACGCCACGCTAAGACGGCAACGTAATCAATGGGCCATTTATTTGTCGTGGAGGGTGCCTGCATACGCTTCCGCGGCCTCCTGTGCTGTCATCTCCTTGGAGATTATTTTAACGGGACCGCCGCCCGCACCCTGGAGCTCCTGGACATGCTTGAAAGCACTGACGTCGACATGCGTACCCATTAGCTTCAGATTGGCCAACTTGTCCGGCCACTTCAGCTTCTTAAGCAACCCTATCTGTAATCGATCGATGCCGTGACCCGCATGTAGCTCCTCTATTTCAAATTGACTAATAAACTGACGCCACACCTGAGGCCACTCTGCAACAGGGCGAAGCTCCTCAGCCTCGGTAAGGATATCGGAAATGTCCATTCGGTCAACCTCAACAATCCGTTGCAGAACGTAGGCGGCGTCCACACCAAACTCCTTCTTAGCCACCGCTGCCTTCTCCACCATCAACTCGGCGACGCGTGCCTTTATTTCAGGACGTTTAAACAGCTCATATGACCGCTGACGACACGACTCTCTTGTCTGCCTTGCTACTGTCAGCGGGAAACCATGTATGAAAGCTTCGACCTTGGTACTGCCCTCAAGCACGAAGTACTGACAAGCTTTCTCCCATTTATTGTTTCTTAAAACTGGCATGGTAAGGTCGCGGAGCCCGGATCTGCCCAATAGTACAAGGCGCCCGCTTGTCATGTAAACGTAGGATCTTACAAGCGGCTTTTCACCCGCACACACGAAAAGCCCGCCTTATCGACGGGCTGTACGCTCGCTAGGACCCGAAACGAAACCGGACCTGCACTATGCCATGGGTCAAATACCGTACTGAATCACATCCCCTACTAGCGCGACGATAAACCACATAGCTGCGGTAAACACTGCAACGCCTATCGCGTTACCTACCAATTTTAACGTTCTCATTTTACTTCCTTCCCTGCTTTATCACGCTCGCCCATTATTACTTGTCCGAGGCGAGTGTAAGCATCCTCAATTGTTTCCAGAATGCAGTTAGTGTGGTAGCGCACATCCCAACCCCGAGCACGTTGCATCATCGCCAGCTTAGCAATTTTCTCGTAATGGTAATCCACGCCGCATGACAGCAACCAGCCGCTGTTAACAACCCCCGCGTCCACAGCTTGGAACAACGTATCCATCATGCGGCGGTGCTTTTGAATCGCGCCGTTGCTGTTCCAATAGTTGTACCGTGCTTCCTCGAGGTTGCTGCGAAAGCATTTAAATACTTCGTTTCCACGTATACGTTTAAATCGTTCAAATCGTTCAATTGCGTTCATTCCATTTCTCCTTTACTTAAAATATGTAATTAACAAATATTCCGAAATAGCTGTAATAACGTATAGCTAGCTGCCCCAGAAGGTTGATTTGTTGGATTACGTTTAACATCGAGGCCGATGTTAGCACGAAAATAATCGAGTTGTAAAGGGTTTTGATAAACTATTTTGAAACGCTTTATCGCAAACATGATTAAGTACTTGAAACTAATCAAGTTCTAATTTCAACGCTTTGTCGCAAATCGCAGGTTATATATGGTCTTATCAAAGACATCGAGGCTGTCAAAGCGATCCCTGATAGTTTCATAATCGAACGTCGAGCTACGTATATCGCCTGATTGCTTACCTAACGCAAGGTGATCCACCCCTATGCAGCTAGCACGCCTCTCAGCTTCTTCTAGAATATCGGGATCAACACTAACGCTAGGTAAAGCAGAGCAGCTAGAGAAGCCATAATAGCTATCTCCCTGAGCTCTTATAAAAGCAAGACTCGGACCCGCTCTCTCCTTAGCCCTCATTCGTATCAACTGAGCGATTTGTTCTGTAGTCCACATACCTCACTCAAAAGGCAAGTCCGGATTCTGCTCTCGGAACAAACGACGCGCTATACGCTCCACAGCCCGGAGATCAGAGGGATCCGCTTGTATGGGCACGCCCCATGGCTCGATCGCATTGCTATACAGCAACACAGCGCCCTCTACGACGTTGTAGAACGCTGCCTCCCCGCCTAGCATAAAGGAACGGTCCTCATTGAACTCAGGTTTCTGTTTTCGTGGGTGGTCTTCTGTTGCGCCCGTTCCTGCAACATGCCGGTCGGCCCAATCATTCCAACTACTCATCATCTCTACTCCGTTACGTGAATGGAAGCTTGTAGCTTACTACATATAATGTAATCACCGCAAAGAGTCTTGATCTTCTCGGGTCTTCGCAGAACTCTTTGAATATCACTTCAATGTCACGCACAACGCGGGCGCGGGCGTGATCGGCGGTACGACTATGAACAGAGAGCCGTTTTCACAGGTCTGTGTAGTACACCTTAGTCAGCTGCAAATACCATTTAAAGTTATCCCATGTCATTATCATAGGTGCTGCTGGGTGTTCAGAAAATGCTGTGGGACGCGCTTCTACCATCACTTGCCATTTACCAAAGTCTTGTCTAAACACTAGGCATGGAAGTTTGTCTTCTTTATATGCTTGTTCAAAACATTGTTCCCACCACTTGCACACTGCACCCCACTCTACCTTCCTTACACGTTTCACCTCGACGCTGAATACAGGTACTCCCACAAGGTCAGCTCCACCTATCTCAGCTTGTTGGTGGTTGCGCCTTATCACTGTCACGTCTGGCATACGCCCTGCTAGTGCTGCCCTGAAGAGGTCCCTAACCTCTAGCTCACCTGCCTTGCCTTTATTCCTGCTGTTAATTGACATATAATGCTCCTTTTTTAATTAAAACAACAAGTTATATATTGGTTATTATGTTTATTATGTATATTCTATAATGCTACTTTTCCTTCTATATCAATAAGTTACCTATATGCTGTTATGGAATTATGGGTGGGAGGGTATAAATTGTTCGTACATATATATACAGCTTGTTTTGATTGGGCTTTGTCACCATCCCCATAATTCCATAATAACCTTGGGATAACTTGTTGATTTTAACAGCATTTCACTATTACCGACACCCCATAATGATACATAAGGATCCATAAGGGTCACCTACTCTGAAAGTCCTTTGTGATGAAATAGCATGTACCAGTGAAGTTGAATTCGTCTGCTGTTTGCTGTTGCGATAGCTCGACGATCTCTCCGTTGTTCTTCAATGCGATTATCGCTTTCTTCAATCCGTACCCTGCACCCATCCTGTCATCTTTGAAACATGCTATCGCATAAGCTCGTGGGCTTATGTCGCCGTGGCTTACTACATTCTTCTCTTTCATCTTGCGCGGCGATTTGGGCGCCTTCAGTGTATTGATTATTATTGTCCGCAGTCGCGCTACTTGCTCGGAATCCCCACCACCTACCCCATCGCCAAAGCGTCTGGACATGCTTTGCACATCCCTTCGCGCTAGATCCAGGGCCCACGTTGCTTCAACTTCTGTGACCTGCGGATTGTTCACATCCATACCTACCGCTAACGCCCCTGCCATGCGTACAGCTTTGATAAACGACCTGCTCCACAGCATGCGGAAGATGTCGTCTTGCTGTGCGTTAATCCTGTCATCTATCTCCCTGTCAAACAGCGTTAGCATTTCCTCAGCACCCGGGGTCATTGTAATGGGTTGTCTGCTGGAATTGGCGCCCATGCTTAGGCAACGTAAGGCAAGCTCCTCTACACGGCCTACAAGCTCTACACTTGGCGGCAGACCGCGGTTGGGATTGGTGTAAGGCCTAAAGTCCGGGACCTCTATTAAGGTGAAGCGTGGAACCAAGCCTATCTCAACAGTAGTCTCTGACAAGTTCTCAAATATTGATGTCGCTGTTGCGTCTGCCACAATGCTGAACGCTGGGCTTACGATTGCTTTCGTATTCTTCCCGGTGTCACTGTACACCATCTCACCCAGCACATCTGACGGACCGCTTTGATTAAACAGCTCTAGGAATAGGTCGCGCCACATTGTTTCGGAGCTGGTTGCACGCGGAGAGCAGATGCTCTTTAACGTACCGCCAAATTCACCCATAGGGGAAACCATGCACGGCCTCCCTTCAAGACTCTTCACTAGAGCTTGCCCACTTGCAAATCTACTCGGGCCTACGAACTGAGCTGCCGCAGGCAATTTCTTAGACACTTCGCGAATGAGCCTGCGCATGCCCTGCTTCGCGCCTTCCTTACCCACAGCCGTCTTCGCAACGCACAGCAGGTAGAGATTTAATCCAGTGTCGCTTATGTTATAGGTGCGACCCGCTATCCCGCACACCAGGCCCAGGCCGCCTGACAGCGCTACCTGCGGAATTGGCTTTGCAGACGTGTCCAGGATGTACTGTGATATCTCACCGACGAGTCCATCCGGGAACTTGAATTCTGTTTCTAGGTGTTCTATTTTCTTGGGAGGTGGTGGAGGGGTGAAGTTAGAGAAGTCTACTTGCGGGTTTTGCTCAGCACGTATTGTCCCGAGCATCCTGTCCATATGGTCGTCACGTTGTGCCTTCTCACGCTGCCCCAGTGCGCTGGTTCTAAATAGCCTGCTGCATTGTTCATTGTTACGTGACACAAAGGCGATCATATTCATCAGTGCAAAGTCTGCTTCGCTCTGACTAGGATAGCGTGGTTCCCAGTGCCCATCCCATAGCTCTTTGAAGTGTTTACCGTTTGAGTAGGACAAGCACGTATCATACACAGATCTGTCTGAAGCCTTCTCTGGCTCGCTGTGGTGTAACGCGGGCGCCCGCCCTGCGTCGGCATGCTCTATGATCGTGTTAACTATGTCGTTACAATCAAGCACCTCAGTCGGACGCCCAGCGATATGGTCGCCTGTCATAATAAAGAAACGTGCTCGATCGTATATCTCTACCTTCCCACGTTTCAATGCGTGCGGTATGGAACCGTGACAAATTATGTGGACGCCTTTACCCGATAGCGATCTCTCAGTGTAGGACACGACACTTTCATAGATGCGTATTTGATTGGCTAGCTCTGCTGGATCCTCCGTCCAATCCATGTCAATACCAATAAATCCTTTGAGCATGAATCCGAGGGATAGTTTATCGTTCGCTGCTGTTACTGTGCAGGCTTGCTCAAACGTGCCCCAAGTTCGTGGATCAGTAACGGAGGCGGAATGGAGAGTCCGCGGATTTAGCGGTATCTTGTTGGCTCCGGAAACTACCCATTGGGGCAGCCCGGTCATCACTTTTGGGAACATTAGACGGGCAGTTTCTTGCCGGATAGGTGTTCGTATAATTTTTGGACACGATCCACCGAGGGAGCCTGTATGCGCCTGTACTTAACACTTACCAGCCAATCGTACGGGAGTTTAGACTGCTCTGCGATGTCCTGAATCGACGTATCACATTGATCTAAAAGGATTAATGTCTTGTTATACAGTGTGTCCATGGGTACTTTTGGTTCCTGGTGGTTTGTAGGATTTTGCAAGTGCACATTGTAGTATATTAACAAACTCGCTACAATAGGGCTCGCCCTAACACATGGAGCTAACATCATGAATAACCTAGTAAATTGGTATCAAACTGCGGAGAAGCTAAAAGCTCTTAAGGCGATAGAGCTGGAGCTTCGTAAGGCGGTGGTTGCTGAACACTTCGAAGAACTGACAGAAGGTGTCAACCGATGTGACATTGCTGGTGACTCAGTATTGGTCGCGACCTTGCCTTATAACTACAGCCTGGACATTGACGAGATCGAAACAGGTCTTAAGCTTGTTCCGAAGACCAAGCGCGACAAGCTTATTATCTACAAACCTTCCATGTCCATCAAGGTGTATCGAACCCTCAGTAAGAAAGCCTTGACCGACTTCACTGCGCAGTGCGTTACCGTCAAACCGGGCACGCCAACGCTCAAAATAGAAGCACCCGCAACATGAGTGGTGTAAAGCGTCTAGTCAGCTTATGTCTAGTGATGCCTTTAAGGGACTTCGCTTCCTTTGAGGATCTAACAAACGAGCTCGATGTTGATATCACCGAAGTCAGTATCGTAGACACAGATATTGATAAAGGACCGATTAAAAGGCGTGCTCGTCCTAAATTACAGTTCAGGGTAACACCCGCATCTTATAAAGAGGTGAAGGATTACCCAGAATCGATGACTCATGCAGCGGTTTCTAGACAGATGAAAAAGCTGCATCCAAGCGAACCAACGAAGGTCCCTTCTGAACAGACAGTGTCAAATATCCGAAAGGGTGTTATTAAGGAACCGGTCTTTTGGGATGACAACACACCGGGAGGATCGCGATGAGTCTAATCCACCTGCAATCGAGCAGAGACCTGGCTGCCTTGCATGGTATTAAGACGTTGGTGTACGGAGGCGCAGGTGTAGGTAAGACGTACCTTGTTTCAACTGCTCCTGCCCCTGTCCTAATCTCTGCTGAGTCGGGCGTGCTCAGTCTACGGAAGTTCGATATCCCAGTATGGCCAGTGAACAGTGTTTCCGACCTCTATTCGGCCTACAACTGGTTGACACAGAGCCAGGAGGCTGCACAGTTCAAGACTATATGTTTGGACAGCATTTCCGAGATCGGGGAAGTGTGTCTTACTGACGCTAAGAAGCGGAACAAGGATCCGCGACAAGCGTACGGTGAACTCATTGACGAAATGTTATTGCTCGTCAAAGCTTTTCGCGACCTTCCAAATAAGCATGTCTACATCAGTGCTAAAATGGAAAATCCTGATCCGGATCGTAATAACCAACATCAACCTTTCATGCCCGGCACCAAGCTGGGTCCCGCACTTCCTTACATGTTTGATGAAGTGTTCCACATGGGAATTGGTAAGGACGAAAAAGGAGTAGACTATCGCTACCTGCGTACCCAACCAGATTTCCAATATGACGCCAAGGACCGATCAGGTAACTTGGATGCTTTTGAACCACCAGACCTCACCCACATTTTCAATAAGATATTAAGAGACTAAAATGAACGCACCAGTTCAAGTTA
>Ga0114923_10003860_pt1 | contig 10066 bp, 6 predicted proteins | sample SumtaG_FD_89578 | JGI IMG/M metagenome (GOLD analysis project Ga0114923, IMG submission 89578) | Deep subsurface microbial communities from Indian Ocean to uncover new lineages of life (NeLLi) - Sumatra_00157 metaG | ecosystem: Environmental > Aquatic > Marine > Oceanic > Sediment | place: near...
AAATAGGCATTCTTTGCGTGCTTTTTCAAATTCTGTGTACCATCTGGCTGAGACACTACGAATTATTAGGGGATCATCGGTTAATTCCTCTGTATGAATTCCAGATGGAAGACTAAACCACGGGAGAATTATAGAAAGTATAGGAGCTAATAGTTTTTTCCACCAAGCAACCTCAAGAATAGGCTTCAGAGCTGGCGAGGAAAAAATTGCCGCCTGTACATCTTCCTGATTTGTAAGAATATATTTCATAGCGATTACCCCACCCATACTGTGCCCAAATAGTATGATCGGAAGAGTTGGCGCTTTCTTTTTTGTCAAATTTATAATAATTTCCAGATCCTCAAGATAGTCATCAAAGTGGTCAACATGTCCTTTCCGTCCTCCACTTTGCCCAAAACCCCTGTGATCATACATGAAAAAATTCAGAGGAAGTTTTGCGTCTTCCAAACTATCAACCAGCTCGTGATACCTACCCGAATGCTCCCCTACTCCGTGCAGGAAAATCAAGTTTGCTTTTGCATTCTCTTGGGTTGAAAATTGGTAAAAGAGTTTGTTTTTATTCTCGATCATATTGATTTAGTAAATTTCTAAAATCTGTGAAATATCATCTAATACCTCTGCTCCATTCTCTATGAGTGTGTCTTTTGGGGTTAAACCTGTTGGAATTGCATAGAATTTGATCCCTGCTTTTTTGGAAGCTTGCAAGTCTTTCAGAGAGTCTCCAACCGATATTGTGTCTGACTTCTCTATATCAAAATTCGCCAGTAATTTGAAAGTTGGATCAAAAACTCTTGGGTCAGGCTTGTGAAATTCTGAATCCTCATGACATTGAATATTTACAAAGTTATTTCTCGTAATTCCAATATATTCAAACTGTTTAGAAATAAGTTCATGGGATGAGGCTGTGATGATGAAAAGCTTGAAGTCCTTTTTAATAAGTTTTTTGATTGTCTCAATTGCATTGTCTATTGGCTGCATAGGGAATTCATTCTCGAGAGAAAGGTATTTTTTATATAGTTCATCGATCGTATCTCTTCCAGGATACAAGCTGAGAAGTAGTTGGTCCATAGGAATTCCCCAGTGCTTCTTAATTTGCTGATCTGAGAGCTCAAAATCATAGAATCTTCTTGCAGCCTCTTGGTGCTGCGCAAATTTGGTAGCTATTGTTGCGACTAGAGTGTCGTCATAGTCAAAGATGATTGCCTTGTGCATTGATTATTTAGTTCCCAAAATAAGACAGAGCGAAAATTCCAATAATAATTATCAGAATAGCCAAATAATGCTTTTTGTGCAATCTTTCTTTATAAATAATGCCTGCATAGATTGTGGCGATCAAAGGGCTTGATCCACCTACTGCTGCGACAATGCCAATTCTGCCAGTGCTAAATCCAAGATTTATAAAGATGCTGCCAATACCGACAAGCAGGCCAGTGAAAACAAGAGGCAGCCAATCTTTGCGAAGATCTTTTTTTGGAGGCAATAAATTTTCGCGCTTTAACAAGGTTTGGCTGGAACTCATTAAAAGAACAGTTCCCTCAAGCAAAAACGCGAAAAGAAATGCACCTAATTTTGCTGCAAGCGGGCTGAAAAATGGAATTGTGAAGCCCCAAATTAACGCTGCCAAGAAAGAATAAGCAATTCCACTTTTGATGTTGAGAATTTGTGAGTTTTTCAGATTTTTAAAATCCAATGAAATAAGAGAGGTTGCAAAGACGATTGCCAAAATGCTCATTCCTTGTGGGAGGTTGAGTGTATCTTGAAGAAAGGTTACGCCAATGATAGATGCTATTATTGCTCGAAGATTACTTATTGGCGAGACTATTCCAACTTTGCCATTGGATAAGGCCTTCATATAAAAGTAGAGTGCAAAGTAGGTTATGCAAGCAAGCAGTATTGAAAGAATGACGTGCTTGGGAGAAAAATTCTGCTGGTCTCTAAATAGTAGAACAGCTATAAAAATCACAGGTATTGCTACAACATTTCGATACACGATTATTTGAGTTGAACCATATTTTCTAACGTAGTCTTTCATGATCCCATTGCTGAGGCCAAAGGCGACCATTGAAATAAGCGCATAGACAATCGCTAAAGATTCTTTATCCATGCTTTTATTTTAGAAAAGTTAATCGCGATATAGTAAGTGATAAGGCATACTACCACTGCTGCAATTGAATCTATTATGTAGTGCTCTGCTCCATACCAAGTAGCAAAAGCGATTAGAAGTGGTATTAGAAGAAGTGGTAGGGCTTTTTTGCCGAAAATTTTGATTAAAAATAATGTTGCGAAAAATGGCCAGGCTGTGTGATGGGAAGGAAATGCTGCAAAATCATTTCGGCCATATGTGTTTACCACTGACAAGCCCATTCCTGGCAAATACTTTGTGGTCCAGAGGATCCTACTAATCCATGGGATGTATCCATGATCTGCCGCGTACCATGGAGGTGCTGAAGGAAAAAGCGCATAAATCACAACGTCAATGAATGAGAAAGCTATAAGGCCATACATATATGGTTTAAATAATTTCCTTTCCTTTATCCAAATGATATATCCAGCAAGCAGCCAGTACCAGAAGAACATGACATAAAAAAAGAAAAGAATGTAGTCGTACCAATTTGGAGTATCCAGTTCGGGTCTAAGCCAATATTGAAGTTTGACTGAAGGGACCTCATCCAAAAAAAAGAATAATTTTCTCTCCATCCAAATAAGAGGTTCTACAATAGGCTTGATACCAAGCAATTGAGAAACATCATAGGCCCTAGATCTAAGTGCTTCATATAGATAAAATAGAAAGATCGGGATCGCCCAGTCCTTGATAAAGGTCATGGCTTCTCTTTTGATAATCGCGTATATGCACAAAGTGATAACTATGAAGTCCATTCCAAATTGAATCTTGAATATGTGCAGTATGATTATCACTGTCGTAGCAGTGATTATGAGGAGTTTATATTTCTGTTCGCTTGTAACTTTTGTCAACATAGTATTTTTCTAACGTGATTAAGATTATATAGTAATTCTAAGAACTCTGGAAGAAAATTTCTAGAAATTGAGTGGCCCTGCTAATTTTTTTAGGTGCGTGGAGGTATCGTTTGGACATACTCAGTCGCTCTTTGTGGTATATAGCCTTGGGTTTCAATTTTAGCACTTTCGTCAATCCATGGTTTGTTTAGTGATCTTTTACATATCATAGATTGCTTCTCTATAGGACTAGCATCTGCTGCTTGATTTGAACACTAGCTCCTTGCTGTTCAAATTTATTTGGCGCTTCTCTTCTGGATCGTCGAGTATCTTTTATCTCTTTGGTTGACCTGTGGTTGATAGATTCCTCTTCTATCGCTCAGATTGATTTCTATTTTTTGTGACGAAAGCAGCAATGGCATTTCGACGTCTACATAGGGGTCGGGTATTGTTCGACTAGATTGTGCTCTATTTTAAAATTTGTGAGTTGTAAAAAATTCGACCCTCTTTTGATTTCGAACAGTTATCATTATTATAGTAAAGTAGGTCAGGAAACTTTTAAAAGTTGCATAGTTAATGTAATATATTACATAGCAATTTTGCCATGTCAAAATATACAACCAATATTTCCTTTCAAAAAAAGAAAAAAGGATCCAGATTCAAGAAGCGTTCTTCTAGAAATTACGCTGCCAACAAGTGGGGGCCAGGGTCAAAGAAAAAAACAAGTCGCAAGAAAACAAGCAAGACCAGAAAGAAGAAGATAAAGAAGGCGATCCAGATTTTTTTTGCAGCTATTTTTATAGGGCTCTTCTTTGTTAGCATTTTTGTATTGTGGTATGTGCAGCAGATTAGCAAAGATCTGCCAAGTCCTGATGAGCCATTTGGAGCCAAAGATACAGCAAGTGTAATTTATGATAGGAATGGTAAACAGCTTTATAAGGTCTATAGCAACGAAAACAGAGATCCTTTGGAACTTCCTGAAGATACTGAAATTACTGAAATTGTACCTGAACATGTTCTTTGGGCATTTCTTGCTGCAGAAGACATCAATTATTATGAGCATCCGGGTTTTGATGTGGGTTCGACCACAAATTGTGTTTTGAAAAATGTTGCTGGAACGTCAAAATGCGGTGGGAGTACTATTACTCAGCAGCTTGTCAAACAAACTGTTCTATCAAGTGAAAGACGAGTTGAGAGAAAAGTAAAGGAACTGCTCTTATCGTTGCAAGTTGAGAGGTTGTATGGCAAAGATCAAATCCTTGCAATGTATCTGACGGTTGTCCCAATGGGTAGTAATGTTTATGGGGTAAATACCGGAGCAAGATTTTACTTTGGCAAAGATCTGCAAGATCTGACATTTGCTGAGGCTGCGGTTCTAGCTTCGATCCCTCAGGATCCAAGTGTTTTATCCCCTACTCTGTCTACTGATCCGGAAGGTTCGGAGGCCAAACTTGAGGCTAGAAAGAATTATGTTTTGGATCAGATGCTTAAATACAAGGGTAAAATAAATGATGAAGTTGGTGATGATGAATTTATCACAGAAGAAAAAATTAATGAGGCACGCGAGCAAGAACTTGCATATGTTGAGCCAAGAATAGACATTAATGCGCCACATTTTGTATTCTATGTGCAAAAGATTTTACAAGAGAGAGACTATAATCAGGGAATTCCTTTCACTCTTGCTGAAATTGAGACTGGAGGATATAAAATTACTACAACCTTGGATTATGAGCTTCAAAAGACTGCTGAAGAATTTGTGCTGAATAACGGTGTTGGTATATATGGCGCTAGATATGCGGCAAGAAATGCTGCCATGACCACTTTGAGGCCGGCTACTGGAGAGGTTCTAGCGTATGTTGGTTCAAAAGACTATAACGGTGAATTATATCCAGCAGATTGTAGTCCAGGTACGGATTGTCAGTTTGAACCTAAAGTTGATATTTTGAGGTCTCTGCAGCAGCCAGGATCTTCTGCAAAGCCTATAACATATTACAATGCATTCAATCAGTCAATTGCAGCGCCTGGTACGCAGCTTCTTGATGTTCCAATTAAGATTGGCAACTACGAGCCAAAAAACTCTGATGGCCGATTCAATGGAATGAGTTCGGCTAGAAATCATCTGGTAAATTCTAGAAATATTCCCGCCATTATAATGGTGATGGCTTCTGGTGTTTCAAAATATGTTGAAACTGGCGAGGCTTTTGGGCATACGACTTTTGGAGATTTGAGTAATTATGGCCCAGCGATCACGCTTGGGGCAGCTGATGTGAAAGGAATTGAGCACGCTCAATCCTTTGGAGTTTTTGCAAATGGCGGAGATTATGTGCAGCATGAGGTTATTTTAAAGATTGAGAACAAAAACGGCGAAGTGATATACGAGCACAAGCCAGAGAGGAAGCGAGTCGGGGATGGTCCAGCTGTAAATCTAGTAAATGATGTCCTAAAGGGTGTACCACGAGCATACCCAAATCCATTCAGTAATGATGGGCGTGATGTGGCCGCCAAAACAGGTACTTCTGAAGATCAAAAAGATACTTGGTATGCGATGTATACTCCTGATTTTGTAACTGTTGGTTGGCTTGGCAATAATGACAATACTCCAATGGTTCGAGGGGCTTTCGGTTCAACCAGTGTTAAGCCTTGGGTTCAATCATACGTGACAGCAACAGCAGGATATTTCCCTGAAAAAACAGCATTTTCAAGGGACGGATTAGTTAAAAAGCAGATTTGTAGTGGTGAAGGCGCTGAAAAGGTCTGCACAGAGGGCAGTGATCTAGTGATAAATGGTCGAACGCCTCCCAGTTATCTTCAAAAAAAGACATTAAGGGTTTGCGATGATCAACAGACTCGTTTAGCAAGAGAAATTGATGAGGTCACAGGCCATGCTATTGATAAAGTATTCATGAGTTACATCATGCCGGAGAAATCCTTGCAGGCCTTTGCTGATAAATATCTTGGCGGTAAAGGCATGAGTTTTCCTAATGCTCAATGTACTATTGACAGGAGTCCAAATCCTGGAAAGCCGTGGGTAGAGTTTTCAAATCCTTCATCCGGATCAACTTATGCAGATTCATTACCAGTTGCTTTCAATGCATTTACACCAAATGGGATTGTAACAAAAGTTGATATGTACATAGATTCTGCAAAGGTGGGTACGGCCACTGATCTACCTTATTCCGGAAGTTTTTCAATCTCTTCTCTTGGAGCTGGCTCTCATACTTTTAAGGCTATTGTATATGATAGTTTGGGGCAATCGGGCGAATCATCGGTGGGTTTCAATATTTCAAATGGAGCATTTACAATCATAGCGCCAGGTGGAACTGATCTGACTAGCCCTGTAAATGTTGCTGCTACTTATTCTGGCCCGGGCACTCCTTCAGGCGTAAAACTCTGTGTAGATGGAGCCTGCACTATCCCAATGGCTGGAACCGGTCCTTATAATGTAATATGGGTTCCAGCTGCTGGAACTTATACAATTCACATCCAAGATGATACTGGAGCTACAAGCGCTGCAAAGAGTGTGAATATTTTGTAGACCTTTAAGTTTACCTTCTCATCTTAGCCTGGAAGTTTTTTTCAAGAAGTGAAATCAGCTCTTTGACTGAGGCGTCCACCTCTTTTTCTTGAAGCGTTTTGGTGTTTGATCTGAAAGTGAGGCTGAGAGTGATACTCTTTTGGTCTTGTTTTCTTGAGTCCTCATAAATATCCATGAGTTCTGTTCGTTCTAGATATTCGATTTCAGATTGGCGAATAGTGTCAAGAATTTTGCCTGCTTCATGCGATGTTTTGAGCCACAGACTTAGATCCCTATAAACTGCAGGCAAATTTGGAATTGGGGAGTATTTTGTAGCGCTTGTATCAAGATCATTTACTATCTGCTCTATTTCGATTTCTAGAAGTGATAAATAGCCTGTGATCTCGAAATTTTGTTTAACTATTGGATGAACATTGCCGATAATTCCAACTGGTGCCCCTTTGTATAGAATTTTGGCTGTTTGCACTGGGTGGAATGCTTTTGGGAAATGCCCTAGCCCTTCATTATCTAGTTTTTCAATTGTCAGATCTTGTATATTTAGATCACTGAAAAGTGCGTCAAGATGTCCTTTCAGGATTTTGTATGTGTTTTCTTTGCTGCTGTAGGCAGTTATCCCCAAATGCAGAGGTTGATAAGGCAGGCTATCCTCATTTTTTTTGTGTTTGTATGCAACTCTGGATAATTCATAGCACGCAAAATGATCAAATCGGTTGCGAATATTCAGTTCCATTTTCTCCAGTAAGGATGCGGTAAGCGAATTCCTATAATACCCCAATTCAGGACTTAGGGGGTTTTTGATTTTGATGCACTGTTTTATATCAAGTTTGGCAAGATCTGCAAGTTTTTCTCCGATCATTGAATAACTATAAATTTCGTCGATTCCATACTTTGAAAGAAGACTTTTTAGCTTTCTGATTTTTGCTCTTGTTGGGTTGGTTTTGGTAGGTGTTAGATCTTTTGTTGGTAAGGTCGGATTTAGTTTGTGATATCCATAAATTCGGGCGATCTCCTCGATTATGTCTTCTTTGATCTTGAGATCCCGCCTGTGAGAAGGAATCTCTAAGGAAATTTTGTTTGTGTCATCTACCTGGGTGAGTACGTTTTCTTCAATTTTCTCGTCACCGATTACTTTTATTTCCAATCCTTCTAAAATGTTTATAATTTCTTCCTTTGTGAGTTCCACGCCAAGGATTTTGTACACACTATTGAGATCAAATTCGATTTTTACAGGCTCTTCAGGTTTTGGATACAGATCAATAATCTCTGAGGCCACTTCTGCTCCAGCAAGATCTGTGATCATGTCAGCTCCAATCTGCAGAATGTCAGTGAGCTTCGTTGGATCAAGCCCTTTTTCAAATCTTGTGCTTGCTTCTGTTCGAAGTCCCAAATCTCTTGAAGCTCTTCGAAGGGCAAACATTTCCCAGTTCTCAGCTACAAGAACCACATTTTGGGTTTTGGCGCTTACTTCAGTGTTTGCAGCTCCCATTATTCCTGGAAGCCCGATGATTTCTTTTGTGTCAGCTAGAACGGCCATTTTGTTCGTGAGTTTTCTTGTCTGGCCATCCAACGTTGTAATTTTATCCCCGTCTTTTGCAAATTTTACTATGATTTTGTGACCGTTGATCTTGTCATAATCAAAAGTGTGCGTTGGTTGGCCAATATCAAGCATAATATAGTTTGAGATATCAACGATGTTATTGATTGGGCGAATTCCGATGATTGCTAGAAGGGCCTGCATCCAGAAAGGAGATGGCCCTATTTTTGTGTTTTTTATGGCGATTGCTGTGAACCTGGGATTTCTTTCCTGCGCTTTCTGCTCTACTTGTAGTTCAAGTGTCTCCTCCCCTGGCGCGATCTGGGCTAGATCAACTGTTTTTTCAACTTTCAGATTATAGAGTGCGGCAAGTTCTCTTGCTATTCCAAGGTGTGAAAAACAGTCTGGCCTGTGGGTGAGTGATTTGTTCTCAATCTCAAGAATTTTGTCTTTTAGAAATACATCTAGTTTCTCTCCAACCTTAGAATTAACATATATTGTCATGACTTCTTTGTGTTCATCAGTTAGTCCTAATTCTTTTAGGGAGCAAAGTATGCCCTGCGAATTTACCCCCTTTATTTCTTTTTCTATGATTTTTAGAGTTGATTGTGCGCCAAATTTTCCGGTTGGGTCCAACACTGTTCCTCCTGGCAGACATACTGGGACTTTGTCCCCAACTTCTACCTTGAGTCCGCCGCCGTGAATTATTTGTCTTGTCTCATTGACATCAGTCTTGACCTGACAAATCTGCAGATTTTCAGATTTTGGATGGGGTTCTGCAGAGAGAACTTCGCCAATTACGATATTGTTTACCTCTTCTCCAACAGTCATGATCTGCTCTACCTCAGCCAAGGAATTGCTCAATTTGTCAGCGACCTCTTCAGCGTCAACCTGATCGATTGTTGGAATATATTGTTGCAGCCAGTTTAGCGAAATCAGCATTTCAAATAATTTAAAATTGTCTAATAAATCTCAGATCACCGCTATGGAACAATCTGATATCTTCAATATTGTTTTTTAGCATGATGAGTCTTTCAAGTCCAAATCCCCATGCAAAACCTGTGTATGTTTCAGGATCGATCCCAGCTTCTTTCAATACATATGGGTGAATCATTCCGCAGCCAAGGATCTCAAGCCAGCCTGATTTTTTGCATACTTTGCAGCCTTTGCCCTCACATAGAACACATGTCAGAGCCATCTGTCCGCCAGGTTCAACAAACGGAAAATAATCAGGCATGAATTTGACCTGGATGGTCTGCTCAAAAAATGCTTCAAAATATGTTTTGAGCGTGCCTAACATGTCGGTTATTGTAATTCCCTTATCAACATATATTCCTTCCACTTGATAGAAAGTATGTTCGTGCCGTGCATCTGTAGCTTCATTCCTGAAACATTTACCAGGCACGATTGCTCTGATTGGCGGATTTTTTGATTTCAATATGCGGTTTTGCATGGATGAAGTATGAGTGATCAAAATTTTTTCGTCTTCAGTCCAAAATGTATCCCAAGCGTCTCGAGCCGGATGTCCTTCAGGCATATTTAAGCTTGTGAAATTGTGGTAGTCGTCATCGATTTCGTATGGCAGAACCACTTCAAATCCCATCTTCTCAAAAATTTCCTCTGTACGCATGAGCATTTGTGAGATCGGGTGGATCTTCCCTCTGGCAGGAAGTTTGCCTGGAATTGTGACATCGATGCTCTCATTTTTGAGTCCATTTTCCATAGCAGATTTGTCAAGCTGCGCCAATTTCGCACTAATTTGTTCAGTCAATTTCTGTTTGATCTCATTGGCGCGTTTCCCAGCTTCAGCTCTTTCCTCTTTTTCAAGCTTACCAAGGTCTTTTAGGAGCGAATTCAATTTTGCTTTGCGCCCAAGAAATTTAGTTTTCAGATCCTCAAGAGCTTTTTTATCTTTGGCCTTGTTTACTGCTGTGTCAGCGTCTTGAGCTATTTTTTCAAGTGTATCTAAAATTTTTTTCATGTTGAATTATATTATGTATAATGGTTCACGGCAACTTTATCTATTAAAAATCACAAATGGG
>Ga0114923_10003861_pt1 | contig 10066 bp, 18 predicted proteins | sample SumtaG_FD_89578 | JGI IMG/M metagenome (GOLD analysis project Ga0114923, IMG submission 89578) | Deep subsurface microbial communities from Indian Ocean to uncover new lineages of life (NeLLi) - Sumatra_00157 metaG | ecosystem: Environmental > Aquatic > Marine > Oceanic > Sediment | place: near...
CGTCCCTCCTGACGTCGGGACCCGGAAACACCATGGAGCCTGGCAAACGGGCGGGGAAATCCTTTCACTTTTCGCTATTTTGGCCCACAACAATGGGACGCGAGCACCCCCTGCCCCCTCAAGGGGGAACGCCAACCGCAACACCAAGGATAAAGGTCACAAAGTGAGAAGCGATCAGCGCCCCCTTGCGGGGGCGGTCAATTAGGACCTTTCCTCAAACGCTTAAGCCTATCAGAAAGAATCGAGACGGCAACCACCCCCTTTAATCGCAACGAAAGAGCTAGCCTGCATCGGCTTCGGGAACAACTACGCCGGGCGAACGGGACTTTGAAATCGAGATTTCGATTTTCTCATCCGTGAATTCCTGCTTGTCGATGGTCCAGCCAAAGCCCGTAATTAGGTTATTGAGCCTTTCGACCTCTATCCGGTCTTGTTCAATCGGCACCGCCTTCACCTCCTTTCTCGCCCGCGACGGCAAATGACGCGGGCTTTGGGATTTCTTTCTCATCAATAAATATTCGGATTTCGTCAGGGCCTATCGTCCACTGACTAAGGAAAATCTTATGCAACACCAGGTTCCACACGTTGCCGGAAAGAATGGTGCGCCCTTCTTTGGTTCTAACTAGTATTACGCCGCCGCACATTTCAAGGTCCTTTGACTGCTTCTCTGATTAATGTTGTGCATGACGGGCACGCCCTAATGATTATCTCTTTACCTACTTCCATCGCTTCACGGCACACGTCGCAGGCAACGTAAACGGGGCGCGGCTCCATCGGGGAGTGCTCCTCCCCGGTCCCTTCGGCGCCGGGTCTTTGACGGCGCTTCGCGTCAATCGCATCTTTAACCCAAACGCGAACGACTGATTGAGTTGCACCGTGCTCGACAGCGAATGCGAGGTAGTAATCTATATCCGTCTCGTTTCCGAGCCTCCACAATTCCTCTGCAACGCTATAGCTGATATATTTGCTGTGAATTGCCTTTTGAAGCTGTGGGGGCATCTTGAGTAAGTCAAGACGGCGCTTTATTACTCCACCGCTTTTGCTCATACGACGGCCGATTTCCGGAATTGTCAGGTTGTGGTTATCCCGCAAATCAGTATAAATTGCCGCCTCTTCGATCGGACTGATATCCACACGGCTGAGATTCTCGGTTGCGCGGGCCAGCGCACATTGAATGTCGCTGAGCGAACGGACAACACAATGAATCTTCGCCCGGTCCAAGAGTCGGTGTGCAAGGAAACGCCTATGCCCCGCGACAATTTCGAAACGGTCTCCATTAGGCCGAACCAAGACAGGCTGGAGTAGTTCAACTTCTTTGATACTATCCGCCAGCTCACGAAGTTCTGTTTCGTTGATCTCAAGTCTAACCACGCCGCCGGGCTCATCGATCAGGTCCATGGAAATAAATTCTTCTTTCGGTTGCCCCTCTTCGACCATGTGTAAACCTCCGTTTCACTGTTTAGTCACCTCGGGCGGCACCTCACGGCCAAGTGAGCAGACCACCGCCTTTGGAGTAATCACAATGTAGATTCCGTGTTTTTCGTGCGCCTCTCGAGCCAGGGCACATTGAGCGTCGTCAAGCTTCATCACAACACACGGTACAAGAGCGTGGCGCAGGATCCTGAGAGCAAGAAATTGGCTTTCCCCGACTACGACCTCGAAGCGGTCGCCCGTCGGGCGAACGAGGAGGGGTTTTAGTGAGCTGAAGCGGTTGATCGTGTGGGCTCTGTGGTAAAGCTCCAAGGAGTCAAAGTCCTCTCGCGCTGCTTCGCTCCGCAGGTCGATTTGATCTGTGGGGATCTTTGCCACCCTGGCTCCGAAGACTTTAAACATGGACGCGCGTCTCCTCGCGGTTCTCTTGAGACTGCTTAGTTGAGGTTGCCGGGATTTTCCTTGGAGACGGTTTCAAGGCTTGTGCGATCTACAAACCGCCTCACAAGCATGTCTCCGGATTCCGTCTTTTCCAGAATCGCAAAGGCGATGTCTTCCCACCCAAGGGTTTTCACAAGGGCCTTGGGTAGCGAAATCCTGAGCTGTTCGTTGGCGCGGGCGACCTTACAGAAGTGTTTGGGCATAATGGGTTAATAGTCTATTGATTGACGGCTGTCAATCAAAATTAACGCCCTTAAAAGCCACTTGCCGGTAACAGGTACAATTTATAGGAAAACCCTATTTGTAGGGAGGAATTGAGACGAGAGTTAAACGCGGTCAAACCCAACCGGGGACCGAGGGAATTACGAAAGCGTTATAACAGCCACTATATCGTATGTGCGTGTAATTCGAGTGTAATTAGGTGCTGTGTGGATCCACCTTTGACCTGGTTTCTGCGCTTAATGCTACGAAATAATGGTGTTTTCTGGGTCGTGTTGGCATGGGGATTGCTTGTATATGTAAGTTAATAGAAAGGAGATTTATCGTGGAGACTTTAACGGTTAGAGAGTTTTTGTGTGCGTGTTGTGGAGCGGTTGGGATCGTGTCTGCCGTGATGATGTTGGTTGGGGCTTTGGGTTTGTGGATTAACAGAAAGAGAAGTTAGTGGAAAGGCATTAGGAGGATTTGGATATGAAACGAGTTTGTGCGTGGTGTAAAGTGGTGATGACAGACGTGGAGCCGCTTGACGATGACCGAATCACACATTCGATCTGTGAGAAGTGCAAAAAGGAGATGTTGGAGGAGCCTTTAGAGCTTCTTGACTGCTCGGACATTCTTTACCCCGACTGACCCCTTCGTTGGCCCTTTTGAGGAGCCCTGCGACCGCTTGGGCTCCTCTCCCGCGAAATTTGAGCGACGGCCAAGCCCGCGAAGTCGCGGAATTATAACCGTGTTGTACTAATCGTCCAACAAAGAATCCACCCTTCGGGTAAAGAGTTATATGCAGGCATGACGGATCACAGCCGACCGTCCCGGCCTGCTGTGGACATTTTATAGTTTTCTTCCGACCAACTCCGCGATTTGCCAGGAAAAAGCCATTTATAAGGAGGGAGGGGCGCAAGGGCTGTGCCAAAATACCGGCCGTTTGACATTTTGGTTAGGGGTGTGTATGTCTTGCCGCGGTCCCCGCAATAGGGATTTTTTGAGGTTCCCATCCGTAGAGGTGTCCCCGCCCGGCTTGTCGGGGATGCCTCTTGAAAGCAAGCCGGTTATGACGTTGCGAATTACGCTATGGTTAAATCCATGACTGTTGCTCCGGTCCAAATATTCTCCGTTAAATCCTGTCTTATCCTATCCTTACATAACATCATGGCATATTACAAAAAGACCTACTGCTGGCCCACCCGGGCCACGATGCAGAGGTTGGTTTATGAAAGAACCGGGCGTGAGTACTCTTTGAGCTGGATTGATAAGTGCTTGGGTTGGCTCAAGAAAAATAAGTACATGGTCTCATACTTCCGGCCCGGAAGAGATGAGAGCGGGCGGATGTTCAACCGACCGTCAAATAGACAGTTGACGCGCAAGGCTCTGAGTTTAATGATCAAAATGGGCGCAAAACCGGCCCATTTTTTGTGGAATATATCAAAGAGACTCTCGCCTCCGGATGATCCGACTCCGGAAGCCGAGCAAAGCCCGCCGGTCCTTCAGGAGGAGTTGCCAAGGCCTCCGCAGAAAAACCCCTTCCTTGACCCCGAATTTCGGCAACATCGGGGTTTGGATCCCTTCCCGCCGTGGAAAAAGTAGTCGTTTTAGTTACGATATTGTAATTAAGGGGTTGACTTGCGTCTCCGGATTGTGTGATAGTTTTCACATGGTCGCTTCTGTTAAGCTTTTTAACCCTTATTTGAGGAGGTTACACCATGGCGGAAATTAAACCTTTAAGCGCCATCAGAGACAAATGGGCTCGCGTCACTCCGGGTCGGATGGAGGACTACAAAATCGGGATTGAGAATCCACGGCGTGATTGGCAGGATGAGACGCTGGCAGCCGCGCAGAACTGGAAGCTCGGCGTTGATGCCGCGCAGGCAAAAGGACTGTTTGAGAAGGGCGTTGCCTCTGCAGGGACAAAGAAGTGGCAAAAGAAGGCCCTGCAGAAAGGACCCGGTCGATTTGCCGAAGGCGTCTACATCGCGGCACCGGACTATGAGCGCGGATTCGCGCCGTATCGCGAGGCTATCGCCCGCGTGGATCTAGGTCCCAGGTTCCCCCGCAGGGATCCTCGGAACATCGATCGCGTCAAACGCGTTGTGGAAGCGCTGGTTGCTGTTAAATTGGGCGAATAAAGGAGGTGGGCGCTAGTGAGTTTCAGTCTGTTTAAGATATTTGCGCTTTTTGGTATCATTTCGGCGTGGGCAGATAAGGCCCTTGCAGACGGGAAGGTCACTCTCGTTGAAGCTGTTGACCTGGTCTCCCGCTTGTGCGCCGTCTTGGGGATCACTCCGGAATTAGAGCTTCCTGGAAGTGAACCGGTGAAGGTGGAAGTCAACTTACAACCTTCCGGGACCTCTGGAGAGGTCTTTGACAATGAGGATCAGACAAGCGAAGAACGAGCGTCTCCGGAAGCGGTACCTGATAAAATTGAGGGAGCGGCATAGTGGGCGCGGAATAATAACAAAAAGGAGGTACCAACAGCATGAGAACACGCATTGCCACAATCCTGGCCCAAGAAGACTTGGGCGCAGCCGGAACTAAAACGATAGACATTAATCTTAAAGACATCATTTCCCGGATTACAGTCACATTCCGGGCAACAAATGTCTCTGAGGTTATGGGCGAACACCCAGCCGCAAACGTCAGCAAGATTGAGCTTGTAGATGGGTCAGACGTCCTTTTTTCCCTGAGCGGCAAACAAGCGCAGGGCGTCAACTTCTATGACAGGGTCGTGAAGCCTTTCAACTACATAACGAATATTGCAGGGCACGTGAACACAGCGGTTTTCGGGCTCGACTTCGGAAACTTCCTGTTTGATCCGGCCTTGGCCTTTGATCCTGGGAAGTTCACGAACCCACAGTTGAAAATCACGTACGATGAAGACGCGTGCGAGGTAGACGCGACGGTTAGTAATTGTGAGGTAAGAGCCCACATTTTCGATGAGTTCGTGCCGAGCCCGACCGGATTCCTTATGACCAAGGAAGTATACTCATACCTGGTACAAACCTCCGGGTATGAGTACATCGATCTGCCGACGGACTACACAATCAAGCAGATATACATTAAATGCCTGCTTGCCGAGTACAGCTTTGACAGTCTCCTCGATGAGGTCCGAATTTCCGAGGATAATGACAGGCGCGTGCCTCTCGATCTCACGGTCACGAACATCCTAAAGGATGTGATTGAAGCGTGGGGATACGTGCAGGAATACGCGTACCTGAACGGCGTCTCCTCAACGGCCATCTTGTTCGCGATGCCTTCAGACCTTGGCTACGGTCTTGAGTCACCGTACGGCGCGGCCGACGCCTCGGCGATCTGGTCATATGACGGTGGGAAGTGGGCTTATGTCGGCACAAGTACCGGTATCAACCACAAGGCCGTGTTGCACGGCTGTTTCCCTCATGGCATGATGCCCATCTTGCCCAAGCCGGGAAACGTGATTGAAGAGTGGTACAGTATGGCCAACATCGGATCCTTAAAGCTCAGGATCAAGGACGGCGCCCACTCGGCTGATGCCGCAACCGGGGAGATAGTAACCACGCAGTATAGAACCTATTAACCGGTGAAGGTGTGGTCCTGTGAGGTATTTATACCAAAACCATTGGACGGAAACCATTTCGTCCGGCCACGGCCTCGAGGTTGCCAGCGATCCGGTCAAGCCTGGGTGGATCCTGCACGTCCACTCGTGTTATTTGCATCTTCCCGAGTCTAAGAGCGGGGACGTTGCAACTATTTTCCTTGAGCACGGAGCGCAAAGACACGTTTTGCGCTCGCGTGCCAGGGATAACGCAAAGCAGGGTATGTCCGCGGTCCTGCCTTTTCACGTCGGGGAACACCAACGAGTAGTCGGGCATGCGCCGGGCGCGGATATTGGCAACACCATCACCCTGGGCCTTTGTGGTTCAATGATGAAACTCAAGGCGTGGAAAAAAGGAAAGGTTTAAGACATGGCTGCACTCTTTGACATAATGAAGTTTCGTCAGCTGTTCCGGAGCAAAAAGACCGCTTCCGGACTGACCGGCGAAACGGTCAATATCGTGCTCCCCCGGGTAAAACCCGGGCACATGAGGATCCTCACCCACGTAACCGTGGAAGACAAAACGAGCGCCTACACCAAATGCCGCCTTGCGATCGACAACGGGGGAAACGTCTTTTATCTGGATGAACTGGAGTCGCCTGCAGCGAACGAACTCGGAGTTGCACGCTCTGACGTGGTCTTGGGAGAGGCGGACGTCTTTTTTGCGGAATTGACCGGAACGACTACGGCCGATCAGCTGGTTATGACGTGCTGTGGATGGGAGCAAACCTTATGACGAATTTCGGAAGGCGCGCAGGCGATATGAAGAAATCCGTCTATGACGCTGACCTTGACGACGTAGCCGATGACTCCGAAAAGCTGGAAGGATCCACAAAGTCCGAGGTCCAAGACCACGCGCCGAAGGCGCACACGCACGAAGAGGACGAAATCACCGACCTGGACCACGACGCGGAGAAAATCGCGGGCGTGCCCGTCGATGATACCGACAAGGGAGACGGAAAGGTCCTCGCGTATAACGTTTCCTCGGAAAAGCTCGAATACGAGACACCAACCGGGGGCGGACCGGCGGACGCAATTCGGGGAGACGGAACGGCAAACCGCTATCTTAGGTCTATTTATCTAGTAGTTGACAACGGCTCAAATGCCGACACGCTTAAATGCACAGTTGGTAGTAGATTCAACGGCGACACGATCGCAGAAACGGACAATATCGCCAAGGAGGCCACAACCGGAAACTTTACGCTCAGCGCAAACGGGCAGGTGCTTACGATTGAGGCGGCGGGCTTAACCGGGAACGTCCTTTTCGCCATAGGGGTCTGTCATCTTAACGAGACAGGGGTTGACGTAACGACGTATGCCAAAGCGCTCTCTAATGACATCAGGATGATACTTTATGCCACCACGAACGGGGGCGGCCAAGACCTGACAGCCCTAGTGGACACGAGCGCCCTTTATTTTGATATACTATACCTGACAGACGCGTAGGGGTTGTTATGTTCTATATATTCGATCACAGCGTTGTAACGGCAAACACTGAAGCGGACCCTCACGTTGAGGTTATGAAGCTCTCGGCGGGCGTGATCCACCAGGTGGACATCCTCTTTCAAGACGGTTGCGATCACCTCGCAAACGTGCAGATATTTCACGGTGGCCACCAGGTGTGGCCATCAAACCGCGGTAAGGCGTTCCGGGGGAACGCAACCGCGGTTTCCTTCCGCGAATATCACGAACTCGAACCCGGTGGAACAGAACTAACCGCGCTGATGTGGGGAGACGGGAGCGACTTAGCGGAGGTAATAATTCAAATCGGAGTACTCCCGGAAAAGATCATCCAACCGCTATCCTTTGACGAGCTTTTGGCGGCCGCGGCCGGGATCGAATGACAAACAGAGATGAACACCCATGCGCACGCGGCCTCACGGCCGAGTGCTTTCGCGCTCATCCGCAATGGGCGAAACAGGCCCTTGCTACGCGACTTTTGCACGCCATCACACCGAAACAGCTAACAAAGAGACTACCGCCTTCACTCAACAAGGCTTTCATAGTGCCCGGCCTCTCTCTCCCCGTGGGCGTCAACCTGACCGATTTTCCGGCGGGGGCAATCATCACCCCCCGGGTGGAATTTCCGCCGGGTTGGTCCCCCGGGGACCCGCTTCCAGCGGGATCCGCTGCGCCTCCGGCTACAGCACCCGAAACGCCGGGCTCATCGGTCGTTCCGCCGTTTTACCTGGCGCCAGGATCACCGATTTATCCGCGCTCGGATCCGGCTCCTGCCGGCGTCGTTACTTTCTTCCATGAGCAGTTTGACGACCTGGTTGCAAATAGCTGGACCGATCTGTCCGCCCTGGGGGGATCCGCCTCGATCGTCGATGGTCGGCTTAAGCTGGAGGGCGGAGGCTCGGACGGCCGCGGACAGATACGAAGAGTTGAGAGCCAAGAGTTTCCGGATAACTTTAGCGCCGTTGCCGCGATCACATATGATTCCGGATCCGACAACGCCCGGATGGAAGTCCGAACCGGTACCTATCGGATCCGGTTGATCTTAACGCCTCCGGACACGGTCGGCGTTCTGGCCCGAATTAGCGTTGACGATGTAAATGTAGGGAACTACCTTGACTCCGAAATCGTGTGGCAAGTGGCGTGCTCCGGATCCACAGGGACGGTTTATATGAACGGCACGCCGGTTATTGAGGATTTTGAGTTGTTTGTCTCGTCGTCTGGAGCCGGGCGAAATGAGTTGACCACATATGGACCCGGCCTTTCTTTTTGGGATTACTTCTTGTTGACGGTTGACTAATGACCACGCTCAGTACCCTGCTCGACTGGTGGCCGGTTGTCGGCGCGTTGTTCTTATGGGCAGTCAGCATTGAACGACGCCTTGCCAAAATACAAGCGGACATTTGTTGGATCAAGAAGGCGCTGCAGCCTCCGAAATGACAAATGAAATCGTTCCAGGTCACGACTGTTGCCGAGACACTTTAGTCACCACGCGCACGCCTCGAATCCATCCCCGCAAAATAACCATGAATACGGGTGAAAACGTTAATCTGTATTTAAAGACGGTCCACCCGGACTGCTTCAAGTCGTGTTTCACTTGGAGAATTGTGTCGGGCGGTGGATACGTTGACCCCGAATTCGGGATTGAAACCTACTACCACGCGCCTCCGGAAAACGAGGACTGCGGGCGCAACCCCACGATTGAGGCAAACTGCACCAGGGGAAACATGGACCGGATCACAATAGGGATAAACGGTTATGGCGACTCGGTTCTTGCGTACTTTGACATCATGGATTGGCGGGAAGGTGCGTTTTATCAAGGTATCGTGATGAAAGCAATGGTCCGGGATCTGGAGCTTTATATCAAGCTAAAACCCGACTTTGCGACCACTACCATATATCACCGGGATTGCAGCGGGGCGCGCATCGCAACCACTCACGCCGAGGTATTCCAAATAGCCGGGTTTGATTCACAGATGAAGCCGAACCGGTTGTTCCGGCGATGGATGGCCACCTTTTATTCCCCGACCGGGGACCACTTCGGCGTGGAGGTCGGTCCAACTTATGAAGATGGAAAATACGTGGTGCTGCGCCAGAACCTTGCGCCCTTTGTTGACTTTAAGATGCCAACGGGAGAAACTCTCGCCCATTGGTTGCCGTGGTACCCGAGATGGGCAGACAAAAGCCAGCCCAAGGCGGGAGGCATTGTAGATGTTAGAAACGCCGGGATGTTGGATGAAGGGTGTTGCAACCAAGACTTGATCCTTGATGAATGAAGATTTTTACGGATCCACAAAAAGGGTTTTCAACATGCCTACGGAATTAGGACAGAAATACAGCATCACTTGGCGGGGAGCTCCGCCGCACATGCTGGCCCCCGACATACCGGTTTGGTACAGGTTCTTGGAAGCCTACGGCGATCTGTTCGTCAACCTGTACTATGATTGCTTTTTAGGCGGACCGACGCTTTCACCGGCGCAGGAGAAGGATCCGTTCTGGAGGATGTGGCGGGCCAACACGGCCAAGCGCGCCGATGCGATCGCAGAACTTGAAAGCGAGGTGTGGATAATTGAGGTCTCTATGCGCCCGGGTTTGCGCGCAGTAGGACAACTCATGGTTTATCTGTCGCTTTGGATGGAGGATCCCGTAATTAAAAAGCCGGAAAAGTCCTTGCTCGTCTGCGAAGAGGTAGACACGGACCTGATATCATCGGCCGCGCGGTACGGGATTTTAACCTATGTCATGCCCTTGGCCCCGTCGTGATCGTTGCCTACACGGCCTTTCATCAATCCGAAAACACGCAAGGTCGGTAAGTTGTGCCTGACTGGACCGCTCCGTATCATATCCCGAAGATATCGGGTGAAGACTTCGCCCGCAGAAAAGCCGCCTACGTAGCCGAACACGGTTTTTCAATGACCATTCCCGGTCTGTCCGACATCATAAAGATCC
>Ga0114923_10003862_pt1 | contig 10064 bp, 8 predicted proteins | sample SumtaG_FD_89578 | JGI IMG/M metagenome (GOLD analysis project Ga0114923, IMG submission 89578) | Deep subsurface microbial communities from Indian Ocean to uncover new lineages of life (NeLLi) - Sumatra_00157 metaG | ecosystem: Environmental > Aquatic > Marine > Oceanic > Sediment | place: near...
AAAAAATAATTGATCTTTCTTCTATTATTAGAATTGCAGTCTTTTAAATGCACCAGGAGAAACGCCTGTTGCTTCTTTGAAAACCCTCATAAAATAGAAAATATCAGCGTACCCTACTTTCTCAGAAACAATTTTAATAGGATAATCCAAGGATATGAGTTCCTTTGCTTTGGATATTCTTAATGTCTTTATAAGTTCTTTTGGCGTTTTACCTGAATATTTTTTAAACATTCGTCTGAAATGTGTCGGACTCATATTAAAAAACCTGGAAATATAATCAATGTTAATCTGTTTCATGTAGTTCACTTTTAGATGTTCGATAGCTTTATTTATCTGGTCATATGTCGTAATCTGGGCACTTTCCTCTTTTCTATTTTTATACAGACCTAGAATCATATTCAATAATATCGATTTACGCTCAAGAACTGATGCAAGGTCTTCCTTAGTAATAATATCCAAAAGTGAAAGATAGGCCTTTTCAACTATTCCGGTTGCATCATGCATAATTGGTGTTTTTATATTTAGATATCCGGCTTTTTCTATTTTTCTCGCATCGATCCCGTTCCATACAATCCAAATGGTCTTCCAATCCTGGGTGGAATAATAGGTTGAAGGCTCATTTGGGAAACAGATTATTACATCGCCTTGACCTACGATTTTTTTCTCGCCGGACTCGGATACATATTGACCATATCCTGATTCAACATAAACTACTGCATATTGACCAAGTATTCTAAGTTTTTCTTTAGGTAAATATCCCACACCGGAGCCAATTCTATCCACCCAAAGCCCGATTTCTTTTTCTCCTTCTAAAGGAGTTCTGAAATGCTCTTCTTTATAATAATTAATAAGGTTGGTTGTTTTATTCATAAATACATGTCAATAATATTATACAAACAAAGCGCTGTCAATTATATCATTTATAGAATGAGAGCCTTAGCAATTCTTTTACCAGAGTTAAAACTGTTAATGGTCGGAAAATCCATAAAAGTAGCCTTTTTATCTATAGCATTTGAATTGAAGTAATATAAAATATATCTAATGAGGCATGGAGGGTATTCATGAATGCACTTCCGATAAAATGTATATTTGTCGGTGTTAAAAATCGAGGATCATATATAATTGATCTTTGCACATCACAAAAAGATAAATTTGAGGTTGAAGCATTGGTAGATAAAACAATCGAAATTGCACAGTTTGAGGCTGATCGGCGCAATTGGCAAAAGATTCCCTGTTTCAGCTCGCTTCAGCAAGCAATCAATGAAACTGAGGCAGACGCCTGCATCATTACTTCGCCTGCCTGTTTCCACGGCATGCAAATGCGCACTGCTTTAAATGCCGGTCTGCATGTGTTTGTAGCAAAGCCAATGACTTATGATCTCAAGGAGGCCATTTACCTTGTAGAGTTGGCAGAGAAAAAGAGCCTGTGCATAGTTGTGGATCAACAACAGCAGTTCAGTCTTACAGAACGAACCATCGCCGAATGGATACGAACCGGGCGTTTTGGTGAACTTGGGTTTGTTGATTTTTCAATTCACCGGTATCGTCCTCAGATGCTTTCCTTCACCAGTGAGAATCCCTTTATTTGGGAACAGGGCGCACACTCTTTTAACAGCTTGATAGCAATCCTTGATCGTCCGGCAAAATCAGTTATTGCTCATCAGATGAAGCCCTCCTGGAGCGTTTATAACGGTCCAACCGTTACTATGGGCGTCATTGAATTTGAGGACTCAGTTCCATGCCATTACATGGGTACATTTGATTCCATTGCCTTTAATATTGAAATACGCTTTGATATGGAGCAGGCTGTCGTAAGAGTCGTAGCAGAGAATTCTTGGAATAAGCGCCTTGAGGTCGCACTGCCGGGCAAGCTCTTCAAACCTGCCGGGATAGAAGACAATCAGGATTCGCGGCCTTTGGAGAATCATACGCTTGATGCTTTTATAAGAGGCTGTCTGAATGGAGGCCGTGTTATCACCGACGGCCGCAATAATCTTCGAACTTTGTCAATAATAGATGCATTTATTCGTTCTGCAGAGACAAATGAGAAAACAGAGGTTCTTAAGGTATGAGCAACAGTAAGATTTTTCAAACAGTTGATAATTTGAATCGTAAATGGATCCTTTATAGAAATAAAGCAGTCGGCGCCATAGTTGTTACATCTATAAGAACCTATACTTATCCATTTTTTACTCCGGATGGAATTATCGTTATTCAGGAATGTCCTCCCGATCATTTACATCACCAGGGAATTATGTTAGGTCAAACCTTTGTAAATGGGCATAATTTTTGGGCTATGAACCAGGCCGGATATCCATTAAACAGACAGATCGTAGAATGCACGGAAGAGCATATTGATGAAAAAGGGGTAACTATTATTCAAGGTATTCAGTGGGTTACCAGTAACGGACAGTATGTATTGAACGAGGAAAGGGTGACCAGGTTTGAGGTGTGGGATAGTTATAATTTTGTTGGAGTGAAAAGTACATGGAAAGCATTGTATGGGGATGTGTATATTGCTAAGACAAAAGAGGGGGGATTAGGCATACGTGTGCAGCACCAGCTTGAAAGATTTTGGGGAGGCAGGGTCCGTTCTGCCGAAGGCGCTGTCGGAGAAGAGAATGTATTCGATTCTTTTTCAGATTGGCTAGAAATCCAAGGGAAAGTTCAGGGTAAGCAGGTAGGAATAGTCATGATGCCGCACCCCTCACAGCCCAAAATCCCATGGTTTACACGAGATTACGGTCTGCACCTATATGCGCCCTATCGTCATGCGTCTGTTCATCTACGGGCAGGCGACAATGTCAGTCTGCAGGTGGGTTTTGCCGCCTTTGATGGACAATCAGACGGCAGCCGGGCAGAAAAAGCATGGAAACTGTATTGCTCACGTTGATGATTATTTTGCAAAAAATGAAAATATTAAACAGAGAGGAAATTTTATGAAAAAAGAAAAACATATTCGTACAGGAATAATAGGATCGGGTTTTGCCGCTTCTTTTCATTTTGAAGCAATTAGAAAAGTATACAGAACAGATGTGGAAGTAGTTGGAGTTTATTCAAAAACAAGGGAAAATAGAGAAGCATATGCCCAAAAGCGGGAGATAAAATCATTTAACAGTATAGAAGAGCTTTTAGATAATTGCGATGCAGTCCATATATGCACACCTGTATCCACTCACGAGATGTTTACTGTAATGGCATTGGAGAGAGATAAATATCCAATTGTAGAAAAACCTTTAACCGGCTACTTTGGAAACGACTCAGGAGATTTTCGGGGGGATACTGCACCAAAGATGGAAGTTCTTGACAATGCACTTAATAGTATCGACCGAATCCTTGAGGCTGAAAGTAAAAGCAAGGCCAGGCTTCTTTATGCTGAGAATTGGGTATATGCACCCGCTATACAGAAAGAGAGAGAGATGATTGAGAAGACCGGTGCGCAAATACTCTGGATGCATGGAGAAGAGGCTCATTCCGGTTCACATGCTCCTACCTATGGCTACTGGAAATATTCCGGTGGAGGAGTGATGCTTGGTAAAGGATGCCATCCGCTTACAGCAGCCCTATATTTAAAGAGAGTGGAGGGTAGAACACGAGGAAAAGATCCGATCAAACCACAGTCGGTATCGGCAAGAATTCATTCAATTACCAGGTTGGAAAGCTATATTGACCGAGGGCATATAAGGGCCGATTATCATGATATTGATGATTTTTCCTTAATGCATGTCCAATTTGAGGATGGAACAGTAGCGGATATCTTTGCATCTGATATTATTTTAGGCGGGATTCACAACTGGCTGGAAGTAGCAGCCAATAACCATAGAACTATCTGTAACATTAATCCCAATACAACTATGCAGACCTATAATCCAGTAGAGGAATATTTCAAGGATATCTATACTGTAGAAAAAATCGAAACCAAGCAGGGCTGGTCAAATCCGGCGCCCGCTGAAGACATGATTACAGGTTATCCGGATGAGATGGAATCATTCTATGGGGCAATTGCATATAATGAACCCTTTGAAAGCGACAGCAGTCTTGCAGCAGATGCAATTTCGACGATCTTCAGCGCCTATGTTTCAGCTGAAAGAGAAGGTTCTAAAATCATGATAAGGAATTATTAGAGGGCCACTACGGTAATAGAGTTTAGGATTATAAGAGATGATTAAGCTTAATAATACTGCGATTGGACAGAGAAAGCTCCTTCCGGTGGATATTGTCCTACATCCCTCCTGGTGGTTTCATAACGAGGGTATAATCTTTGACGAGGATTTTTATTTCAATCCGGTAAAAAGGGTGGAAGTTGAGAAAAAGATGGAAAAAGCCCTTTATGATCGCTGGGGAAAATATGGACTAGGCCGGGAGAGAGATCGGGATATACCAATTATTGGCGCTGTTCATCTTGCCGCCGGGTATCTCATTTCTGAGATGCTGGGATGTAAAGTGGAGTATCAGGAGGACTCCGCGCCACAGGTTCAATGTGCCCGTATGGAAAAGATGGAGATTGAATCGGCGAATGCCTTTAAGAGCAAGGCCTTTAAACGATTTGAGAAGTTGGTAGATAGTCTAAAGAAGAAATATGGTTATTTAAAGGGAGATGTAAATTGGAGCGGTGTCTTAAATACTGCGATGGATCTCCGCGGTGAAAATATATTCATAGATATGTTTGACAAACCGGAAAAGGTTTCAGAATATTTTTCGGATATCGTTGAGGTTATTGATAAATTTACTAAGGGTATTCAGGCGGAGACAAGATCAACATCCATTTCTGTTAACAGGAATGTAAGGCATTTCAAAAGTCCCATTTTCCTTCATTCTGAATGCTCCCATACTATGATATCCGTTGATGATTACGAGAAATTCCTGCTGCCCTTTGATATTAAATGGAGCAGGAGGAATCGTCCTTTTGGAATCCATTACTGCGGAACAGATCCCCATCGATATGCAAAGCCCTTTGCCAGGGTTCCAAATCTTGATTTTCTGGATGTGGGATGGGGGGGAGACCTAAAGATTCTAAGAAAACATCTTCCAAAAACCTTTATGAATATAAGATTAAGCCCGGTTGAAATCATCAATCAGAGTACGGGAGAGATTAGAAGGACAATTGAGAAACTGGTCTGCGATTCCGCTAATCCATGGCTGACGGGTGTGTGCTGCATCAATATGGATTACCATGTAAGTGATGGAAAGATAGATGCTATATTTGAAACGGTTAATTCACTCCGCAAAGTGTATGAAGCTGCCGTATCTTAAGCATGAATTCGATCGCTCCTAATGTCTGAATATAAGCTTTGGTATCAGGAGTACCATCTTGTCCCAATATGTGGTAATGAGCAGGGTGAAGATCATAGGGACATAAAATGGAAGCACACGACGTACAACCTTCTCAATTTTAGTCTTGGCTAAACCGCTCACTATGTAGAGGGTCATTCCAACCGGTGGTGTGATCAGCCCGATCATGATTGTGATAATCAGGATTACCCCGAAGTGTACAAGATTGACCTGAAGAGCATTCATTATGGGAATGAGGGCTGGTACCGATATAATCATAATGGCCAAGCCTTCAATAAAGCAACCCAAAAAAAGCAGGATTACATTGACAAACAGAAGAATAAGCCACTTTTGCGTTGTAATTATCTGGATGGAATTATATAAAATAGTAGCTACCTGTTCGATGGTTACAAGCCAGCCAAAGACGCTTGCAGCCGCTATAATAAACATAATCCTGCCTGTTGTAAGTACGGATTCTTCCAGTATCTCCGAGAAGGTCTTCCATTTTAGAGTACCGTATATAAGACCAAGAACAATGGAAAAGATAGTCGCGATGACTCCGGCTTCCGTAGGCGTTGCTATGCCCAACAGGATCGCTCCTAAAATAAATACAGGAGCGAGGAGAGGGAAAAAAGCAGCTTTTGTCTTTTTAAAGACAACCCTGAGCGGCTGTCTTTTCCGCCTTGGACAGGTGATCTTTCCGCTCACGGCCAGCGTATATATCATAATCATCATAAAAATGCCCATAAAGATACCCGGGATAAATCCGGCGGCAAATAGCTCTCCTATGGATACCTGTGCCATCACTCCGTAAAGCACCATGACAACACTGGGAGGGATTACAGGTCCGATGCACGAGGAGACTGCCGTTACGGCGGCGCTGAAGTCCCGATCGTAACCCTCATCGACCATCGCCTTTATCTCAACGGCCCCCAATCCTGCTGCATCGGCAAAGGCAGATCCGGACATGCCGGCGAAAATCATACTTGCAATGACATTCACATGGGCCAGTCCAGCCTTGAAATGACCAAAGAGGCTCAGAGCAAAATCAAAAATCCTTCTTGCAATCCCGACCTTATTCATAATGCTTCCGGCAACAATAAAAAAAGGAACGGCCAGAAGAGGAAAACTATCCAGGCTAATTGTAATTCGCTCAGGAATAATTAGAAGGGATATATCCCCTTTTAAAAGCATGAAACCAAAGGAGCTGAGAAGCATTGAAAAAGCTACCGGGCACCTCATGATGAGAAGAAGGAGAAAGGAGCCGAAGAAGAATATCAGTTCCATAACTAATCCTTCTTCTTTGAGAGCTTGATCAGCTTCTCAACACTTTCCCATTGAAAGTAGCAGATCGAGAGAAACATTGAAGTGCAGCTTATCGTGGCCGCCATAGTATAAAAGGCCTTTGGGATCTTCATGGCAGCTCCGACCGGGTGGTGTATCTGTAGAAATTCTATTTTTATACTGCTTATTATAAGAAAAACTAAAAAGGCTAATATATAGAGATTCACTATAATAGATACTATCTCCTGGCCTTTTTCCGACATCTTATTGGTAAAGAAATCAACCTGGACATGCCCTTTTCTTTTTAAGAGGATATCGGCTACTAAAAATGTGAGCCATATCAATAAAAAGCTTGAAAGTTCTTCCGGCCAGGTGAGCGGCTTATTTATAACGTATCTAAAGAATACCTGAAGCGCTACGACTAAAATCATAACTGAAAGGAATGCTTTAGAGAGAAACATTTCTACTTTTTCAATGCCCTTAAGCAACTTTTGAATGGATTCTTTCATACTCAGCTCCTTATTGGTTGAAGAAATCCCTTTCTTGAGTACCATAAGATAATAATACAAGGAGGTAGAGAAACTCCACCGCTACAATACTTTTCCTACTTCATATACTACAAGCGCTGTTTGTCAAGATTCTCCATGCTTCCACCGCCTTTTAGGGATAGAGCACATCTAGTGGGCAACCCAGCCTTGATAGCCAACTTCCTCAAGCATCCAGCGCCGTATGTTGTGATGTACAGATACATTATATTGGCTCTGGACTGCGAGTGTCACACCGAATTCCGCGGCCTGCCCGGCGATGAGTTTCAATCCCTTGATGCAAGCCTGCCAATGTTTGTCAAACCGTACGCCTTCCTGCTCAAACCCTGTTAACTCGCCATGCACCAGTGTAGCTAACCGTATGAAGCGCAAGTTTCCAGGACATGATTCCTCCTAATTTAAGAAGCATTAAACATCTGCAAATTTCTTGAAGCTCCAATCACAGATACGCTCTATTTTACAACTTTAGTACATATCTATCTCTTTGCGTATGATAAGAGAAATAACTGTTTTTCTTGGTGAGACAAGCGTCCTTAAAACATCAATGAATTTGCAGGCTTCGGTTAAGGACAAATACCTGAGGATACAATATTTGAATCCTCCGGCAAAGGCGCCTCCCGCACCCATAGAATCACCTTGGTATAATCATTGAATACGTTTTTACAATACGTATCTGTCAGTCAGCGCCCAGCCCTATTCAATTGTTTGGATTCGCTCCCAAAGTCCCTTTGACCACACACCCTTCTCTTCCATCTCCCGGGCAACAGGGATCAATTTTTTCTGAAGCGGAGTAACATCAATAGCTGGTAAAATGACAGCACCTTCGGCTTTTAGTTTTTCAATAACCTTTCCCTTTTCTACCTTCATCAGGTTGACGAAGTATTCATCTCCGGCCCTGGCTACATCCCTTATGATCTGCTGATATTCTGGTGAGAGGCCGTTGAATTTTTTTTCATTTATGACAAATGTTGTAACAGTTCGAATATGGCCTGTTGGAATAATATATTTGGCCACCTGGTGAAATTTCATCCCGTATCCGGCGGGCAAGGGATTTTCAATACCGTCCGCCAGTCCCTGGCTCAGGGCCATATAGGCTTCGGCGTAGGCTATTCTGACAGGGTTGGTCCCTATTCCTTCAAAGGTCTTCAGATACATTTCAAGGCCGGGAACCCGGAACTTCATGCCGACAAAATCCTCAGCGCTTCTAATCGGTTTTTTAGAGAACACATCCCTGGGTACCCTGTGGGCGCCCGAAGCGAGAGTGATTATTCCCTTCGTTTTTCTGAGTTCATCCTTCATTCGCTCATAATCCGGGCTTTCAAGGAATTTTCTGAGGTGTTCCTGGTCCCGAAAGGTATAGCCCATACCGAAGATATTATAGTCCTTTATAATCGGTCCGTAGTTAGAGATATCCGCCCAAACGATATCTAAAGCGCCTATGGAACACTGCTCGATCATATCCGGAGGTTTTCCCAGTTGATTAGCGGGAAAAGATTTTAGCAATATGTTACCGTTGCTCTTCTCCTTAAGAAGATCCGCCATGTAATTTACAGTATCCTCCCCCGGGGTTCCTATGGCATCCACACTCCCACAGCTCAATTTTATTTTTTCTTTTGGCGCTTCCTTTTCAACCTCTACTGGAGCTTGTTTTGCCTCTTCCTTCTGGCTGCCGGCGAAAACAGAAAGCACTAAAGAAAGCATCATTAAAACGATAATAAGCTTTTTCATATTTCCTCCCTCTTTTTTAAAACTGAAATAATTATATACTACTTGAAGATGATTGTTATAGATAAATGGAACAAATCTATGGAAATTTCGACCATCACTTGTGAAACCTGAAAAAACAGCTCTTTTGGGCAGCGGAAAGTGAAAGATTCAATTATGTTGACATCTCTTAAAAAATTATTGATCTTTCTTCTATTATATAACAATTTATAAGGATGAATGAAAACCCCCTGCAGGTCGGTCTCAATCAGAAGAGGGAGCCGCAACCTTTTACCATCGTGATTTTCGGGGCCAGCGGTGATCTGACTAAGAGAAAGCTTATTCCCGCGCTCTTTTCTCTGTTCAGGAGAGGATACATAAACCATTTCAGGATTATCGGCTTTGCCAGAAGAAAGTGGTCGGAACAGGAATTCCGGCGGCGCGTTGCTGAGATGATCATGTGCGGAAAGGAGGATAGTTCTCTTTCCCCGCTATTAGAGCAATTCCTGAGCAGGGTTTCTTATATTTCCAGCTCTTTTGAAGCTGAAGATGGGTATAAGAGAATCAAAGAGGATTATCGGCAACCTGCCAACCGTATTTATTACCTGGCCACACCCCCCGGTCAGTATGAAGTTATTATTGAAGAGCTGGGCAGGGCGGGATTATCTAATGGCGGAATACAGGCAGCCGGAACAGCCGCCGCTGTGGAAGCAGAGGGTGAAACTGAACCGTACAGCAGAATTATTATTGAGAAGCCTTTTGGCCGGGATCTTTTATCCGCTCAGGCTCTGAATAGCAAACTCTCGTCCATCTTCAGAGAGCAGCAGATATTCCGGATTGATCATTATCTGGGCAAAGAAACGGTCCAGAATGTAATGGTTTTCCGCTTCAGCAATGGTCTTTTTGAACCGGTATGGAACAACCGTTATATTGATCATGTACAGATCACCATGGCTGAGACCCTGGGGGTAGAGACCAGGGGTGAATATTATGAAAAATCAGGTGCTTTAAGAGACATGGTACAAAATCACCTGCTTCAACTGCTCTGCCTGGTGGCCATGGAGCCTCCTAATGATCTTCATCCGGACTCAATACGCACTGAAAAACTTAAAGTATTAAAATCCATAAAGCATATCCCCACCTCGGAGGCGGGAAACGCAACAATCAGGGGACAGTATATAGGGGGCGTCAGCGGGGGAGAGAAGGTCAAGGGCTATAGAGAAGAAGAGGAGGTAAACCCGGACTCAGTCACCGAAACCT
>Ga0114923_10003864_pt1 | contig 10057 bp, 10 predicted proteins | sample SumtaG_FD_89578 | JGI IMG/M metagenome (GOLD analysis project Ga0114923, IMG submission 89578) | Deep subsurface microbial communities from Indian Ocean to uncover new lineages of life (NeLLi) - Sumatra_00157 metaG | ecosystem: Environmental > Aquatic > Marine > Oceanic > Sediment | place: near...
CGTTGCGTGGGTTTCCGGAGTAGCCTCGGTTCAAGCTGTTGATGAGGCCGCTGTTACGGCGCACGAAGCCGCGATAGACCATGATGCTCTCACTAATTTTCTAGCCGCTGAGCACACGGCAGTCGGGCAGTTCGGCTTTATGATGGGATTTGACAATGGTAGCGTGATCGCGGATGCTGATGATCAATTAACAATCTTCGCCAATCGGCTCGGGTTCGGCATCACCATCACAGATGTCTGGTGCGAGAGCGATGCTGGGACGCCCATCATCAATCTACAACTGGACGATGGAACACCCGCCGACGTCCTTTCGTCGAACCTCACCTGTACCACTGGCGGGGCGACTGGAACTATTGACACAGGCCAGGACAACATAGCGAATACCAACAAGATTGATTTCGTGATGGTCACGGCGGGTGGGGTGGCAAAAAGAACTACGATCATTGTGAAGTACACGATAGACTAGGAGATCCAATGGCAGATGAAATCACAGCAGGACCAAGTACTAGGAGCGGAGATATCGCACTTCTGTTCCTTTACAAATCGGGGATTGTTCTTCGCACATACACAGACGCGGATGGGGCCACGCAAACGGTTGTCCCCACACCAGCTAGTAACCTACCGGAATGGGCCGACGACCTTACCACTCCGGCCGAGAAGTCCGGCCTAGATGCGGGTACGCTTGCGTTCGAGCTTGACATCCTGCGTCAGACTGCTGGGATGACGGGGGCCGACCTCTCGAATCAGGCTAAGGTGCAATACGATACAAAGAAGGCGGCATTCTTGATTCTCTACGGTGTGAAATATCACCAGTTCTATGGCTTCAGAATTGATCGCTAGGAGATACCTAAATGAAAAAACGAATTTTAGCTATTGTTGTTCTACTGTTGACGGCAACCGTCTTGTTTGCTGCCTGGGATGCTGTCGATTCCAGTACGCAGCTCACGACCATTTCCGACGTGTATCAGTATTTTGATGACGTTATCACGACGACTCCGGCCGAACTCTGCCACATACAACTCGATGTGAACTACGCTGGGTCAACTGACGATATGGAAGTGGGTATTTTTTCTACGCTAGATGCCTCGTCAGAGAATTGGGACGACAATCCGGTTATCGGTTTTGAGATGTCTCGTGGGTCTGACCCGGAGGCGCTTTCCTTTATTGTCACAGGCCTATACAAATTTCGTGTGGGGGTCCAATCGACCGGTACAACGGATGATCATACGAGTGCCGATATGAAATACAGGTGCGATGGTGTTGATGCTAGCTAGAGTTTTCATATCTTTGTTCCTTCTTGCCGCTCTTTGTGGTGCGCAGCCCAGGCGAGTTGGCTATCAAAAGCCTCCACGGGGAGCAATTATCAATTGGAGTCACCCCCTCACTCGTGGACTTAGGCACTGTTGGCCTCTAGCTGAGAGCGGTGGTGAGCCCCGTGACATTGTCACCGGGGAGCGTGCGGTATCCACTGCCGGGCCGACTTGGGAATCGGGGGCATGGTCATTTGATGGTTCCGCCTCCTTCTCCGACCTGTTGAGTTTTCCACCGGCCTTGAATGACTTTACCTTCGTTCATCTTATGCGGATAAATGTCCTGGGGTTGCAATACTCCAGAGTAGCGGAACATGATTCGTATAGTGATGGTTGGGCTATAAATAAAGACAATGCTGGTGCTGACACTCAGTATCGACTTTCTGGTGTGGGCGGTTCCGGGGCTCTACTCGATATCACAAATTACGACCGGTGGGCCCTTTGGGTTTCCCGCAGGCAGGGTGATACATGGAGTATGATGTGGTTGCCGATAGTCAACGATGTTCCCACATTGTCAAATATCGGGGGAGTTACCGACGCGACCGTGTTGGGCCGGAATAATGATTTGAGGGTGGGCCAATACGTAGCGGGAGGTTCCTACTACACAGACATGAGTTCCCGAGTGATTTACTACTATGATCGATATGTGACTAATGCCGAACTGAACAACCTACGACGAGCGCCATATCAGTTTTTGCACTCAGCTTACACCCGAAGACGGATCTTGACGGCTGCTGCGGCGTCAACAACACGGCGTCAAATCCTTATTTTCAATTTCTTGCTATGGCTAGGTTCTCCGGGCGAAGCCCTGTCAACTTGGTGGGGAGAATAAATAATGGCGCGTTTTGGCAAATCCAGGTTTGGTACTGAACGCTGGGGTGTTAGTGGAATCGGAGCTGTTGGTATTGTCACCGGCCCTTCGGTTTCGTTTGATTTTGCCTTCAGTCTCGAATACTTTCCCATTGCCTGTGTTGTCACCTCCACCATCGCAGCGGGAGCCCCAATAGCGACGATCTCAGCCCAAATGCCGATTGCATTCATCGGAGTTGATCGTCTGACTGCTGCGCTGGACCCGAGTCCTACAGAGACCGCCGTTTAAACACTGAGGAGTGTATCTATGTCACCAGAACAAGGCTGGACAGATCGAAGAGATCTGACTCTCGAGCAAGAACAAAAATGGAGAGTTGCGCGTTGGAAGGCGCGAACTGATCTCGAGTGGCTCTGTCAGCATGTTTTGAACTACCCCAATGTCGAAAAGAAGGTTCATGGGCCCGTTCTAGACATTTTACAGAAGTTTCCCCGACCTTCGTCGATGGAACAGGCGCGGCAGCACGATGTTTACAATAAGAAGACGGGTAAGTGGGACTACACCCCGATTGTCCCGAAGATGGTTGAGATTCCGGGGGCCAAGCGCCGTCGCCTGATTCTTGATCCGCGTGGTCATCTCAAGACGACGATCAACGCCCAGGCCCATACGATCCAATGGATTATCAACTACCCTGACATTGCGGTTCAGATTATCCAGTCGAATACTGACAAGGCAATTGAAATCGTAGAAGAGATCAAGCGCCACTTCCAGTACAATCCGCTTTTTCGTCAACTCTTCCCAGAACATTGTCCGCAACGTCAGATCGACAAATGGGGAACTCAGGACAAATTCACCACCGCCGCTCGTCATTCCCGGATTACCCGACGTGAGGCGACCGTCACAATTGGTTCGATTGATAAGGGGACAGCGGGCCGCCATTTCGATGTGATGAAGTTCAGTGATATCGTTGAGCCCTCTAATGTTCGAACCGACAGCATGATTACGTCTGTTACGAAGTCATATTATATGGCTGAGAACCTTCTTGTTGCTCCGGGTTACTGGATTGATGTTGAGGGAACTCGCTATACCCACAATGACTTGTATGGTGATCTCATCGAACAGTGGGAAAAGCAGTATGCCAAAGGGGAAGAGCCGGAATATGATATCCATGTGCGGAGCTGCTGGAAAAAGAAGTTTGCGACTGAGGAAGAGAATCCGAAATTTACACCTGATCGCCTAGATGAACCCGACGAATTAGATGAGAGTGGGGAGCAGGTGCCTATTTGGGAGATTGATAACAGAGGCGGGGCTCGGTTTAATAGGGCAAAGCTCCATCAAATGCAGGATCGTGATCCCTATATCTTTTCATGTCAACAACTTAACCACCCTGTTGGGGGTGTTGATGGAATGGTGATCTTCGCTGTCGATCAGAGTAGACCGCGTTTTATCCCGGCTGACCAGCTTCGGAAGGTCCGGATCGTTCAGAAAGAAATTGTCGTGGACACTGCCGAGACTACGGGGGCCAAGTCCAACTATAGTTGTATCACCGTAGGCGGGTGGGATAAGTTCGGCCGTCTCTATATCCTTGATATCATTCACGGAAAGTGGTTGACAGACGAGCTCTGCAAGCGCATTATTGCTGCGACAAAGCTGTGGCGGGCCGTTGAGGTTAAGATCGAGAAGACCTCCTTTGTGCGGGGTATGATGCCGACGCTTGAGCGGTATATGGCTCTTTCGAGGTATGTTATTCCAATTACCCTAATTCCCAGAGAGAATGATCAGGCGAAGGAAGAGCGAATACAGAAGACACTGCAGCCCTGGTACAAGGATGGTTCTATCGTTTTATCTGATAAGATCGATTCCAGAACCCAGGCCCACCTAAAGAAGGAGCTGCGCGAGTTTCCGCTTTCAAAATCAGACGATATTCTTGATACCTTGGCTGATTTTTTTCAAGAAAAGACTTGGTACGGTCGGTTTGTGGATAAGGAGGCGGCAAAGAGGGAGATTGACTATGAGAGCCAACGCGCTTTAGGGATCGAAGATCCATTTGACCCCTTAGGAGATTGGGTTGTGGCCCCCTTGTCGGCACACCATGAAGCTTTCTATGGGCGAACTGGTGGTTTGTAACATGTTAAAATAGAAGAGAGGAATTTCATGCCCCAAGAGCGTAGCCCCGAAGTTATCAGAGATGTCGATATTGAAAGCATTCCTTTCGTCCATTCGTATGAGACGATGAACACGGCCTATGCCTTGAAGCTTGTCAACAGTACTTTTTGGCAATACGAGACTAATCGTCAAAGGAATCATGAGACCCGCTGGCTAGTACAGGAATCCCTATATCTCGGCTGGCTTCCGCCCAAGGTTTGGGAAAATACCTCTATCCCCCGCTCTTCGCTGGGAATGCAGCTCACATTCGATCAGGTCGAAACGGCCCTGCCTGTTGTCTATAATTCCGTTTTTGAGCAGTCTGATAAGTGGTTTGAGATCGAAAGTGAGCCGGGTGGTGATGCGAAGCGGGCTCAGGCTATCGAAGATTACCTCTGCTACGTGGTGGATGATCTGCGGGACGGAACCGGAAAGACAGCGCGAACTGAGTTTTATCACGCTATCAAGGATGTTCTGCTCTACGGAAACGGTGGAGTTCTGCTTGAATGGGATGACGTTAAAAAAGCCCCCACTATTGTTCATATCGATATTCGTGATCTGTACGTGGACGAAAGTTCTCCCTCCCCGAATCTTGACGATGGTCGGTCTGTTGTGCTGCGTCGCCTGATGACAGTGCAGGAACTTGTTGATCTTCGCAAAGACGAACGTATGAATATCCCGGAGGACAAGATACTCTGGCATATGGCCAAGAACCGCCCTATAACGACGGGTGACAATAATCAGCGGAACCGGGATTCTCTTCGGAATATCAATCGCGCTAACGCCGAGGATGACTCACCACTGAACCCCTCTGATCAGCGAATCGAAGTTCTCCTGTACTACACTAAGGACCGCATTATCTGGGTTCTCAACCGGGAACTAGTTGCTTTCATAGGCGACAACCCCTACAAGTCGATTCCAATCGTGATGGCCCCTTGCTACATCGTGCCGAACCGCTTCTACGGTCTTTCGATTGCCGATGTGCAGGAAGGCAATCAGCGGTATATCGAGTCTCTGATGAATGCGCGGCTTGACGAGCTCTCCCTCGCCCTTCATCCGCCTCGTGTGCAGAAGCGTGGTACGATCACAACCCCGTCTCAGCAACGCTGGCGGCCCGGTGCCACAATCACGGCCAATGACGCGAAAGATGTTCTTTTCCAACAGCCCAGCGGTGCAACGGCTAACGTCATGCCCGAGGTTCAATACATCGAGGCTCTTGCTGAAAAGCGGACTGGCATCACTAGCATGATGCAGGGTAAGCCAACCCCGGGTAATGTCAATAGGACAGCGGCCGGTGTTAATTCGCAGATGTCTGGGTCCACGAGTAGGATGCAGATGATCGTAAAGCATATCGAGGATTTCCTCGTGGTGCCTGCTCTCTACAAGATCATCAAAATGGTTAAAGTCCATAACGGCGCTTCAGACATGCTACCGACACGCCCGCAGGAGAATGGTGATAAGTATGTGAATCCCCTTGTTTTTCAGGGCGATGTCCGTATCAAGGTACACGCTTCGTCTCGTATGATGACGAAAGAATCCCTGATGGGGATCATCGGACCAATTATGCAATTCATGCTGAGCGGTCCTCTCATGCAGTCTCTCCAGCAGACTGGACGTACTCTTGACTTTGAAGAAGTCACGCGTATGATCTTGGAAGCTACCGGTGTTAAGAGTCGCTTTACTCTCGTTCGTCCAATGAACCAACAAGAGCAGCAGGCTGCGCAACAGCCCGATCCTCAACAACAGATGGAGTCCCAGAAGGCCGAGGCGGATGGTCAGATTCGACTCCAGATGGGTCAGATGAAGCAAGAGACCGAAGAGAAGAAGGGCCAAATTGAGTTGCAGAAGGAGATGATCAAAAAAGAGCCCTCCGAAGGTGAAGCAGAACAGCGTCAGCAAGAAATGGCATTCGATATGCAGAAGCAGGACTTCCAAAAGCAACTTGAGCAAATCAAAATCGAAGCTGCTCGGGAGACGAGTCGGATGAATATCGAGATGAAGAAGATGGAGATGCTGCTTAAGGGTCAGTCTCATGGTATGTCTCTCCAGCAAATGCAGGAGAAGGCAGGGATGGATCGCGCTATTGGCTCCCAGGCTATGGAGATGGCAGGCGCACGTGGCCGCCAGGATCTTGATATCGAGCGAGAGAAGGCGGTAATTGGCCTTCAGCAGCAAAAAGAGCAGGGCGAGATCAAAGCGCAGCAGATGAAAAAGGCAGATACAGAAACCAAAAAACCAAAGAAGGCGCGGCAGAGAGTCAAAAGGCCAAAGACCCCGTCTAAGAAGAGGTAGTTATGTTTGGAGAGAAACAGCAGTTGGTGGTTGAGGATTTCCGTGCTCTGTCGGAGCTGTGTCAGCATCCCGGTTTTGCATTATTCTGTGATGTGGTACTGGCAGATATAGATGATCTTGCCAATACCCTAGCGTCGGTAGACACAGATGAGAATGAACTTCGGAAACTAAACGAGTGGCGGGCTTTACGGGCTCTCTACGGAACACTTCAGAACATGCCCGCTTGGGCTCTTGACCAGCTTCAGGCTCTTCGAGATGCCGGGCAAACTGAGGATCAGTATTTCATGGGGCAGGAACTGACTATTGAGGAAGCCACTTCTGTCAATAGGCACTACGCTCCGACTTCCCCCACTCTTAAACAATTTGCCCTCAAGAAGTAGTTGGTAACAGGTATGCTATACTGGAAATGGAGAAAAGATTATGGCTGAAGACACAGGGGAATTTGATCAGTTTGTAAAGGACGAGGTGGCCAAAGCGGTTGCCGGTAACGCCGCTGCTGCACAGGGCCAGGATGGCCCGCAACCGGCTCCTAACATTGCTTTCAGTGTGAAAGGGCAAGACTACAACTACAACACGGCCAAAGAGCTGGAAGAGGCTGTAAACTACACCGTTGACACCTATCAAGGTCAGATTAAGGATCTTGAGGATAAGCTTGCCGCCCAAAACGACTCGCCAGCAGCGGCCGAACCTGTTGACGACTCTCCCAAGTTCGATAATGCCGAGTATATCCGAAGAATGGATGAAGATCCGGTTGCTGCTGCAAATTACGTGGACACTTTCAGGTATGGCGTGGAAAATCCCGTTGAGCTTGTCAAGCAGGCCGCAAACCAGTCTCAAACAAATCAGCGCGTGCTGGACGTAAACCAGTTTCGGGGACAACATCCGGAATTCCAGGCTTCTCCCCAGGGAGCTAAGGTTCTTCAGGACATTATCCAAGAAAAAGGCTGGACTTTCAACTTCAGCAATCTCGAGGCTTCATTAGCTGTTGCCCAGCAGCGCGGCCAACTTCCGACAGCTAACCAGTACCAGACCTACGTGCAGCAGCAACAAACTCAAGTTCCAGACCAATCTCTGGGTGCACCGCAAGCGGCCCCGCCCTATAATCCACAAACACCTTGGCTGAATGCTCCGTCAGCGCCACCTCCGCGTGCGGGACAGCCGGGTGGTCTGGGATTCCAAGGCGAAGATCCTGCGGAAGAACTTTCAATTGACCAGCTTGAAACTATCCTGCGCCGCGCTGGCCAGGATGTCTAAGCCCGAGAAGGGACGGGGATTAACGAGCTCCCCGTAGAGTAGTGAAGAGGACCCCCTTATGAGCCCGGGGGTCTTTTTTTGTGTGCCAATATGTTATTATATAGGTGAAGGAGTACTTAACACATGGCATATACACCAGCAGGTAATCTAACTTCCAATGCGGGAATTGCTCACCTTGCGGCTGTGTACTACAGGAAGAAGGGCCTCGACCGGCTTCAAAAGAAGTTTCTTTTCCGAGAAGCCTGCGACAAGGACATGATTCCTCGCCAGCAGGGTCGGACGGTTCAATTCTTCAGGTACACGAATTTCTCGGCTGCAACTACTGAAAAGTCTGAAGGCGCTGTCGGTAGCAGCCAAAGTCTGACCAGTAAAATTCTGAGTGCGACCGTTTCCCAGTACGCCACTTTCATCACGGTCTCTGATCTGATCAAAGACACCGCGATTGACCCCATCGTTCAAAACGCAGCAGAGCTGCTTGGTTATCAAGCTGGCCTTAGTGTGGATACAATCACGCGGACCATCATCGATGCCGAGAGCGGCAGCACCAATCAGGCGCTTCTGAGCACCTATCTGCGGGTTGCCGATCTTCGTAATGCTCGTCATCAGCTTCAAGCTTCTGACGTTCAGCCGAAGGATGACAGCGAGTTTTATGTTATTGCTCATCCCTACGCAACTTACGATCTCGTCAATGACCCGAATGCTGTGGGCCTTGCTGACATCTTCAAGTATAACACTGATGTCAAGTCTACGCCACTGGTGCGCTACGAAGATCGTGGCTTGGTTACTCATGTCGCTGGCTGCAAAGTCGTCGAGAGTACCAACGTCAAGACTCAGACCGTGCCTAACCGCTATCGCGCTTATGTCTTCGGCAAGGGTGCATGCGCCTGCGTTGATCTGAGTGGTCGTGGCCCGTCGAACGTGACTGATCCTCGTCGGCAACGCTTCAATATCAATGTCATCCCGGGTAAAGCGCAGATTGCTGATCCCGAAGGCATCATCGGAGCGGCCGTGAGCTACAACTTCATCTTCACTACGGTCATTCTCGAGGGTCCGACTGGTATCGGTGGAACTTACCGCTACAAGACGCTCGATCCGCAGTCCAACATCGGTTAAGCAGTCTCCCGGCTGCAACCGCGCCGGAAGCCCAATACAAACCCCCGGGAGGAATCTCGGGGGTTTTGCTTTTGCACTTGACTTTCCATATGCCATGTGGTACGCTTGTTTCAGATGGAAAAACCTACAGAAATTAATCGAGTTCGTGTTCTGACATTCCCAGGTAGGCCAAAAGCGACTATCAGGTCAATTGGTCCTATGGAGGCCCCCTGTATCGTTGAGCTTGACGAGGAGGCGATTTGCGACAGGAATCCTGTAGGTCAGAAATGGGTTATTGTCAATTATTCTGAGCTGGGTGACGTTTAAACAGTTTTGGGTTGGTAGCTTAACGGGAGAGCGTATGCTTTGCAAGCATTCAGGTCAGGGTTCGAATCCCTGCTGATCCACCAATCGTAGTCGGGGAAAGCCCGGAGGGGGTGGAAATCCCCCACAGTTCTAGACAGTGAGACGGGCTGGATTGCAGGTATCACTGTCCTTTGACTTTAGCCTACTGCGCGTCAGAGCCTGGGGCGAGTTAAAACAGTTATGAGGGGAACCGGATTGTGTCCGGTCCATGTGGAGCACATCGGGTCCATCCCCTCACCAAGTTTTGTGCGAAGGTGAAGCCCGGCAGGGTGGATTCGGCGCTGCTCTTCGGAGCATCCGTGGTGTAAAGTAGCACATCGCACAAAAGTTATATCGAGTGGTCGGGCGGGGAACGTCCAGTGGAGTACGAGCCAATGCTACGGTATGCCGCTACGAAACTCCCCGCACAAGTTATGGATATAAGCGAATTGGACACATACCAACGCTCGACGATGCGCCATGTCGGGGGTACAATGATTTTCGACAGAACTCTTTTGAACCACGTTCTCGCGGAAACCAACTTTGGCAAGCACTTCTTAAAGAAGCATGCTGCTGCGATGAGGCTAAGGGCCGCGAAGTATTATCTTGCTGCTTTCCGGGAGGCTTGTTGTGCATAAAACGGCTCAAAAGAAACGAAAACTTACAGTCTTCAAGAACGTCAAGAACCTATCCCATATGTTCGCAAACATGGCATATCAGCCATCAGCCTTTACTCTTCCCTACAACGAGCTCGGAGCTCTTGGTTTTCCGGATGGCATCTGGATTGGGTGGGAGTTGCGGGAGGGCGTGC
>Ga0114923_10003865_pt1 | contig 10055 bp, 9 predicted proteins | sample SumtaG_FD_89578 | JGI IMG/M metagenome (GOLD analysis project Ga0114923, IMG submission 89578) | Deep subsurface microbial communities from Indian Ocean to uncover new lineages of life (NeLLi) - Sumatra_00157 metaG | ecosystem: Environmental > Aquatic > Marine > Oceanic > Sediment | place: near...
CACTCGTCGCTACAATTAAAGTCTCGCCCTCTATTGCAACAGGGCAGATAGAATTGTTCTTTATAAAATCAACGTCAAGCTTCTTGAAAACCTCTTTCTCGACGTTCTCCACTTTGATATGCCGAAACTCCAGTCCGTGTTGCTGGGCGCGGGCCTCAAGAATGTCATCAGTACTAACCAACTGATGTTCCAGCAATATTGCTGTTACATCACTGTCAGGCTCCGCCGACTGTTCCTGACGAACCTGAGCAAGTTGCTCGGCGGTGAGCTTCCCCAACTCCAGCAGGACGTCCGCAATGTCATCAACATATGATTCGCCGGTCTCCTCCGGAATATAAAGATCGCTTAGCCCGCGTATAGACTGGTCCTCAGAACAGTACTCGTCCTCTGTGGAGGGGCCGTCTAAATACGCTTCGCCGTCCTGTCCCTGTTCTAATGAATCCTGATTTCGTCCGAATGCAAAAGGTAGCTTCATTCTGCCAACTTCAATATTACTTCCGTTCTTTCCGATGCCAGCCTGACAAAATTACTTTCAATCTGGCAAACCTTAAAACCTCTTATAGAATCGCCCTCGTATAGCAATTTATCATCTATCATGCAGCAGCTTCCCGTTTCGGATTTTATAATACTCAAAAGCTGCATTCCTCTTGCCATTTGTTCCTGTCTCATTGCCTCCGCTTCATCGGATTCCCAATCATAATTGCCCGACCCACTTAAATCGTCCAAAAACAGGTCGTGTTTGAACGGATTTTTCACAAGTTCGTCAACTTCAATCTGTTCAACGTCCGAAAATTCGTGAAATTTCCTGACTATCTCGTCCGTGCTGCTGAGTATTTCCGAGCGGGTACCTCCAAAACGAGCAATAATCCTCTCAATTTGTGCTTCTTCCGGACTTGTGGTCTCTGCAGCCGCCTGCTGGGGAGTGCTCTTTTTCGCCATAAACCACAGGCAAAGAATACCTATGCAAAATACAGTTACAAGTACGTACGTAGTCTTGCGAACATTCTTTTCCTGGGCAACAACAGCAATATATCCCTGCTCCTGGCTTTCAGCCGAAGGCTTGCCAGGCGCCTCGCGAGACCTCTCAGAAGACGAATCTTCAACTTTCTGTTCTTTCAAAAAAGATAACATATATCAGCTCCGTTTTTAGATATTAACTGTACCTGCCTTAAACAGGCTTTCTCATACTTTTTCATCCTGGAAAAATATGCTGACCACAAAATCAGACGATATTTCCCCTTCATTCTCTTTTTGTTTTTTGAGCTTAAGGCCACGGATTTTCATTATTCGTGGAAGTTTCTCAAGCTCCAGAAGAAACGAATAAAACGAATTAAAATCCCCCACCAGCTCCATCTTCAGCGGCTGCTCGATATAACCGCCGCTGTCTTTCTCTTTCAACGTTCGAATAGTTTTGGGTTTCAGACCCTGCTTCTGGGCTATAACAGTAACGTCACGAAGCACCTTGTCTATCTGGCTTTTAGGTGGCAGCTTACTCTCAAGCGATGCGATCGCTTCCTGTAATTGTTCAAGCTGTTTGCCCAGGTCCTTCGCCGCCCGCGTGGCTTTTTCAAACTCGGCAAGTTTGAGTAGCTTCTTTTCGACTTCGGCCCTTTTACCCGCCAGTGCCTTATTGGCTGGCTCAATCATATACTTATATGCACTGTATGCCACCACAAGAAGCAAAACGAAAAATATGGCTTTTCTTGCACTACTCGACATAATCTTTCCTTTCCTCGTACTTTGCTATCAGAACAAAAGTCCGGGACAATGCCAAATACACGCTGTCCGTTTTCTTGTCATCAGAAAACATTCGGCCCTGTCTCTCGTTTGGATTTCATCTTGGCAATATCAGCTTTGGTAAGATGAACTTTCTTCTTGAGCATTGCTGTAAGCTTGAACTGCCTGAAAAGAGCTTCGTTTTCCACTTTACGCTCCCTGGATTCCACCAGCGCAACGTTATCAAGCAAAATCGATTTGTCTAACTGTTCGATATACGCCGCGACTTGAAGGTCACTGGGAGCGATGCCTTCAATACTTATGTGTGTTTCCAGCAGTTTTTCCTGCGAGATTTCCTGATCGCCCGCCGATTTTTTATTCTGTGCCTGTTGATACTTGCTGCCGACAGGCGGGACACGCCGTTTTGTCCTCGGTTTCTTCTGTATCAGCTCCAACTGCAAAAGCGACACTCCCGCCGGAAGGTTGTTGGTCAGTGACGCCAGCAGCACACTTCTCTGCACCGGCTCAAGAAGCTCAGCTGCCGTAAGGGCTGCCTTAATCATTTCCTTACGCTTAGCCTGAAGCTCTTCAAACTGTTGCAGGGACTCTTTGGCCTCGGACATCCTCCTGTTTACTTCATCCTCCCTGACGGCAAACGCCCGCTGGCGAAGTTTGATTGACACAAAAGAACCGCAGAGGACCGACATCACCAAAAGAAACAAAACAAGATAAATCAGGTTGGTCCTGCGGGATTCATTGTTTTGAACATAATCATCAGGTACAAAATTTATATTAAGCATTTTTAAGCCTGTTCCTTTTTTTTCTGACTTCTTTTATTACAAAACTTCAAAATATCACCATGTCACAAACCTACGAAAGGCTAAGACCGAAAGCTGTGGCCCAGCTGAACTGACATCCTCGTCTGTCTATACCTGCGTTATAAGGGTCATCTATTTCAACCGCTGCAAGACAGTCTCCTATCTGTGCCGGTATTTCCAACTGCTTTGCTATAGTTGTACTGATGTCCTTATCAACTGTCTGGCCCGAAAGAAAAATCAAACGCTCAATCTTTGCCTGTTTATACATTGAACTAAAATGATGCCTAAAACCGGCAACCTCAAACACCAGTTTTGATACCGCCTCTTCATCTTCAAGCTGCCCGGCGCCTATTGGTATCGAGTGGGCAAAGAGCAAATCCCTGTGACGGCAAATCACAAAATTCGCCCAGTTTGTCTCTATGTCGAGCAACATAACAATCGAATCAACATCTGTTTTACGTCTCCCGAAAAACTTAACGTAGCTACTCATCAACGCTGAAGGCCAAATGGCTATGGACTTAAGCCGAAGGCCAGCCTTCTCATATATCGCCAGGTGTATATCTATATTCTTTCGCTCAACCGCCGTCACCAGAATGTTGTCATCCACGGTCTGGGTGTACTTTATCATTGCCCCATCGGCATCATAAGACAGCTTCGGCTTTATTGCAGAAACAACAGCGTCCTCGACTCTCTCGTCTTTTGTTCTCGGCATCTTCATATGGTCAATAAACACCTCTCCTGAAGGCATCGCCGCGATAACATCCTTGCCTCTGAAATTCCCGTTGGCTATCAGCTCCTGCAAAGTTTCAATAGCCCATCTCTGCCAATCACTGCTGCCCTGCTCAATGTCCTTGGGCCGGTTCTTACTGCCCCCGGAAATCAGCTTCACTCCACTTTTACCGTTACCGTTAGCAACCTGCACTATCTTCACGGTATCATCGCCCATATCCACACCTATCGAATATAAGCGGTCCCTGGAAAAGCAAAGCATACAAACCCCACTCAAAACTAAAATTAAAAGGCCACAAAGCCGGCCCTCATAACCTATTGGCTACACTCATATCATCGTTCTAACCCAACCGGCACATTAAACCTGCACAGATATACACCCGCTTCGTTTCGGGTTTACGGCACCGGCGCTAGCTGAGATGCTAACTAAAATATAGAAAACAAATCCCCCACCTGCTAAAACCCCGAGAAAATATTCCTGCTATATTTCTATAAATCCCGCAAAATTGTTTTGCTTCCGATAAAACACGGCGTTTCAAAACGCTATTCAGGACCGATTCACCAACATCCGCTACGTTCAGCCAGCTATAGAACTTTTTGAGAATGAAAAAACTTTCAGATGAAGAAAATTCCTGCTGATGGGAATGAAAATCGTCCTTTTGCAAAAAATTGACCCTGCTGTGATAAATTTTCGCCCCATAGCATACAAATAAACTTTATAGGACAAAAAATGCCCCCCCTCAACCGCTTATTCAGCCTTGAGCTGGCGTGTCATCAACCCAGTGATTGCCTCCTGCACACTTTTACCCTCAAACAGCACTTCATAAACCGCACAGACAATCGGCATCTCAACCCCGTGACGCTCAGCAAGAGCCATGACTGATTTGCAGGTAGTTGCTCCTTCTATGACCGATTCGGTAGCTTGCTGAGCTTGCTCTACACCCTGGCCCTTTCCTATCCTTTCTCCAAATGAACGGTTCCTGCCCTTTGGCGAGATGCACGTGGTAACCAAATCGCCCAGTCCTGTCAATCCCGCAAACGTCTCGGGCCTTGCGCCGCAGGCAACTCCTAAACGTGTTATTTCCGCCAAACCCCTGCTCAAAAGTGCCGCCTTGGCATTATCGCCGGCACCTACACCATCCACTATACCCGCTGCTATTGCGATAATGTTTTTCATCGCACCGGCCAGCTCGACACCTACAACATCAGTGTTGGTGTAAACTCTAAGCCACGGCACGCTGAACGTACTTTGTACCTTCTTCGCTAACTCTTCGTCGGCGCAGGCCGCACATATCGTCGCTGGCAACCTCCTCGCAAGCTCGTCCGCAATAGTAGGGCCACTTAGAACAACACACTTTATCCCAGAACCTAAAACATCGGTAAGTATCTGGGCAGGACAAAGCATGGTTTCATTTTCAATGCCCTTGGCAACCGAAACTATCGGGACATCTGCAGGAACATTTTTCTTTAACCTCGTCCAGACACTGCGCATAAACTGACACGGTACCGCCGAAACCACCAACTCCGCTCCTTGCATGATGAGCTCGTCGTCGGATTCAAACTTCAGCGCCTCGGGAACTTTATAGCCGGGAAGAAACTTTACGTTTTCCCCCTTATCAGCCATCTCCTGTAACTGCTCAGCGTTGTAACCCCACATCCGTACAGCTATCTTCTTCTCACAAAGCAGCGTCGCCAGAACAGTGCCCATCGCACCATCGCCGATTATGGAAACATTCCGGAACATAATAAGCAATTAAAACAACACAGCTCAAAAATGTCAATCTTGATATTTTCTTCCGCTTCCCTGTTATCAGTTCTGGACGATTTCAAGGTCCTCGGGCACAAGCCTTTTCAAACCGGGCAGCTGGTTCCTGCCGAGCCTGGCTTCAATCCTGACCTTGCCGTCCCGATAAGCCTCACCAACAATCGTACCATGGGCACGAAGATAACTTTGCACCTTCCCCCTTTGCTGACTAACCTCAACCCGAACAAAAATCTCAGCACCTTTATACCTTTGAACCACAGCTTCACTTAACTTGTCCAGCCCCATCTGAGTTTTGGCTGATATGCACACTGCGCCGGGAAAGAGTGTCTGCAGCATCTCAAAGTCACTGATTTTCCTAACGGCGTCGACCTTGTTGAAAACCTCCAAAGTTGGACTCTCCTCGCAGCCTATCTCCGCCAAAACTTTATTGACAGATTCAATCTGCGCCAACGCTTCCAGACTTGATATATCTATAACGTGAAGCAGTAAATCGGCGTTGACGGCCTCTTCCAGTGTCGCCTTAAAAGATGCCACTAACTGATGGGGCAAATTTCTGATAAAACCAACCGTGTCACTCAAAAGAACCTCGACTCCGCGCGAAGGTGACCACTTTTTCGTCCGTGTGTCCAGCGTCGCAAAAAGCCGGTCTTCGACAACCACTCCCGCACCCGTAAGCGTATTTAGCAGCGTGCTCTTGCCCGCGTTGGTATAGCCTACAAGACATATTTTAAAAAGCCCCTTTCGCCCACCAATCTCCCGAATCTTGCGCTTGTCGATATCCGCAATCGCGCGTTTAAGCTCCGTGATTCTTTTGCCGACAAGCCTGCGGTCTATCTCAAGCTGCTGCTCTCCCGTTCCCCTCGTTCCAATACCTCCGACGGCACCGGCTGCCGGTCCGCCCGCCGCTCCGGTCACCGTATCTAAGTGTGACCACATCCGAGTAAGACGGGGATAGGTATATTCCAGTTGCGCCAAACCAACTTGCAGCTTCGCCTGCTTTGTCTTTGCACGAGTCGCGAATATATCAAGAATCAACTCGCTCCGGTCCAGAACCTTGACCTTCACGATTCTTTCAAGTTCACGAATCTGACCCGGCGACAGGTCATTGTCGAATATCACAACATCGGCCCGCGACTGTTTGGCTCGGTGGGCTAACTGTTCAGCCTTACCTTTGCCGATATACAAACCTGCGTGCGGTCGGCGAATCTTCTGCTGAAGCCTGCCCACCACAATCGCACCGGCACTTTCCGCCAGTGCCGTAAGCTCTGCCAAATCGTCCCCGCTGCTCCTGTCAAGTATGGCCGCCACAAGGACTGCCCGTTCCTTCCTGACCCTAAGTGTCTCCCGCAATTTCTCCAACTAAAGTGCTCCGTCTAAAATATCCTGCGAAAAATTCATAACAACAGTATCTATTCAAACTTGTCATCTATTTTACCAAATTTGCCTATATTACTCAATAAAACCGCAATATTCGACTATTTTGCAGTTTTTCCAATCTGATTATAGCGGTTTTTAAATGTTTCTATGCCTTTAAGTGCCTTTGCCGGGCAAATAAAAACGCAAATACTTTTTTGACTTGATAAAAAATAAAATCTAAACTATAATCATGGGTTCCGTTATTGTCGATGAAATAAGAATGTAATACAGATTCTGTTTTTAAAATTATTGAAAGGAAATTTATGCTGAGAGTCAGAGCACGTGCGGGCGAATCCGTACAGCAGATGATGAGACGTTTCAAGAAGCTGTGCGAAAAGGAGGGTCTGATAAGAGACATGAAACGAAATGCCTATTACGAAAAACCCTCCGAGAAAAACCGCCGCAGAATGCGTAAGGCCCAGCGAAACGCTCAGATGAACAACTTCTAATAGCAATTCTTTCCCAATTGTCAAGCCAATCCGGGCAGACCAAAAACCTGCCCACTCCTAATTTGTTTGCAAAACGCCGCTTTTGTCATAAAATAGATTAAAAAGTTACCCGAAATCGCTCTTTCACCCGATTATTCTAAAAATAACATAAAATTCCGGAGCAGTGGCAGAGTGGTTGATCGCGACGGTCTTGAAAACCGTTGTACCGAAAGGTACCGGGGGTTCGAATCCCTCCTGCTCCGTTAAAGGAGGAATTCGAACACCCGCAGATACGAAGTAGATGCCACGGGGGTTTGACACGAAGCGAAGCGACGCTAAGGAAAAGAATTTTACCCGACGAAGCGACAGCGCAGGCGGGCCCTCCTGCTCCGTTAGGGAAGCTTACACCGCTGGATGTGTGCATGCTTACTCTTCTTGCCAGCGTTTTACCCCAAAGCTGGCACCCACGTCGTACATGCTTACATTATCTCTCAGCGCCTCGTCATAGTAGAAGGTGCAGCCGCTCTTAAGTTGCAAGCTCTTGCCCACAATTGCTCCACGAACTTCTGTACCCGGATATAAAACGATATCCACATCTGGGGCGTACACAATACCAAATATTGAGCTCCCAGCCTTCAGGTTGAACACCTGGTTGTTTATGCCGGTAGTGTAAACTTGAAAATCCCTAGCGTCGCTGCCTTGATTATTGAAACCGGCTGAATTTCCAGCAAAGATGTTTCCCTCTGTGTAAATAACAAGAGACGAGCCGGAATTTATGATGACTTGACAGCCAGTTCCCAAGTCTATATCACCGGTGATATGGAGCACTACTTTACCGCCATTTATCTCCAATACACCCGGCAGACCACCAACCGATTTCAGGTCAATCCCGGTATATTTGCCGCTGTCGCCAACACCCATCGTGATAGTCCCTCCGTTGGCCAATAATGGTGTACCCATATCCGTCAGTGAAGGTGGGGTTATGGCCGGTAAATAGGGCTCTTCGGTCAAGGAATATTTATCGCCGTTAATAGTGCCGCCGGCCCCTACAACGATGTTCGGGTCTCCGCCTATACCCACGAACACATCTCCATCTATGACTGTGCCGGGGCCCAGGGGTATTTGGCCGGATGCAGTACTTGTAGTGCCAATTTTCAGATCGAAATCAGTATCCGTTGGATCCTCTGAGTTATATGCCATCACCTTGGTATTTGGCATAAGCGATAGTTGATTCCTTACAAGCATAGCGTTATCGAACAAACCTTGAAGCCTTACGAGGGCACAAACCTTTGCTGTCGGACAGGTACATTCATTAACACAGTTACAGGCGCCTTTCCCAATACTTTCAATAGCCAGGTCTTGTCCGTTCATTGCGGCGAAGACACTGTCTGTAGTTATCTGATAGCTGAAACTCGCTTCAGAAGATGGTAGTACCTCGTTTATTGCTTCCGGAAAAGAAGGGCTTCCTGCTTCGCCATCAAGTTCCGCGGGACTTGTCTTCAACTTATCGTTCAACTCAAAAATAGCTTTCACGAGCCCTGCATCAGCAGCGCATCGGGCCTGAATCTCCTGAGCATTTCGTAATGAATAAACGCGACTGTTCAACCCCAGATTCAGCAGTCCCACACCAGTTGCAAGCAATATTACAAGCACAAGCACTGCCATCACTATTGTAGAGCCACGCCTTTTTGATCGTAACAGCTTATTCATATTCGCCCCACTTTCATATTTACACAACATCTCCTTTGCCTTATCGACTATTAGTGAAATGAATATCACGAATATTATCTGACCAGCTTACCCCAACCTAAAAAAATATAGTTCCACATAAATGCTTATCATTTTATTGTGGTTATGGGACTCTTTTTTGTAGAACTCGTCCGAAAAAGAAGGTGAGAAAGATAATAAGCCGACAGGGCCGGAGTTTGACAGGTTCGTACTGAACTGGCTGAAAGTGTGGGGTATCTGAAGGGGAGGGGTTATACAATAACGTATGAGGCGGTGGACGATTCCGGGAACATTACGGAAGAGAGTACGACCGTTACGGTCCTCCACAGTAGGGGACCAATGTAAGTCCGTGTAAGTCGTTGTCCGGGCTGCGCGGGAGGCTACAGGGATGGCTATATCGCGGCGGGCGGTAGGCCCCGAACAGCATGAGTAGTAAGAGCAAACAAAGGGCTGTGAGCAACTTCAAACCCCCTCCGCTCGCAGCTCTTTTTTCTTGATTTTGCCCGTTTTGTCCCCTCCCTATCCCTGCGCAGGCCTGCCCTCAATTCCCCTTCGATCAATCAAATGCGCAGGGAGGTAAGACCAAAAATCCATTTCTCATAATTTTTTTTTATCCCTTGTAGCCAAACAACTTAAAGCTCCCCCACCCCGACAGGCGACCCGCTTTTTTCGACAAAATCGCGCATATCCGCCCTATTAGGGAAACCTTTCTTTACATATCCCCATGAAAAAAACCAATGGAGGCCACCTATATGACTCACAAACTTTTTAGCGCGGAGCTTTTCTCGGATACAAGCCTTAACTAAGTTAACCAATTTGCCCAATTTGCCAAATCAATCAAAAAAAGAGTTATTATGCAAAACAAACCCAATTTATGCGTTTTTTGGGCCGTAAGTGGCGATTGTGAAGAAAAACAAACCCAAACAAACCCAATTCAAACCCAAAACAAAGCCAATTTTGACCTCTCAGCCCACCCTCAAAGCCAAAACAAACCCAATTCAAACCCAAACAAACCCATTTTGAAAGGACCAAACCCAAACTGCACTCACCCTCGACGATACGGATAACATCGAAATTTTGAATGGATAAATACCCGTTTTTGATGTAGTTTTATGTCAAAAGTTAAGGAAACTAACGGTGCCCAAATGGAAAAAATGCTTGCCGCTGTACTAAAGGATTTTAACAGAGTAGAGGTTGAAGAAGTCCCCAAACCCCTCGCTGAAAACCCGGGCGAAGTGGTCGTAAAAATCAAATCCTGCGGCTTTTGCGCCACCGACTACAAGGCCATCACCGGCATCCGCAAAAACGTCAAATTCCCCATCATCGTAGGCCATGAGCCAAGCGGTGTCGTAGCCGAAGTTGGCCCCGGCACCTCACATTTCAAGGTCGGCGACGAAGTAATCGTCCAGCCCCTGGGTCACTGCGGCCACTGCAAACACTGCCGCGTCGGCAATA
>Ga0114923_10003870_pt1 | contig 10048 bp, 10 predicted proteins | sample SumtaG_FD_89578 | JGI IMG/M metagenome (GOLD analysis project Ga0114923, IMG submission 89578) | Deep subsurface microbial communities from Indian Ocean to uncover new lineages of life (NeLLi) - Sumatra_00157 metaG | ecosystem: Environmental > Aquatic > Marine > Oceanic > Sediment | place: near...
ATCGAACGCGCTGATTCTGGAGTCCATGTCGCCCAGCAGATCGGGCAGATGCCGCTGCAGGCGCTGCCACTCCGTGTGAGCCTTCGCTTCTTGCTTGAACGAGGCGAGGTGAACGGCCGTGTCCCAGGGCGCGGCGGTGACGAGGCCGGGGGGCGGCGGCGCAGCAGATTCACCGGATTGGCTCGTCGTACGGCTTTCGTCATTCGTTGCGGCGACCTCGACAGAGCTTGGGGGGGCGGCTTCGGCGGGGCCTCTCTCCACGCTCACGCCCAGCGACTTCGCCACACCGCGCAGCTCTTCCAACAGAGCCGGGCTTGCCACGCCGTCGACACGGAGCGCCGCAAATGACTGATAGTCTTCGATGGCGGCCTCGGTCCGTGCGTCGGCGACGCCGTCTACCGGGCCGGGGTTGAAGCCGAGGCGGACCAGAAGCTCTTCCAGCTCACGCGCGTCCTCGCTGGAGAGCTCGGCCGAAGCCGCCATCCCGGCGGACAGACAAAGGCACAGGCTCGCCGCGATCAGGCGCATAACACACCCTCCGCGCCCGAGGGCGCGCCGGCGTCGTGTCGCAGGGCTCAGCCGTTTTATTTCTGTCGCCAATTTCCGTTTTCGTCGAGAAACCAGGTGCCACCGGGCGCCTTTTGCTTGATCTGGTTGGCGTAGACGCGCCCCACGTCCTCGGGCTTCACACCCTGCGAGGCCGCCCGCTGCTCGTAGAGACTGCGGCGTTTCGCGTTGATCTCGTTCGCCACGCTCTGGGCGCCGGCGGCGCCCGAGTCCCGCACCTCGACATAGCCATCGTATCGCTCACCAATCGCTCCGGAGGCCCGCAGTGCGTCGAGCGATTGTGCCGTGGCGGCGGGCGCGTTGAACGCCAACAGCAAGCCCAAGACCAGAACCAGTCCGCTCAGTCGAGAGGCCCCCAAGGCAAATCGGCGTTTCATATCCTCATCTCCGTTCCAGGCGCGAAGCCTATCCTGCCGCTGGCTTAGAAGATATCCGGGTTGGATTGAATATCTTCCTGGGCCTGTTCCTCGATCTTCAGGCGCACCTCGGCGTCCAGCTTGATATTGAGGTTGATGGTGATGGGCTCCTTAGGCGCTTCGACCTTGACCGTGGGCTGGCAGGCGACGATGAGCCCGCTGGCCAGGACCATGGCCGATAGCAGGATGGCTACGTTGGGGGTCGATCTAAACGGCATGAGCCTTGACCTGTTCCTTGAGCCGTCCGGTGCTGCGGCTCTGGCGCCTATGCTGCGCAATCCTCTAGGCCGTGGCAAGAGTGCGCTGGGCCCATTTGGATCGGCCCATACGGACCGGTGTGGGGGCGCCGCGCGATACAACGCAGTCCTTAGTGATACGCAGCTTACTGCGACAATCTCCTCGCACGCCCCATTATTTCCCCGATCAGCGTTCGGCTCAGCAAGATAGCCTCCAGGATCTGGGTCGAATTACCGGTCAGATTGATGTTGAGCTGGAAGGGGTGGCCCTCGAGCACGTCGGGATTGTTGCCGAGGATCTCCAACCGCAATCTGGTTTCGCCGTCGCGGTTCAGGTTCCCGGTAATTATCAGCGTCTCGTAACGGAAGTCCTCAAGGGCCCGAATCACGAGATCGACGTATTCTCCACCGCCGTCCAAGGCCCGCTTTGCGGCGTCCGAGCGAAACCGCAACACGCCGGGGCCGAGAGCCGCCAGGCGCGCGTCGGCGATGGTCACGAGATCGCCGTCGCGCTGAATCGGGATCGTTCCGGCCAGCTCGCCGCTGCCCGACAGGCCTTCGACCGCCAACAAACCGAACAGGACGGCGACGTCCATCCGGTCGACCCGCAACTGGGTTTCGATCCGCTCGCCGGCCGGATCGAACAGCGTGTCGCGGATGGCGAAGCGGCTGCCGACGGTCGAGAAGCTGGCGTCTTCGATGAGGATTTGGCCGGGCGCGTCCGGCGGCAAACGGAACCTAGCCTCGAGACCCTTGATCGGCACCCCCGGGTCGATGACATCGGCGCGCAATATCTGGTGCGGCGGGCTGGCCGGCGGCTGCAGGCTGTCGAGCTCGAGGCTGAGATCGAGCCCCGAGACCGCCAGGTCCTCACTGGTAAAAGCCAGGTCGGCGATGACGATCCGCGCCTCGCCGGCGAGACCATCCCGGCCCCAACTCAGGGCCGCGGAGCCTTCCACCGTGCCGCGCGCCTCGGAAAGCTCCGCGAGCAGGGGCGACAGCGCCGCCGGCTGCAGGCCGCCGGGCATGAACTCCAGGAGCCGCAAGGTCACGTTCGCGTGTCCGGACCCGGCGGCTAGGTCGTGTGTCGCCGCCACATTCGCCAGCTCTCGCCCGTTGGTACCCTCGACCAGCGCCGTCATCTCGATCGTCTCGCCGTTGCGCTGGGTCCGGCCCAGCACCTTCCCGGAAATCTGCAGTGGCGCGAAGGCCGCCGGACTGGCCAGATGGCGCAGGGCCGCAATCTCGAAGTCGGCGGCCGCGTGCGTCAGGTCCCCGGGCCACTCCAGATCCGCTGATAGCTCTTCGAACGCCAGGTCGAAGTCCGGCAGTATGAGCGCGGCCTCCCGGATCGTCGCCGTGCCGCCGTAGCTGCCGTTTTCGCCCAACTCCCCAGCGAGCGCTATCTTGGGTGCGCGCACCCGAAGAGGGATGGGGTCCCCGCCTCCGGACTGGACAAGCAACCGGGTCTCGCCGAGTCCGACGCGGGTCTCGTGGCCGAGGGTGAAGGACTCTCTCTCGTCGTCAAGGACAAGCCTGACTTTACCGCCGGCGAGGGCGATGTCGACCGGGCCCTCGGCCCTGAGCCGGTCCGGGACCTCAAGGCCCTTCACCGTGATCTGGCCGGGCTGCGCGAGCACAAGGTCGATGGTCCGGGCGTTACGGGAAACCTGGAAGGGTACTCTGAGCGAGACTTGGTCCGCGCTCAGTCCGTTCAGGCCCGAAACCGCGAACCGTCCGAGAACCTCGCCCGCCGCCTCGAATGACAGGGGGCCGCCCGCAAAGCTGCCGGTCACCTCGAGGTCATCGATGGTATAGCCATCCATCGCGAGCCCGGTTGCGGAGATCGCGACATCGCGGAGATTGGCGCGGGCGAGGGCCGGCGCCGGCCCCAGCACCGCTTCAACCTCGCCGATCAGGGTTGCGGTGAGGGGGCCGGCGGTGGCCAGGAGGGAGCCGTCGAACCAGACTCCCCGGGCCGGCTCCTCCGGGCGCCAAACGAGCACGCTCGGCTTCTCGGACGGCGTCGGAAGGGTGACTGAGAGATTTCCGCCGGTGACGCGGATCACCTCATCGGCGAGATCCTCGGGCAGGCCGAATCCCGCGAGATCCTTGGCCGATAGTCCCGTCGCGGTCACGCGGTTTTCCTGCCGCGTGGCGAGGCTGAGCTCGCGGTTCGCCCAGACGGCGGCGAGGTCGACGAGGGCAGTGGCCTCGGCCTCGGTGCCCGGTAGCGCCAGCCGCGAGAATGTGCCCGCCGCCTTGCCCGAAACGCCGCCCCCGACGAACCAGCCGTGCAGGGCCGAGAAGCCGTCCTGCGGTTGCGGCAAGGCTGGAAATTCGCCGACGGCCGTCAGCTCGATTTGGCCGTCGCCGCCGACCGGGAAGGGCGGCCGGCTGAGGGCCCATATGGGGGCCGCATCGCCGATCTCGGCGCGAAGCTCGAGCCATAGCTGCGGCGCGGCGCCGAGGGCCTCGGCCCGTCCCTGCAGGGCGAGGTCGAAGCTGCCGTCGTCGCTGCTGAGACGGGCCGTCAGCTCGGCCCGTTCCCGGCTCAGATCGAAATTGGCTTGAGCTTTGTCGAACGGTGTTCCGGCCACGGCGAGGCCATTTGCCGTAAGCGCGCCGCGGCCCGAGCGCGGCCGTCCCGCTTCGAGGCTAAGGTTCAGATCGCCTTCGATCGCGCGGAGCTGGAGGAGGCCGTCGGGAAGCTCGACGGCGCCGTCTGAAATGGCGAGTCTGATCTCGGCGTCCTTTTGCGGATCGCCGCTGGCCGACAGCTCGGCGGTGAGCCTGGCGTGCGCGCTGCTCAGTTCGCCTTGGAGCCGCAGCACCGGGTCGCCCCCTTTGCCCCCGGTCAGCGCACCGTCGAATGCGATGCTGGCCGGCCCATAGGAGGTCTGGGCCTCGATGCGGCTTTCGCGAAACCGAACATCCGGCAGATTGGCGAATTGTCGCTCGCCAGTATCCTTCGGGCCGCTGTCCTTCGGGCCGCTATCCTGGATGCTATCCATCAGCGGCTGCAGGCTTCCGAGGGGCGCGGCCCCGTCACGCAGGTCCAGGTTGAGCGTCAGGCCAGCGATGGCGATTCCGTCGATCTCGCCATTGGCGATATCGGGTGTTTGAAATGTGATCTCGACGCTGTCGACAGCAAGTTCCGATCGATTGCCGGCGGCAAGATCGGCGATACGGACCCGATCGGCGGCGATGTGCTCGACCGTTGCCCGCGCCCCCGGAATTTCGAACTCCTTTGCCGCCCAGTCGAGAGTGGACTGAGCGACGGGGACGCGCCAGATAAACAGAGCGCCGACCGTCGCGGCAAGGGCCGTTGCGATGGCCAGGGCAACGAGGACGAGGCGGCGCGCCATGATTTCCTTTCGGGGGGGGGCAAAAGGAGGTTTGGAGACTCCCCCACACAAAAAAAGGGTTTTCCCTACTACGACTCTTCCATGTTGGGCCGTCCACCGCCGACGCGGCCTAGCCCAGCGCGAAGATTGCAAGGAGTAGAAGCATAAGTACGATCAAGCCTGTAATCCAGACGGCAGGGGGCAACGCCTTGGCGGTCTCCTCCTCCGGGGGAAATGGGTTTGCGGCTGGGTCGTGCGGGGCGTCGGGTCGGTCGCTCATGGGTCGGTCTTGCGGTTCCGCTTCGTGGCATGCCCGCCGGCGAGCCTATCCGCCGCTCCGGCAGGCCGCAAGGTTGCTATTTTTGCGGGAATATCCTGCCTCCCCCGGCCGGGTAACCCTGAACCCTTGGCGTGATCCGCCGCCTACGGCATACTCGGCGGCCAAGCCTGTTTTGAGCGGGAAAAGTAAAACGAAGAAATTCCGATCGGGGGGTCGTCGAGTGCTTCGCGCTGGCAGTCTTGCTGTCTTCCTCTCGCTGCTGTGGTTGTTGCTGTCGGGCTATTTCACCGAGCCCTTGCTGCTCGGCTTGGGTGTGGCCTCGGTACTCTCGGTCGTCTTTATCGCCTACCGCAAGGAGGTATTGGATTCGGAGGGGCACCCGGTTCATTTGATCCCGCGGGCGCTGGTTTATTGGCCTTGGCTGCTGAAGGAAATCGTCATGGCCAATATCGATGTCGCCAAGGCCATCCTTCGCTCGCCCATGGCCATCTCGCCGACCGTGTTCACGGTAAGGGGCTCTCAGCACAGCGAGCTCGGGCGGGTCATCTACGCCAATTCCATCACCCTGACTCCGGGCACGGTCACGATCGCTCTCGAGGGCGAGGAGCTCACCGTGCACGCGCTGACCCCGGCCGGGCTGGAAGGTGTGGAGAGCGGTGAGATGGACCGCCGGGTTGCCTGGCTCGAGGGGGGCTCGTGATGTTCAGCGCGGCCAGCCTCGCCATTCTCGTTGTCATGGCCATGGCGCTCGCGCGGGCCGTCATGGGTCCGACCGTCTATGACCGTATCCTGGCGGTCAACACCTTCGGCACGCTGACCGTCGCGCTGATCGCGGTGTTCGGTTTTCTCACCGACCGGCCCGAGTTCCTCGACATCTCGCTGGTCTACGCCCTGATCAACTTCATCGGCACCGTCGCGGTGACCAAATACGTGAAGTACAGCCACCTGGGCGACCCCGGCGAGGACCGGGATTGGGAGGACCTGTGATGGCGTTGCTGGCGGACGTGATAAGCTGGGCCTTCATCCTCGCCGGCGGCGCTTTGGCGCTGGTCGGCGGGCTCGGGCTGCTGCGCCTGCCGGATGTCTTCGCCCGAATGCATGGCGCCAGTATCATCGACACCCTGGGTCTCGGTTTGATCCTGGTCGGGTTGATGTTTCAGGCCGGCTTTTCGTTGATCACGGTCAAGCTTTTCCTGATTCTGCTCTTCGTGTTCTACACCAGCCCGACCACCACGCATGCCCTCGCGCGCGCCTGCCTCAACGGCGGCATCGAACCGCGCGCGGCCCGCAAAGACAGCAACGGAGAGCCGCCATCGAGGCCCTGATCGACATCGTTTTGCTGTCTTTTATGGCAGTCATCGGGTTGGCGTACATCTTCCTGCGCAACCTCTTCGCCGTGGTGATGCTGTCGGGCATGTTCAGCCTCACCGCGGCCGTTCTCTATGTCGTCATGGACGCGGTCGACGTGGCCTTTACCGAAGCCGCCGTCGGCGCCGGCATCGCCACGGTCTTGGGCCTGGCGACCCTCGGGTTGATCGGGGTGGTCAACGAGAAGCCCTCCAAGCGCAGTTTCCTGGGGCCTTTCCTGGTTGTCCTCGTCACCGGCGCCGTCCTGATCAACGCCACCCTCGACATGCCGGATTTCGGCGATCCCAACGCGCCAATCCATCATCATGTCGCCCCCCGCTATATCGAGGACTCCGGGCGCGAGGTCGGCGTCCCCAACATCGTCACCTCGATCCTGGCGAGCTACCGCGGCTACGACACGCTGGGCGAGGTGACGGTGATCTTTACCGCGGCCTGCGGCGTCCTGGTGCTGCTCGGCCGGACCAGGCGGCGCAAGCCGCACGGCCAAGAGACGGGTGATCGCGAGACGGCCTCCGGGGACGGGGAGGCGGCGAAATGAAGCACAAGGCGGTGCTGCGCGTCAGCTCGAAGCTGCTGATGCCCCCCATCATGCTGTTCGCCCTTTACGTCCAGTTCCATGGCGATTTCGGGCCCGGCGGCGGTTTCCAGGCCGGCGTCATCTTCGCCTCGGCCTTCATCCTCTACGCCCTCTTGTTCGGAGTTAACCAGGCGCGCCGGGTGGCGCCCGCCGGTGTGATCCGCACGACCTTGGCCTTGGGGGTCTTGCTTTACGCCGGCACCGGGGTTGCCGGCCTGTTGCTCGGCGGGAACTACCTCAACTATTCCGTCCTGGCCCATGACCAGGTTCACGGTCAGCACCTGGGAATCCTGATCATCGAGTTCGGTGTCGGCATGACGGTGGCCTCGGCGATGATCACCATCTTCTTCATTTTCGCCGGGCGAGGCCGCGACGAGAGGGGCGAGTGACCCATGGCGTTCGCCGGCCTCTATAACTACTGGATCGTCGTGGTGCTCATGATGATCGGCTTCTATGTCGTCATCGCCCAGGGCAACCTGGTGAAGAAGATCTTCGGGCTCAATATCTTCCAGGTCTCGGTGTTCGTCCTTTATATCACCATGAGCAAGGTGGACGGCGGCACGGCGCCGATCCTCGACGACCGCTACCAGGTTTACAGCAATCCCCTGCCGCACGTTTTGATCCTGACCGCGATCGTGGTTGGCATCGCGACCATGGCGCTGGGGCTGGCCTTGGTGGTGCGAATCCGCGAAGCCTACGGGACGATCGAGGAGGAAGAGATCGAGCAGCAGGAGGGCGAGCTGCCGTGATCAGCGCCCATCTGCCGGCCTTGCAGGTTGTGGTGCCGCTGTTGGCGGCACCGGTTTGCTTGCTGTTGCGCAACCGCCACGCCGCCTGGTTGCTCGCCGCCCTGGTCACCTGGGCGACCTTCATCATCGCGCTGGGGCTGCTCGCTCAGGTCGCCGACCGGGGTACCATCTCCTATGCCATCGGCGATTGGGCGCCGCCCTGGGGCATCGAGTACCGGGTCGACCTGTTCGGCGCCTTGGTCCTGGTGATCGTCTCGGGGATCGGCTCGCTGGTCATGCCCTTCGCCCGCATCAACGTCGAACGCGAGATCCCGGCCGAGCGCATCTACCTGTTTTACGTGATGTACCTTCTATGCCTGACCGGGTTGCTGGGCATCGCGATCACCGGCGATGCCTTCAACCTCTTCGTGTTCTTGGAAATCTCGTCCCTGTCGTCCTACGTGCTGATCAGCCTCGGCCACGACCGCCGCGCGCTCACCGCCGCCTTGCGGTATCTGATCATGGGCACCCTCGGCGCCACCTTCTACGTGATCGGCATCGGCCTGCTCTATATGGTGACGGGCACGCTCAACATGGCGGACCTGGCGCAGCGGGTGCCGGACCTCCTGCATCTGCGGACGGTCGAGGCGGCCTTGGCGTTCCTGATCGTCGGGATCAGCCTGAAGCTGGCGCTTTTTCCGCTCCACCTTTGGCTGCCGAACGCCTATGCCTTCGCGCCTACCACCGTCACGATCTTCCTCGCCGCCACGGCGACCAAGGTATCGGTCTACGTGATCATCCGGATCATCTACACGGTCTACGACGGCGCGCCGATCTTTCGCGAGGGGATCCTCAACGAGGCCCTGATGGGGCTCGGCATGTTGTCGATGGTGGCCGCCGGGCTGGTCGCGATTTACCAGAGCAACGTGAAGCGCCTGCTTGCCTATTCGAGCGTTTCGCAGATCGGCTACATGGTGCTGGGCTTGAGTTTCGGCAGCGTCATCGGCCTCGCCGCCGGCATCGTTCACCTGTTCAACCACGCCATAATAAAGGCGGCTTTGTTCATGGCGCTCGGTTGCGCGACCCAGCAGGTGCGCGCCGTCTCGTTCGACGACCTGGCAGGGCTTGGCCGGCAGATGCCGGTCACCATGGGGGCGCTCGTGGTCGGCGCGCTCAGCCTGATCGGCCTGCCCCTGACGGTCGGCTTCGTGACCAAGTGGTATCTGATTCAGGCGGCTCTCCAAGACGGCGCGTGGCTGGCGGTGATCGTCATCTTGGCGAGCGGACTGTTCGCCGTGATCTACACCTGGCGGATCGTCGAGGCCGCCTACTTCCGGCCGCTGCCCGAAGACCGCGAGGAGGTGCGCGAGGCGCCGCTCGGCATGTTGATCCCGCTGGTGATCTTGGCGGGCGCCTGCGTCGTCTTCGGCATCGGCGCGACCTGGCCGATGGACCTGGCGCTGGCCGCCGCGGAATCACTGATCGGGGCAAGGCCATGATCGCCGAGACGACCCTGCCGCTGACGCTCGCCGTGCCGATCGTGGGCTCGTTGCTCATCTGGCTCGCCAAGTCGCGGCCGAACCTGCGCGAAGGCGTCACCCTGGTCACCGCGCTCATCCTGTTCGGGCTCGTGCTCACCATTCTCGTGCCCGTCATCGACGGCGCGCGGCCCAGCGTCAAGCTGGTGGAGATCTACCCCGGCTTCGATTTGACCTTCACGGTCGAGCCGCTCGGCGCGTCCTTCGCCACCATCGCCAGCTTCCTGTGGATCATCACCTCGCTTTATTCCATCGGTTACATGCGCGGCCACCACGAGGCCTACCAGACCCGCTTCTATGCCTTCTTCGCCCTGGCGCTGGCCAGCACCATGGGCATTGCGCTGGCCGGCAACATGCTGACCCTCTTCATCTTTTACGAGGCGCTCAGCATCAGCACCTACCCGCTGGTGACCCACAGCGGCACGCCGGAGGCCAAGCGCGCCGGGCGGGTCTACCTCGGCATTCTGCTCGGCACCTCGATCGGCCTGCAGCTCCTCGCCGTCGGAATCACTTGGGTGACGGCCGGCACCCTCGATTTCACCGAGGGCGGCATCCTTTCCGGCAAGGCCTCGGACGGCCTGGTCGTCCTCTTGATGGCGCTCTATCTGTTCGGCATCGGCAAGGCCGCGGTCATGCCGTTCCACCGCTGGCTGCCGGCGGCCATGGTGGCGCCGACACCGGTGAGCGCGCTCTTGCATGCGGTGGCGGTCGTCAAGGCCGGCGTGTTCACCGTCCTCAAGGTTGTGATCTACATTTTCGGCCTGGATCTTCTGACCACGACCGGGGCCAGCCTTTGGCTCGCTTACGTCGCCGGGGCGACCATCATCATCGCTTCGCTGGTGGCCATGACGAAGGACAACCTCAAGGCCCGGCTGGCCTATTCGACGGTGAGCCAACTGTCTTACATCGTCCTCGGCGCCATGCTGGCGACCTCGACCGGGGTGCTGGGCGGCGCCATGCACATCGCCATGCACGCCTTCGGCAAGATCAC
>Ga0114923_10003871_pt1 | contig 10048 bp, 6 predicted proteins | sample SumtaG_FD_89578 | JGI IMG/M metagenome (GOLD analysis project Ga0114923, IMG submission 89578) | Deep subsurface microbial communities from Indian Ocean to uncover new lineages of life (NeLLi) - Sumatra_00157 metaG | ecosystem: Environmental > Aquatic > Marine > Oceanic > Sediment | place: near...
ATAAAGAAACAACGGACACTTTTTGATCTTCTGGAATTGGAATTCCCGGAGCCACTGGATAATCCCTCCTGCCGTTGGAAAACTTATCATCCCACTCTTTTTTGCAGCCTGTACCATTTTTTGGACAAATGGAACCGGGTGCTCGATATAATCCATCACTCCCACAGCAAAAACATGATCAAAGCTCTCGCTCACATCAAATTCCATAAAATCCGCCTTCCTAAACCTGCAGATGTGCTCCACGTTTGCTTGCCGGGCCAGGCTGCCTGCTTCTTCGATCATGTTCTGAGCGAAATCGATACCCACTGCTTTTCCGACCCCCTTTAAAGCCAATACAATCGAGTACCGCCCGGTACCGCAGCCCACATCCAACACCGATGTGTTCTCATAGGGAGCCGCCCCGGCGATTACCTTCTCAAATCGCAGCCGCATACTACGCCTGAATATCTCATCGATGATTTTTGAGAAGATATTTTTCTTCTCCTCGTAAAAAGAATCAAATTCTTTATACCTTTTGTGGAAATGCGATTCAACTTGTTTCGACTTTATATCCATTGGTTTTCCTTTTACGTATAACCGACATGGCCTGGGTTAAAAATACAGGTCATATGATTTCTTTTCCCGGGGTTTTGCAATCCCGGAAATACTGGAATTAATATGAAGGATTTTTAAAAAAGGAAATGGAGCGTAAACGGTTTTATCGATTTTGAAATAAAATTTCAAAAATTTTAACACCCTGCGGGCATCATTGATATGCTCGATATCCATAATTTTTTTTATATCCATGTTATAATTCCGTTTCATATGGGGGCCAGTGACCAGTCGGCGCCCCAGTTCCCATCCCAGTCCTCCTTCTGTAGGAATGGAAAAGAAGAAATAGCCCTTCGGGTTTACTATACGTGTGACTTCCTCAAGGGATTCGGCCAGGAAGTAGAGGTGTTCCAGGGTGTGTAGACTGACTGCGCATTTCAAGCAGCCGGTGGTAAAAGGGGTAGATAAGAAATCCCCGTGTAGAGCAAGCGCTTGTGGGAAGCGTTTTTTCAAAACCCGCAGGAATTCCAGGTTTGAATCCAGGCCGATGCATCGGTCCGGGTTCACCAGGGTAAATAACTGGCCATGTCCACAACCCAGGTCCACGATAGGTTCTTCCTCCGTAAGATTCCTGTGGATAAATTTTTTAATCCTGCGGAATCCACTCATAGAAAACCACCGGTAAAAGCTATTTTTATAGATAACCCAATTATCGATCATCCCTTCCCAGATTTTGAGCCAATGCCGGTAACTGTTGGAATTGTAAAAATACGGAGGGGTTTGTTTTTGATTTTTAGGAAATGCCATTAATATTCCATGCTCATCAAAGGTATAGTGCCTGGTGCAGATTTTGCAGGTGAAGCCCTCGCTTGCCGGTATTAAACTGTCTTTTTGACAGTCCACACAGCGGCCGATTAACTGCATCCGGGGATCATTTTTCGTTATCATCACGGTTCACATCCGGTTATGCATCATGGGTCATACATCTTCATCTTTATTTAAGAAAACAAATTCCCGCTGAATACTAAAGCTGAATGCAAACAAAATGGTCTCTACCAGGATTTTGGCGATGATTACCTTCAGCCCCAGGCTCTCTATGGTAAGGTTGATTAACAAATAGGTTAAAACGCTCATTATTACCAACGCCAGGTAATACTTTAACAGCGACGATACCACCTGTCCTTTAATGCGAAATACCAACCGTTTGTTTATGATAAAATTTAACATCGAACCTACCAGGAATCTCCCGGTCAAGAGACTTACGATTATATTGGCGGTTAAATCAAAGGTAACGGTAAAGACGATAAAATCAAAAAAAGCAGCGATCAAGGATGAAAAAGCAAATCGCAGCAACTGGAAATAGATTTTCATAGAATCGAAGAAGGGATTAAAATGGGAGGACTTGTTATCTTCGATATAGATGGTATCGATGGATTTTTCAATGATATCGATGGATTGTTTTTTTGTTAAGATCAGCATATTTATTTCATATTCGTACCGTTCGCCTTTTACTTTTAAGAGCTGGGGTACCAACGGGCGGGGTAAACCTCTTAAGCCTGACTGGGTATCGGAAATTTTCTTCCCGATCACAAAGGAGAAAACAAAGCGGGTCAGCACATTGCCGAATCGACTCCTGAAAGGAACTTTTTCACCCATTTTGCGAACTCCCATGATAAACTTACCCGGGTTTTTCTTTAATGCGTTTACTATTTTTAAAATATCCGTGGGCTGGTGTTGCCCGTCACTGTCAGCGGTAACGATGCCAGGGCTGTTGGGAAAATGAAGATGGAAATAGTTTAATCCTGTTTTCAATGCCCGGCCTTTGCCGCAATTTACCGCATGTTTCAACACCGTGCATGCTTCCAGGGTCTCCAATTTTTCAAAAATGGGATTGCACTCTTCAAGACTGCCGTCATTGACAATAATGATATGCTTAACCCCTTCGCCAATTAAAGCCTCCACCAGTTCCAATAACCGCTGGTCAGGGTTATAGGAGGGAATCAAAATAGGAATGTTATTTGTCATCTATACCTACTGCCTACTGCCAACTGTCTACTGTCCACTGATCTTCCTTACTTGTATAAAGCAGTATCCTTTGCATTTAAAAATTACCCGGTATTCTTTGTTTTTTATCTTTTCCCGGGATCGCTGCAAGATTTCTTTTTCGCTTTTTATGACCACCGGCATCAAAAGATAGTGGATCTCTTTTCCTTCTTCGCTATCGAGGTAATCCAGGAATTCCAATGTGATCCTCCCGGATTTTTTGAAATAAAATTTTTTCAATCCCGGGAGAAGTTTTAAATAAGCATAATTGGTAGCGATTTTTCCGTTAATACCCTCTTTCTCATGGAAACGGTAAAGCATATCGTTCAATTGGTAATCACCCATCTTCATTTTTTGGAGATTTTGATGGTGGATTAACGTTTCTTTTTTAAATACCGCAGCATTCATCACTGCCAGCACCGCTAAAGTGGCAATAACCAGTGGGATCACAGATAATTTAAATTTAGGGCATTTTCCTGGTCCCGGTAGTAATTTTTTTAAGAAAACAATCCCAAATGCAGCCGAAAAGCCCATAAAAGGAATGGCAGGAGACAGGTTTCGGAAGTCGTAGCTAAAGAAAAATCCCCACATCAAACTATAAGGAATCACGATAAAAAGGGTCACCTTCCGTGACTCTTTATGAAACAGTCCTAAAAGTATCAGCAGTACAGCGGCATAAACCAGGTATTCCAGTAGGGGATGGCGGCGCTCCAGTATTTCCCGGACTCCCCGGGTCAGTCGTTCCGTGTGACTGTCGGATCGATGTACCGATTGGACCATCCGGATTTCCGAACGGTCGATTCCTTTGGAAATTTGGATTTCTTTTAGCATGTACCAGGAAGCGGTAATGATCAAAACCGTGAGCAGCAGTAACAGAACTGCGATAAAAATATCTTGCCTCCGGCGGGTCCGCGGCGCGGACTCCCTATTAGGGGGGCTCTTTGGTATAGCTTTTAGCTCATGGCGCTTAGCTGGAAGGATAGCTCCAAACATAGCACAACAGAGCCTCCGCATATAGTCTCCCCACGCAGTGGGGCCCCTGGCCCCCCGCAAAAACTTTTGACTATTTTTAGTTAGACTTGTCAACGCCCATACCAGGATAACCGCCAGCATGAATAATCCCGACTGTTTGGTTACTGCCGCAGCAGAAGCGAAAACAACCGCTAACCAGGTGGTTTTGAAACCAGGGCTGCCGGTTTTTTCCCAAAAGCTGTACAGCACATGGAACGAAAGAAATGCGAAAAAAGAAACCGCAATGTCTACGTATCCACTCACAATGTAAGAGGGATCATAAAGGTATCCCAGGATTATTCCAAAAAAAATCAATGCCAGGAGATGGACTGCTCTTTTCCTGCGCAGCCCCAGGTCCAGGAATAATAGCAGGATACCGATAGAAAACAGCGGCATGATGGCTTTGGCAAAACACTGGACTTCGGTGGTTTGCATCAACACATAAGAAACAGACCAGTTGGCGGGTATCAACTGGGGGTAACGCCAGGTGTTGACGGGAATTTGATTGGCAGCCCATTCCCCGGCAAACCGGTTCCAGGCAATGGCGGGATCCCAGTGAATGAACACCGTGCCTAAAAAATAGAAAAAATAAAGAACATATACCAGGATGACTGCGAAAGAGAGGAATAAAAGGATGTTGTAATGCAAGGAATGAGAATCCATAAACCGCTTAAACCGGTTGACTGCCTCATTAATGTTTAGTTCAAAATATAAACTCACACGAGAGGATTTTTTTATCAAATACAGCAGCCATATTCCCTCTATAAAAAGAACAATATACATTGTCAGCGGTCTATATATCCCCAGCGTTACAAAAAGAAAAACCAACAGATAATTGATTAGAAGGCTTAAACCGAAACCGTAGACCAATTTTTGAATTTTACTGATTTTTCCGTTTCCTGTGGTTACATCCAGGTAATTCAATATGATAAAACCTGGTATAAAAACCGTTTGCAAAAAAGCGAGTAGTCCTAATATAAACATTTTGTTTTATTTGCCTCCGGCGGGTCAGAACCTTTTTGTAAAAAGGTTCCGACACCTCCAAAAACTTTTGTCTTGCACGGCTGTTTTAGCTTTATTCATCTGCGCTATGGACAGCCAGTTGCCTCAGCCCATCACGGAAAATCTTGAAACTGTGGGAACAATTATCGTCGATATCCATCCTGGGGACAATATTTTTTGCCCAATGCCGTTTTTCTTCCAATAGGTATTGCCTTCCTTTCTGTTCCAGGCTTTTCGCCCCACCCGGATAAACAGCATCGGCAATCACCTCCCATGTACCACAAATACTATCCTGCTCATAACCATCCAATACCGTCGCTTTAGCGCGGGGATATGCAGAGAGAAATGCTTTACGATCTCCCAAAAACCAGGCTTCCAATTCTTCAATAGCAATACGAAAAAGAGTTTTAGGTTCTTTCTCGCAATAATTCAACAGGTTTTTTAAATCTCTTTTAAAAGACAGGCAGTCCTTATTGTCAAGGTCCAATACAACAACCACTGCTTCATCAGTCCCCATACTCTTTCCATAAGCTTTCAATTTAGCCGGCAGATTATGCAATAATGTCGGATTCCTGGGGTCTGGCCTCGCTTGCGGATTACCGGGAAGAGTTCCCAACCCCTTATGTATAATAATGCGCCAGGTATGGGGGTTGTTGTAAGGGCCGAGGATTTTAGCGACAAGAGGTTCCAACGCGGTCCGGTCCGATTGACCTTCTACAAGTATCTCAAAATGCATAAACTACCTTTTATCAAAATGGTCGCTGTACCACAAACTGCCCAGGGGAATACCTTCCTCGAACAGGGCTCTAATTTTTGGGTCATCGCCGGCACGCCTGATGGCTGAAAAACCATTCTCCTGCTTTTCCAGTATCCAGGTTTCCCCTGGTTCCAAAGCATCTACAAAATAAGGTTGATGTGTGGTTACGAAAATTTGGGAGTGGTGTTTCCCGGTGACATGTTCACGGAATTCCCGCGCCAGGGCTTCCAGGAGTTTATGATACAAGCCATTCTCAGGCTCTTCAATACAAAGAAAAGGAGCAGGCTCAGGGTCTTCCAATAAAATAAGATAGGCAAACATTTTTAATGTCCCGTCCGACATCTGTTGAGCATAGAAAGGGTCTTTAAAACCTTTATCATTGAATTGTAAAAGCAATCTTCCATCCTGGGAACGTTCTGTACGGATTTTTTGAACCCCGGGAATTTTATCGGCAATACGTTTGAGTATTTGTTTCAAACGATCCAGGTGTTCCCGTTCCATATACTGAACCACATTTCCCAGGTTATCCCCGTGACGGTTCAAATGCTTTTGAGGGCCGGCCAGCGGCAAACTCCTGGCGGAATCAGGAGAGAAATACGACAAATACCAATTCCGAATAAAATCCCTGAATCTTGTGATCCTTGGATGTTCTTTCAAAGCACCTAAAGTAGAAATACCCAATTGACGGGAATCGGTTAACTCCACATTAACTTTACCGGCTGCATCTTGCGATTCATAACTTTCACCTGCCCAGACCTCCCCTTTCCCGCCTTCCAATCGCAGGAAAGAATAGGGCCATCCTGTTTTTTGCCCTTTTCTCCTCTGCCTCAAGCGTTCACGTGCCACAAATGGTCTTCTTTTTTTATCTAACTCAATACTCAATTCATAGGTAATAGGTCGTTCTTTGGAAGATTCCCTGTAGTATATTTCAAATTCGATTGGGCCTGAACTGCCGCTTGAGACTAATTTTTCAAATCCACCGCGCCCCTGCCGCTCACAGGCTTCTTCCACTCCATAAGCCAAACAGTCGGACAAAAAACCAAACGAATCAAACAAGGTACTTTTACCCGTTCCATTCTTACCAATTACTACAGTCAACGGCTTTAAAACATCGACTTTTTGTAAATTCGACAATTTGCCCAACGTGATCTCTTTAAAGATCTTGTAATTTTTAATCCTGATTCCTTCAATTCGCGCCATAATATACCTCCGCGAAGGAGTTTTAAATTAGGCCGCGGCATCGCCACCCTTTATGCGGAGGCTCTGTCGTGCCGCGCTCTAAATATTTGTTCCCATTGAAACCTGCATAAAAAAATGAAAATTCCTGTGGGGTTAAAATATTACTTTAGCATATAACGTTCTATTTATCAACAGCCTCCTCCTAACCAAACAGAGTTATGTCAAAGTCCTTATCATCCCTTCGTCTCCTTCGTGGTTTCTTTTTTATAATAACTGATAAATCCCGCTTCATTGGAATACCGCTTAAATCCTTCCGGCTTAAACCAATGGGTTGAATGGTTTAAGAACTCCTGTTCCAGGGAAGGAAAAACCAGGACAACCGCAAACTCAACCTCCGTAAATCGATAAGAAAAATCTTTATTCAAATCCCACCAAAAACCGCTTTTCGATGGTTTTACCTTGGCCCCTGTAAAAAAGATGTTCCTGCGCTTCATCTCTATATTCAAATAAGTCTTCAACGATACGGAAGGCTCCAGGTACTTTACCGGCTCCGTTATAACCAATATCAAATCCGATTCACGGGTGTTTTGTTCAATAGACTGAAACCAGGCATTGGTGTGCTTACCTTCATGGGCAAAGGCAATGGCCGTGTACCGCGTAACCCGCAGGTTTTGAAGAGTAATGACCGCCAACACCAGGATCACCACCACTCCCGTCCGGGACCTCGGAGAATCCCAGGGGAAAAACCGGTTCCATAACGACACATATTTCCCCACCGTATGAATTCCAATCGACTTTAACAATAGGATCATCAAAAAAGTATACCCCATTATACCAGGCAAAAGATAACGCTCCATTATACCGGATTTCATGTAAAGAACAATTTGGGGCCCCACGATCAGGAGAAACAAGATAGCGCCCCAATAATGATATGAAGTAAAAATATATTTGAGTCGAATCTTCCTTAACTTCAAACGAAACAGGAGTATGAAAATAATGATGGCTAACTGAAGAAAAATCACCCAACCGTGAGCGGTAACGGAAAGCTGCATAAACGTTTTAATAAATTTTGCCAGGTCAAATCCTTCATAGCCGGCATATTGGATGTCGGTAGTCCCCACTTTTGTTACAATATGGATCAACTCCGCTGCACAGACCAACAGTAAAACAACGGCTGTATTGATATTTCCCCTGACCACCCGCCAAAAGGTCATTGGTAAACCGGGTCCGTGTTTATCCGCTTCAATCTTACCCTTTTGATAGGTCAGCCATATTTGCCAGAACACCAGGGCCGGGATCATCAGTATAAAGCTCTCTTTAGACCAGGTAGCCAGGATAGTAAAGAAAATAAATAACAGGTTGTACAGGGTTTTCCTTTTTTCAGCATAAACACCCTGGGCCATAAACAGCATCGCAATAGAGAGCATAAACATGCCCAATGTTTCATTTGCTCCCAGCTTCCACCAGACAGCAGCCTGCTCTCCCAGCAGTGTTAAGCAACCAAAGAGAACTGACTCCACCAGGGAAAACCCGGTTTTTCTCATGAAAAGAAATAAAAACCAGGAGGTAAACACTGCCAATAGACCCGTATAAACCGACAAGGCCAAAAAATTGCTGCCAAATATAATGGCGTTCACTCTACGATGCAGCACATAAAGCGGACGGAACCGCATCTTTGCAGAAAAGAGATTTTTCGAAAATGTCCGCGCTTCCCTGCCAATTGTGGTATGGCTAAGGTCTCTATCGAGTCGAACCACTTCGTAATCATCCGTAAAATGGAACCCGGAATAGAGAGAACCGGTAAGGGTCAAGATGCCAAACCACAAAAGAAAAAAAAGCAGCAGTATTTTATATTTCATATATTTAATAAAAGTTTTTCGGGGGGTCCAGGGGGGCGGTTTTTCAAAAAAGCCCTCCTGGCCGCCGGAGGCAAACGAACTTTGTAATAGCTGACAAAACCGGCCGGGTTAACGTATCTTTCAAATTGAGCGGGCCTAAACCAACCGGAAGAATGTTTTAAAAAATCCTTTTCCAGGCCGGGAAGAATTAAAATGGTTTCAAACCGGTCCCTGTCCCGGCTGTTGGATAAACTAAATGCCGGGAACCGGGAGAGGAAATCCCGGTTGAGAACGTCCCAGTATTTATGCTTTGCCTGCCCCGAGTTTAACGTAACGGGGGAGGCGTAAATATTTTTTCGCTTCATTTTACGTTCCAGGTAGGTTTTTAAGGAGTAAGACCACTCGAAATAGCGGGTGTTATCCGTTACAATTAATATATAACCCGGTTCATGGGAATGTTGTTCAATGGATTGAAACCATTTAGCAATATTCCTTCCTTCAGCGGCAAAATGCCCGGCGCTGGCGGCAGTGATGGTTAAATTCACAAAAAATGCTATCGATAACAGTGCCAAAAGCCGTTTGGGATCAAAGATCGAGGTGTAAAAGAGCTCCTTAAATTTAGAACTGAGCGTTAAGGTCAATAGAATCAAAAAACTCAAAGCAGCCACACCAGCCAGGATGGTGGTTTGATATTGAAAGATTTCAAAAGGCCATTTTATGGAAATAATAACGTTTAAGATAAGTAAAGCCGAGCTGACTGCAATGGCAACGGCAGCCGAAAAACCCGCCGGGAATTTCCCGGTCTCATAAGAGAATCGAGGGGGGATACGCAAACGAATATACCTAAAAAAATATATCATTAAAAAGTAGTACCCGATAACGCCGGGCAAAAGATACCTTTCCCCGATCCCGGATTTCATGTATAGAACAACCTGGGGAAGGACAAGCACCATAAATAAAATGACTGGGGGCGCCAGTTCCTTTATTTCTTTTTTTCTGCCGCCAGGGTTTGCATATTTATAAAAAAGAACCAGGGGAAATAATTGAATTAAAAGAATCCAGGCATGAGCATAAATAGAGAGCCTTGCCCCTGTTTTAAAAAACAATGGGATATTAAATCCTTCATACCCGGCATAGCTTATCCCGGTGGTGCCGATAACGTTTACGATGTATACCAATTCCGCTCCAATAACCGCCAACAGGATTATTGTTGCCGGCCAATTCTTGAAGACGGCGGCCCGGATGCTTTGCCCGGTCTTTTTATACGTCAGCCATATTTTCCAGCACAACAGGCCCGGGATAAATAGTATAAAACTCTCTTTTGTTAGAGAAGCGATAATAGCGAAGATGATAAAGAGAATTTCATAGAGGATTCTTTTCTTTTGGCCATAAACGCTTTGGGCCATGAAAACCAGGGCAAGGGCCAGGATAAACATACCAAAAGTTTCACATGGGCCGAGTTTCCACCAGGTGGCTGCTTGCTCACCCATCAGGGCTAAGAGGGCAAAAAGAATAGACTCCATGGAAGAGAACCCGGTCTTCCTCATAAAAACAAACAAAAAGAGTGACGTTAGAGCCGCTAACAAACCGGTGTAAAGGGACCACAATAAAAAATTTGCCCCGAATAACTCCGCCTGGACAAAGCGATGCAGATAGTAAACCGGCCGGAACCTGGTTTTTTCCCAGA
>Ga0114923_10003874_pt1 | contig 10042 bp, 8 predicted proteins | sample SumtaG_FD_89578 | JGI IMG/M metagenome (GOLD analysis project Ga0114923, IMG submission 89578) | Deep subsurface microbial communities from Indian Ocean to uncover new lineages of life (NeLLi) - Sumatra_00157 metaG | ecosystem: Environmental > Aquatic > Marine > Oceanic > Sediment | place: near...
TCGTTACCGCCTCGCCCTCGCTCACCGGCTCCGATGTTATTCCGCCGTCGGACTGCTCACCGCCGGCCTGTGCCAGTAACCAATTATCTGTCATCTTCTTCTTCCTTTAAATATCCGACTACCTAATGCAAATATAAACCAGGATGTTAAATCATTGCCCAACAATAATCAACAACCATTTTCACTTGTGTTTTCCCCCGAAAGCCGCGAAAACGGCCCTTCTTCAAGCTGCTGCCTCGACCACCGTTCGAACTGGTCCTGCTCTATCGTCTGCCTTATCTTTGCCATAAGCCGCTGATAAAAACGCAAATTGTGAACAGAAACCATTATCGGGCCCAGCATCTCTCCAATATTGAAAAAATGCCTTATCGCCGCTCGGCTGTAACTGCTGCAGCAAAGACAGTCACATCCTGCCTCTATCGGCCGGCCGTCGTCGATGTGAACGCTGTTTCGCATCCGAAGATAGCCTTCCGACCAGGTGAACGCAAAGGCATTTCGCCCGTTCCGCGTCGGCAGCACACAATCGAACATATCCACCCCAGCTCGTACCGCAGCGATAATGTCCGCCGGCATACCCACCCCCATAAGGTAACGCGGCTTATTTTCGGGCAATAGCCCCGCCGTCACCTCAACCGTCCGTACCATCTCGTCGTGCCCTTCGCCGACGCTAAGACCGCCAATCGCATAACCGGCAAAATCCATCTTTACAAGCTCTTGTGTACAATACCTTCGCAAGTCCGTATCTGTTCCACCCTGGCTGATGCCGAAAAGCATCTGCCCCGAATTACGGTGGTTCTGTTTGCATTGGCCTGCCCAGCGAATGGTCCGTTCAACCGCCTTTTCAAGTTTCGCTCGTTCACAGGGCCAAGGCGCACACTCATCGAAACACATTATTATGTCCGCACCAAGCCGGTTCTGAATATCCGTCGCTACAGCGGCATCAAGGTATACCCTTGCCCCGTCGATATGGCTTGCAAATTCGACCCCGTCGTCGTCAATCCTCGTAAGCTGATTAAGGCTGAACACCTGGTATCCGCCGCTGTCGGTCAGGATTGGCCCGTCCCAGCCCATGAATTTGTGCAGACCTCCGAGTTTTTCAATACAATCAACACCCGGCCGAAGCATCAGGTGATACGTGTTTGCCAGAACTATCTCCGCGCCCGTCCGCTTGAGTTGCTCCGGAGTTACTCCCTTGACTGCGCCCGCCGTGCCCACCGGCATAAACGCCGGTGTCTGTATCCGCCCGGCCGCCGTACAAAGTACACCACGCCGCGCGCTGCTGTTCTTGTCTTGTGCCGCTGTCTCGAAAACGCTCATAGTTCAATAAACTCGAGAAATCTTTGAGCCGGGGTAGTAATAATAAAGTATGTAGTCGGCGCCTCGCCCGCGCCTCGCAAGGCCCTGAGCGCCGCACTGGCACATCCCAACGCCGTGACCATACCCTCTGCCCGACAAAAACGCGAACCTGTCCCCCATGTCCGCAATCTGGAAGATCGTGCTCCTGAGCTTGTTGCCCGTCGGGTCAATCGAAAGCCGCATGTCCTCCGCTCGCAAGAAACCGCTCTTGCCGCTCGACCCGACAAGCTTGACAAGCACCACACGCGAAAACTCCTTATAGTCAACCTCTTTGGCCGATATGATTTGCTTGACCTTGCCGAGGTTTTTCAGCTTGGGATATCTCTTGAAAACGTTTTTTGTCACGCTCTCTTTGTCAACTTCGAACATAGGCCAGAAAAAAAACGTAGGCTTGGTCACCTTCCGGCAGTAGGGGCATTTTACGCCGACAAGTGGCTCGAAACTATCGCCGAAAACGTTCTTGCTGTTCTCCGTATGCCCGCCGCACGCACTGCTGTAATACGCCGGAAATATCTCCTCTGTCCCGTCCGCCTGCCGACAAAACAGCACCCTGCCCTTTGTCCTGTTCACCGCGTCCCAGACTGACGCCGACTCGGCGACCAGGCCCTTGTAAACCTGGTTGGCCGCCGTTTTCTTCACGTCCCAGCTTCGATTCACGCCGTGACGGTTCTTGATATATAAACAATACGTCCGTGCCGCTATCGTTTGTGCCTCAAGGGCCGCCGGCTCCCAGTAATGTGGCATCTCCGCGCCAATCACCCCGGCCAGGTATGGCTCAAGAGGAACAAGGTTGATTGCCATAAAACGATTGCCTTCGGAATTGATGATAAATTCGACCTTGCCGCGGTAATCGTCCCCGTTGAAGTTGAAAATATAAGGTCGCTCCGGCGTAATCGTTAACCTTTTGCCTTCGAAATATCTACCCGCGATGCGTATCCTGCCGTCCGAAATCTCTATCTTGCCCGGTCCCTCGCCGGCCCCGAAGCGCACCTGATTTGACACGCCCGCCCCCGATACCGAAAATCCCGATGCCGCCTTGACCGTACAACTGCCGGCACGCCTGACAAGTAATACTCGTATCCAGAACTCACTCGGCGCATCCATCTGCGGTGTCGGCCGGACCAGCTGCCTTTGACCACAGCCGCTCGCTGACAGCAGGCAGACTATGAAAATCACAACGAATATCAACGCGTGCTTTAAGGTAGGTTTCGTCGTAGTCGACAATGCGGGTTCTCGTTCGTCTCACGTTCTCAATTCATATACCGGCAAAAGACTTCTGCCGCCACGACGCCTTTGTCTCATTCAAGGTGGCGAAGTGACAATCCCAGATTGCCCAATGCTTTCTTTATCTCATTCAGACTCGTCACGCCGAAGTTCTTGACCGCCAGAAGCTCCGCTTCGGTCTTCGATACAATTTCACCCAAAGTCCGGATATTAAGGTTCTTCAGGCAGTGACGTGGCCGCACCGAAAGCTGCAAATCTTCAATAGGTTTGCCCAGAAGACCCACGTCTTCGCCCTCTATCACTATCTCTTCCGGTATCACGCCCGCTTCCTGCTCCTCCATCGCCATCCCAAGAACCAGACTGCGAGGGTCGAGCAGCGCCTTTATCTCTTTTAGTGAAGTCTCACCGAAATTCTTATAGCTCAGCAGCTCCGCCTCTGTTATATGTAGCAAATCGCCAAGAGTAAATATCTTCATCTTCTTCAGGCAATTCCTGCTCCGCACCGAAAGCTCAAAATCCGATATCGGCATCTCAAGAATCTTGTTCTGCCTGTCCTTCTTCTTTTCCTTCTCCTCGTCATAGACCATCGTCATGGAACTGTCGATGTCTTTTCTGAACATAGTGGCCTTCTTGTGATTCGGATGCGCCATCAGCACCTTCCCCACGCACTTCGATGCCTTACCGTATTCACAGCGGTCTTCGTACAGTACCGCCAGGTTCATCAGCGCGCTTATGTAAACCGGATTGATGCGCGCTATCTGCTTGTAGTAGTCAATCGCCGCATCTTCATCGCCTGACAAATCGCACCGATACGCCAGATGAAAAAGAGCCCTTTGATGGCCGGGAACAAGCTCGATTGCCTTGGCGTAATTATCCATCGCATCTTCGTACGAACCCTGCGTCTCCTGGTAACGCCCGAGCTGGTAATGATATTCGGCACTTACGTTCTCAAAATTCGCACAGCCGCCAAGCTCCTTGGCCATCGCCTCACTGTTGCCTGCCTGCCGATACGTCGCCGCCTTCTCCAGGGTCACCGTCAGACTGTCCGCACCGTAATCGAGACTTTTTTGAAGATTTGCAATCGCCTCATCGAATCGGCCCGTCCGCCGAAGCGCAAACGCAAGGTATGTATATTTCTGCTCACAGTCGGCCCCTTTGGAAAGCTTCTCGACAGCCTCGGCGGCTCTGCCTGATATATACAGACCAATCCCGCTTGCCAGAGATGCTTTGGCGTCTGTCTTGGACATGTTCTCTTCGACACGCTTGCCGAATTTAATAAACTCGTGCTCGCTGCAGTTGACGAAGTTCGCAAGCTGCCGCAGCTCATCCATGCTCGGCAGTTCCTCTGCGAACAAATCGACCCCGCATTCGGCAATTATCTCAACAGTCTGTTCTTCCATTTGTCTTGACTCCTGAACTTGCCCGATAATCTACGTTCCAACCCGAAACCCAATATTATATACATAAATCGAATCTCTGCAACCCCATTATTTACCATTTATTCAGCCTTCACACCCCTTTACCCCCGCCACAGCGACGCTTTCCACTCGCTAAACGCTCTACGCTACCTTCTGATATTCATTTCCCTGACATCCTGGTATTCTGATTTCCTGCCCCCTGATAACCCGATATGCTTCTTTCCTTGTTCGATACCTGTCCTGAGCGCAGTCGAAGGATTCGATATTCTTTTGCCGTTACAAAAAAGGCCGAGCAAACCCGGCCCGGCCTCTGTCCGCATTTCATCAAAATCCTTTTTACCTTTCGAAATCCTTGGTCCCGCCATATGTCCCCGCAATAACACACGACCTGTTTCCATCTATACGGCGCAGTTTCACAATCAGTTGGATATCCTTTATCTCGCCGTCCGAATACCTGACTGTACAAACTACCACCGGCCCAATGTTGCAACCTTGTATTTCTAAAGGCTCACCAATGGCAATAACCTCTTCGGGCCAACTGTCATTAAACTTGTATTTGAGTGCCCATCTTTCAGCGCTTGCTATTGGCCGTAATCGGGCAAGATAGTCCCAATCACCGTCTATTACTGCCCGCCAGTAATCTTCGACTATTTGCAGACAAGCCTGCTCATCGGTTAATCCTTCTGCCGACATCCCGCAGTTCGGGTCATCAAAGTATTTCGGCTGCTCCTGTACAACTTCGATTACCTCCACATGCTCGGGTATCTCGAAATCAAAAATTCCCGCCGTCATCTGAGGATTGTACTCAATCTGCTCGGCATAGAACTGCGGCTCGCCCTCAAAATTCGAATTGACCCATTGTTTGAAACGCACAGGCAGCTTCGTCTGGGCATCGAACTGAAACCACCAGGACTTGGCTTCCAGTGGATGCACACATGTAGCGAATATGCATGCCCTGCTTGTCTGTTCATCTCGCCCGTAAGAGACCTCCCAGCTTTCGGTAAACTTTCTGACCGTGTTGAAGAACTCACTGCCTAGCCATGGGTTAATAACAATTGACCTGTCTTGGTGCACATATACTTTGTTTGTGCCTGGATGGTAACGATAAGTTTTTCCCGATACCGTTACTACCGAGGTCTGGCCGCCCCCTTCAAACCGTAGCAAATCTGAGGCAGTTCCGTCTTCATCAGGCGTCGCCCACATAACAAACTCAGTTACTTTGCCTCCATCACTGATTATGCCCGAAATTTTTACTGAACTGACTTGCTCAAGTGCTCTTATCGTATCCTCAATGGCCCACGCCGGCGCAGCTGACTTCTCCAAAACAACAGTACCAACTACACCGACTGCGACCAAAAAGACCGCCGCAGCGGCTAATTTTGTCATTCTGCTTTTCATAATCATTCTCCACACATTCGGCGAGCCTGTGGCCGTATCCCGGCCGGCCCTCGAAATTAACTTTTCAACGGCCTGACCGTGCCTTACTTTAAAACTCTCAAAGTTGGCCTCTTTTTTTTCAGTGCCAATCGCCCGCTCCAAGGCGTCATCAAGCCAATTATCATTTTCAGACGCTTTCATAATCGCCTCCGGTTATACCGTTGCGCTCAAGGTACTTCTTGATTTTCTTTTTTGCCCGAATGAGTCGGCCGTTAACCGCCTGAACCGATATGCCCAGGACGTTACCAATTTGCTCGTAAGGCAGGTTGTCGTAATACCGCAGGACAATCGGCTCTCTGTAAAAAGGCTTCAAAGACCACACCGCTTGCCGAACCGTACAATCAAAGCTGTCCCGCTTCGGCGTCGCAGTGACCGATTCATCTAATGCACTCTGCCTGCCTTGCCGCCGTCGCATCTGTTTTGCGACATTTCTGCAAATCCCCGCAAGCCAACAGCCGAACTTCTCTTTACTTTTCAATTTTGACAGGTCGCCGCACGCTATCGCAAAGCTCTGCTGTGCCGCATCTTCAGCCAGGTGAATGTCGTCCAGCACCGAATAGCCCAGCGCCACCATCGCACCGTAGTACCGCTTGTAGAGTGCCGCAAAGCTCTCCAGACAGCCTCCCTGTGCCGCTTCAACCAATTCTGTTTCAGAACTTAAGTCCAAAACGCTCCTGCCAATTCAATCTCGCTGACATCAGCTTCTATTATACAGTGTATTTTCACGCCCTAATTGTGCGCAAAAAACCCGATTTTCCTGTTGAATTGTCATTATTTCGCCGCATCTGCCGGCTGATTTTATCTGTCCGGCGTCTGTATTTCTTAGTATACTCAATCCCGGCCGTCCCGGAAAAGACTCGTTTGTATTTGGCTGTTGCGGTTATGACTTATCTTGGAACAATTTTGTTGGTTCTGGTTTTGGCCTGTTTCGGCTATGCCCTGATACTCGCCGCAGCGGCTACCAGGTCCGACTCCGACCGGGCCAAAAAACTTCTGCTTCGCGCGAAACGGGTCGTAATTTACGCGGCCGTCCTTTCGCTGCTGTCTCTTGCGACTCTTGCCGTTGCCTTCGTCGCCGATGATTTCTCTGTCGATGCCGTCGCACGGTACAGCTCGCGCACGCTGCCTCTCGCCTACAAACTCAGTGCCGTCTGGGCGGGCTCTGCCGGCTCACTGCTTCTGTGGTCCGCTTTTATGTTCTTGATATTTGCGCGACTAATCGCGAAACTCAACGCCGAAGATACAAAGCTCAACGCCCTCTGCATCGTGGTCGGCTCGCTTATTTGTCTCCACTTTACCGTTATCCTGATGACTTGTGAAAGGCCTTTTACAGCAGCAACCATCACCCTCGAAGACGGCATGGGCCTCAATCCTTTATTGCAGAACTTCTGGATGATTATTCATCCGCCCCTGTTGTTCCTCGGCTACTCTGCTTTACTCGTCCCGTTCGTTCTGACCATAGCCGCTTGCCTGACCGGTAGGGCGGCGGGGCGGCAAATCCATATACAGCTTCGCCACTGGCTGCTCATTGGAATCTGTTTCTTGACAGCAGGCATTGTCACCGGTGCAAAATGGTCTTACGTCGAGCTCGGCTGGGGAGGCTACTGGGCATGGGACCCGGTCGAAAATGCCTCGCTGCTTCCATGGCTGATTGCCCTCGCCGCGCTGCATGCCCGCATCGGCACACGTTACTCGGATACGTTCAAGCTCTGGACTGTTTTTCTCGCACCATTGCCTTTTATTTTGTCCCTGCTTGCGACCTTCATAACAAGAAGCGGCATCCTCGCTTCTGTCCATGCCTTCGGCCGACAATCACTCTTATCACACTGGCTGCCCTTTATTGTTTTCTGCACCCTGGGCTGGCTCGGCTGCTTCTTCTTCACCATGAGAAAAATCCCCATCACCGCAACCGCTGATTCGGCTCCTGCCAGACTAAAAGCCAAAATCCTGTTCTGGACCGTGCTCACGCTCGCATTCACCGCCGACGTCGTCGGCATTGCCACATTCTGGCCGGTCATCTCAAAAATCTTCACCGCCTCTGATGTCGCTGTCGTCCTGACCCGTTCCTTCTACGACCGCGTTATCACAGCCGTCGCTGTCCTTGCAACCTTGCTGCTCACAACCGCGGTCCTGGCGGATTTGAAAAATCGTCGCAAAATCAGGTTCTATTGGTTCGTCTGCCTTGCCGCCGCAGTATCTGCCTTTGCCGTTGCGATGAAAATATCAGACCGGAACCTGCTCGCAGCCGGTGTCTGTGCAATCAGCGCATTCGGCATCGCCGCCGTTCTCATCAGCATCTGGTCCGCACAAAAAACCGACCGTCGTTTCGCCGCACATATATCTCACCTCGGCCTGTTTCTTTTTGTTTTCGCCGCGGCCCTGGCCTGTTTTGAAACGAGCGTTCGTATACCGCTGGCCGGCAGGGAAAGCCTCACGCTCGGCCGTTTTGAACTCACCTACGACCGTTTCGAGCACAAAATCTCCGAAAACCTCATGCAGGTCGGACCCGAAATCATCCTCAAAAAAAACGATTCGCAAAAAACCCTCTGGCCCCACAATAATATTTACCCCGATGGCCAAAAAACCTCCGAAATCGCCCTCCATTCCTCCTTTTCCGCCGATGTATACATGGCCTTCGATTCGGTCGCACCTGACATGCGCGTCATAATCACCGCAAAATTAATCCCCGCAATGTTCTGGCTCTGGCTTGCCATGATGCTTTTAACACTCGGCCCCGCAATGGCAATCCGGATCGATCTGGACTCAAACGGTTGATACTTTGGCACACTTTATGATACAATTGACTGCAAATACGTACTTATTAGTTTGTGTATAGGCTTATGAAACTCGTTCTAAACGGCATAAATCATCACAACTGCCCCGTTCGGACTCGGGAGAAACTGTCTTTCCCCGAAGCCGGCATAAAACACTTCTACAAAAAACTCCACGCCGTCGCACCTGTAAGCGAAGCCGTCATCCTCCAGACCTGCAACCGCACCGAAGTTTACACCTACGCAAAAAAGGACTTCAATGTCCGCAGGTACCTCGCCGACCTTATCGCCGATATCCATCCGAATACGAAAACACTCTGGCAAAAACATAGCAAACAAACAACCGGCACCGATGCCGTCCGCCATCTTTTCCGACTCGCCGCGGGCCTCGATTCACAGATGCTCGGCGAAAACCAGGTCCTCGCCCAGCTAAAGGCCGCATACACCGAATCCTGCACGCTCCACATGAGCAAGCTCGTTTTTCACAAGCTGTTCCACACCGCCTTCCGCGCAGGCAAGGCCGTCCGCACACAGACCAACATAAGCGGCGGCGCCGTCTCTATCAGCCTGGCCGCCGTCGAACTGGCCAAAAAGAAAATCAATTTATCAAAGGCCTCGGCCGTCGTCATCGGCGCAGGAGACAACGCCGCACTTGCCGCTAAGTACCTCAAAAAATCCGGCATCGCCCGGCTTTATATCGCAAACCGCAGCAAACAAAAGGCCGCCGTCCTCGCCGCACAACTAAAAGCCGAACCTCTTCCCTTAAGGTCATTGCCGCAAACCCTCTCCGGCACTGACCTGCTAATCGCATCAACCGCTTCCGACGAGCCGATTCTCACGTATGATTTGGCAAAGCCTTACCTTTCAGCCGCGAATAAACCGCTGCTCATAATCGACATCGCCGTCCCGCGTGACATCGACCCGAAGATAGACCGCTTCAAATCGGTTTCACTCTATAACATCGATGATTTAAATGAGCAAATCGACCGAAACTGCAAAAAGCGAAAGACCGAAATCCCCAAAGCCGAAAAAATCATCGACGATTTCACCGGCCGGTTCGCCAAATGGTATGACTCACTGACCCTCATCCCGACAATCGCCAAACTTACTGAGCACGGCTCGCAACTCGCACGCGCCGAGGCAAAACGCTACGCAAAACTCTTCGGCGCGAAAAACGAGGACCAGCTTCGCCGTTTCGCGGAATCGCTCGTAAAAAAAGTCCTCCACGACCCCGTCACGTTTCTAAAAAACGCCGACACCGAACCTGACGACGAACAAATCCATGCCGCGGAGCTGATAAACAAAATCTTCTTTTCCAGGGAAACAAAACGCAGATGAGAAAGACTCTCACCGTCGCAACCCGCCCCACACGCCTTGCGCTGGCACAGACCCGAATCGTCACTGACGCTCTGAACGAAAAACACCCCGGCCTCGATGTCCGAATCAACCAGGTCACTTCCGCAGGCGACAAAGACAAACGCACTGCACTTTGGGACCTCAAACAGACCGGCTTTTTCACTTCACAACTCGAAGATGCCCTCTTGGCAGGACACGCCGACCTCGCCGTACATTCCTTCAAGGACCTGCCCACAAAGCAGCGCCCCGGCCTGACAATCACCGCCGTCCTCGCTCGGAAGTTTCCCGAAGACTGCCTCGTCGCCGCCGAAAAAATTGACTCACTCGACCGCCTGCCCACCGGCGCAAAAATCGGAACATCCAGCCTCCGCCGCGCCGCCCAAATCAAACGCCTCCGCCCCGACCTGCAAATCGCCCCCATCCGCGGAAGCGTCCCCACACGAATCAAAAAAGTCGAGCAGGGCGATTACGATGCCGTCA
>Ga0114923_10003875_pt1 | contig 10040 bp, 5 predicted proteins | sample SumtaG_FD_89578 | JGI IMG/M metagenome (GOLD analysis project Ga0114923, IMG submission 89578) | Deep subsurface microbial communities from Indian Ocean to uncover new lineages of life (NeLLi) - Sumatra_00157 metaG | ecosystem: Environmental > Aquatic > Marine > Oceanic > Sediment | place: near...
AATTTCTGTTTTAATTGCTTTTTTGTCTATTTGGGCCATTTTAGACTGGTGGCAAAAAATCAACCTAGTTTTTTCCAAAAACAAAAAAATAGTTTTTAATTTTCTTTTTTTAATGGTGGTAGGAATCAGTCTTTTTGAGCAAACGCAAGTCATTGATCCTCACCAAACTTATTGGGAAATAAAAAAAGAATTCGATGAAAATCAAGCTATGATGCAAAAAGTTGAAAATTCTCTCCCCAAAGAAAGTATGATTTTTCAACTTCCTTATATGAAATATCCTGAGGCCAATGGCCAATGTGCTCTGGATAGTTATGATTTATTTTTGGGTTACTTACATTCCCAAAACTTGAAATGGTCATTTGGCACAGTTGTTGGTAGCGAAGGTGCTATTTGGCACAACTGGGTAACCAAATTGCCTGCTCAGCAACTTTTGCCAACTCTAGCTATCGCTGAATTTGATGGAATTTATATTGACATGAATGGCTGTATTGATGGTTGGCAATGGTGGGACACAATTTCTAAAATCACTGATGGGCAAATGCTCAACAGCGATAATAAACGCCTTATTTTTATCAATATTTATCAATATGCCCAAAACCTGAGAAATTCTTTTACCTCTGAAGAGCTTGCGGAAAGGCGCAAAAAAATCTTACAGCCTGTGAATTGGCAACCAGATCAAGGTTTTAGTAATATCAATCGTCATTTTCGAGGCATTAATCTAGATATGGGCCAAGAAGGTACAATTTTGTTAAATAACCCCCAAGCAAAAGCGGAAACTATTGCTATTGACTTTACAATGAAAATCAAAGATCGGGACAAAGCGACATTAGAAATAATTTATGGAGATGTGATTACTGAGTTTTCAGTCAACAATCAAAATTCGCAAGTTTCTTTATCTTTAGAAATTGTACCAGGAAAAAGTAAGCTGATTTTCAAAACCAAGGCTGGAGATCAATATTATCTTAAAAATTTTTCTTTTTTGCAGACTTCGCTAAATTTTACAAAATAGTTAATTTATTTTTACAACCAATGGTCTATCTACAAAAAACTCTGGATTACCATCCAAAAAGTTAATTATTTTAATTCTCTCAAAGCCCTCTGGTAACTCACAAGTAAAATATGCTACATAATAATTGTTGGGGTTTTTATCCTGCAAATCATGAGGGCATTTCTCTTCAGAAAAAGTATATTCAAACATTTGCCATATTTTTGCACCTCCATCTATGTCAACATGTCCTAGGCGTTTTTCAGGATTTGCCTGATATCTTTTGGGTTTGATTTTATTATAAAATAAAAAAGCCATATAGGGCTCATTTTCTCTATTAGTAACAACTATTTTTTCTTTATTTTCCAAAGTATTGATGAAATTAACTAAATCATAATAACCATACTGTCTATGCCAAGGCTGATGAACTTGGCTGTGGACACTATACTGATGCCAGGCTTTAGTTGTGCTTATCACCAACGCAACTCCTATTATTAAAACTACAAAATTAGCAAGTTTTGTATTATATTTTTTAAAAAAATTAAAAACAAAAATTAGGCCCATTCCAATATAAATGCTAATTACTGGCAACAAAAACAAAGTGCGATAAGTATGAGGAATTTCTGCTGTGGTCAAAGAAGTGGGTAGGGGAGCTACCAGCAACCAAGCCAACAGCCACTTATCAAATTTTTTCCAAGAACGAACACTGACCCCCAAGCCCAACAAAAAGAAAGGCAACAAAACCACCAAAAACTGGCCAGTTTCTGGAATAGTAACTCTAGGAGGCTGTGCCCCACCCAAAAATAGATAATATAAAGAAGTATTAGTAAGATAACTTTTTGTAAAACTTTCACCTGCGGACCATGCCTTGTTGTGCAAAATTCTAGTCATCAACAGAGGAACTTTGATCGCCCCACCATCTTCACGGATTGCCTCTTCTCTCAAAAGCCTGGCCTCTTTATCTGTGAAAATACTAATTTGAGAAAAACGAGCGCTGCTACCACTTAAAGCCAATCCGATTCCAAAAAAAACAATCAGCACACTTAGACCCAACCATTTTCTATTAAATTTAAAAATCTTAAAGAAAATTCCCAAAACCAAAAATGCTGGCACTAATAATCTAGCGGTATGATAAGTAAACAACGTCAGCAAAACCAAACAAAAGCCAAGCAATCTGTGTCTATCGCGCTTTTGCAAAAATAAAACAAATGCTCCTAGTCCCAAACTCAAAGCTACTCCTGCTTCTATCGCTGTTCTAGAAGTTTCCCAATGCCAAGGCGTGATGACCACTATCAAAGCCGAAATTAAAGCTAAACCATTTTTTTTGGTTATTTTTTTCACCAATAAAAATAAAACTACTGGTAACAAAAACCCAGCTATCCCTGCTACCAACCGACTGCTAAATTGATTAAGGCCAAAAATACCCACTACAGGAACAGTAAAATAACTATATAAAGCTGGTTTATAATCATCAAAGCTACGCAAAGTAAGTGGCAAAAACTTCCCATACTCATCGCGAAAAGTAGTCTGCAAAGACCAAGCGTTATATCCTAAAGCCATTTCATCTGTAAAAAAAGCCTTAGGTAAATTTCCTAATTCATAAAAACTAAATACAAAACTCAAAATGACAATTATCCCAAGTAAAAAAAATTCTTTTCTGTTCATATTTATTCAAGTGTTAGTTTTTCCTCAACCATCACACTTTGCCCTTCAATTGTTTTTTTATTAATTAAAACATTCTGCTTATTGCCACTAATCAAAACAAGCTCCCCTCCATTTTGCCCAAAAAGTTCTAGATGCTGTTCTTCTATGTCCTCAATTATTTTTAAATCTCTCGGACTAAGATTTGAATGATAAACTCTAGTTGGTTTAAATACAAAGGAAACAGCTGGGTTTGTTTTCAGCCTGCTGATAATTTCCTCAGAACTACTTTGAGTTACAAACCCCATTGGAGCTTGGCTTGAACCTCTGTAATCTACATAAAGTTTTTTTTCAATTCGAGCTTCTTTAATATTTAAAATTTTTGCCAAATCGGGTTCGAGCAACAGATCATCATTTCTAATTTTTTGAGTATCAATTAAAATAAAATCATTTCTACCCCATTGGGATAAGACCAATTCATCCGCACCTATGAGATTTCCTTGTTTAGCATAAAAAAGTGTTGTTTTTAATTCATCTCCTGGTTTAAAATTAGGCGCCACACACTCCCAATTCCAAATTAATTTCCACTGATTTTGCCTATTTATTACTGACATTTGGCATTGATGCTCATATATCCCAATAGGAGTTTTATATTTAACCCTAGCACTAAGATTTACCTTTTTTTTAAAGATATTTAAACCAATCTCACCAATAAATTTCAAAGAAATATCTTCCGACAGGGTATTTAATTCAATATCTTTCAAAATTAAATAAAACTTATCTCTATCAATATCAGTCTCTATCAAATGATAAAAGTCTTGATAATTACCATCATTAAATTTTTCTTCAACAGTACTCAGTGTGGAACTTAAATTAGGCAATAAATAAAACGAAAACCGAATAAATAAAATAATGGCCAAAATTAATAAAAACTTTTTTCTGTTTTCAAATAATTTAACGAAGCCAATAATTAAAAAAGGCATTGCTAACAAAAAGTATCTACCCCAAAAGGGAACTAACAGCCAAATAAAAAGAAACATGGTTGCTAAACCAACAATATAACCAGTTTCATCTGAAATCTGTTTTTTAAACCAAAGGCCTAATGTTGAGATAATTGAAATTGGCCACAGGATAGTCCATTCCCTAATATGCTGCCAAGCACTGTTGTCCCACCATCCTTTATATCTTCCCAAAAAAATTGCCGATAAATAAAATATTGGATTATTTTGAACCTCAGATATTCTATAAAAATTAATCATCCAAAACTGGCTTCTTATCCAATCAAAAAGAGACATCTTGTAGATAATTAATGTGGGTGCATAACTAATAAAATATACAACTCCAACAATTAAAGCTAGCAAAACAGGTACAACGATTTTTTTAGATTTTTTTAAATACAAGAAATCTAAAAACAAAATCGGTAAAACAAAAATAGGAATTTTAATAGCTGCAAACAATCCTAAAGAAATTCCTGACAACAATATTAAATTAAAATAACTAATTTGTCGTCTAGGCTGATTTATATACAAGATAGTTAAAACATGAGCTAAAAGAAAAACCAATTGTGGCAAATCTAACATTGTTTTAGAAATTTGATCAACTAAAATTGGACTCAATAAAAAAAATAAAACAGATAATTTTATTAATTGGCTATTTGAAAAAAACTTAAAAGATATGGCTGAAAATAATAAAATTGCAATGAAATATAAAATTATTGATATTAAATATGGATTTTTCCACCAACTTATGCTTAATCCATATAAATATTTACCAATCGGAGGAACCTCGGGATTAATAGAAAAGGCAGAGGCACCTCTCACGAGTCTATACCCAGCAATTTGATGCAAATTGCCGTCAGACATAACCCTAGTACTTAGTGGTATGCTCCATTGAGAGTGAGAATAAAGATCTTCAATATAAGCAATATTTATTTCATTAAAAAGAAATGACCGTGACGCAAAAACAGATAATCCCATTATCAGTAATATTGAAATAACGAAAATCACATTATAGAAATTAAAAAGTTTTTTTCGCATCACAGGTTTTATAATCATGCGGATTTTCATTGTAAACACTTTCTCTAATGAAAGTTTCTACTTTTAGATCCCCAGAGTAAGTTCTCCTTATGCAAACTCCGCCAGCAGTAACTTTCCCATACCAATCTCGTAATCTTTTTTTGAGCTGTCTATCTGGTTCTATCAAAACATACCAATAATCTTCATCTCCATTCTGAACTGTGAGAGGGATTTCTCTGCCTAACTCCTTGGCCCGCCAATGAATAATGGTGTCATAGTGCTCCGTTTCCCGATTGGGTGTGAAAACTCTAATCACTCCCACTTCTTGCTTATCGTCAGCTATCCAGACATACAATTGTTCTACGGCACTATCCATTGCTCTTAACCCCGCATTATTGACTGGCAACAGGGTCGTCCCATACATAAATTGATATGAATAAAGAAAAATCATTCCTAAAAAAGCCCAGCCAGAAGCTCGGAAAAACGCCTGGCGTTTTGAAAAAATTTTCGGTAGAGAAAAAATAGCCAAAGCAAATAAAGGCACGAGCAAAACAAAATGAGCCGTAATATAATAATCAAAAAAGTAACCACTATTGCCCCGCCAAAAAAGATAAAAGGGGTAGGGGATAGTAGCTAAAACTGCCATCAGTCTCCAAGCAAAAAGATTTTCTATTTTGGCTTTTTCTAAAACTTTAATTTTGAAAAATAACATATAAATCATCCACAAAACAACACCCAGCAAAATTAAAAAAACTGGCAAAGCTGGAGTACGACCTCTAATGGTGATATTCTGAGTGGCGTGTAAAAGCTGCAAAAAACGATCCTTCAAATGCACTGCCCAAGGTAATTTATCATTTTCTACCGTCATTGAAGCCAATAGGGCTTTGCTCATCAAAAACTTATTTTTTACCTCAAACAAAGCTTGGGGGATTAAGGTCAACGCTAAAGGAAAAAAACCGATTATCTGATCTTTAAGATTAAATTTACCTCGCGCCCACTTGATTAAAAAGGGAAAGAATATTAAAAAGAAAATCCCATAAGCGAACTGGGATTGCAGTAATAAACCTAAGCTCAAACCCGCCACACCTAAAAATAATTTTGACTTTCGCGCCTTAATCAAACTCAAATAAAAACAAGTCACCAATAGAATTCCAATTTGTGGATTCCAAACCCGCAATGTTCCCCAAATACTTCCTGGAGTCAAACTAAGTAGCAAGGCAGTCATTACCGCCGCCACCTTATTCTTTTTAAACAACAAATGTCCTAAATACCAAAAAAGTGGTAAAGCTAACAGCGTCACCGCAATATAAAAACTCAAGAATAAATATGGGTTGCCCCCACTCAGCCAGTATCCAGGCAATCCCAAATAATACCAAAAGGGACCTAGAAACCAGCCCTGCAAACCTGTGGTGGGTCCCAACAAAATAATGTCGCCTTGCGCAATTTTCTGGATTGCAAAAAAATCTCGCCCGTTATCCCAAGTGAAAAATAAAACATTTTTTAAATTAACTAATCGCACTACCAAACTCAACGCCAAAAAACTTAACAATTGCCAATGTTGCCGAATTTTCGCCATTATCATAAATCTCAACTCAACCATGCCAAACTTGATTTTTTGTTTATTTTTTTTCATATTTTTTACAAATTTATTCTACAACAAGTTTACCTTTCCTATGTTGCAAAATCAGCGTTCCAAATTTGTAAGTCGCTGAAGGCGTGCTAGAAAAGCTAGTTTGGTCAATCAAAAATTGCTCAGCAGTACCCTCACCCAAATATACATCAGGATCAATAATTGTAAAATGGTTTGGTAAGGCTCCGTCAACTTCTTCTAACAAATCGTCTCCCACCCACCCAGCTTGAGTTGACCCAAAAAACTTGGGCAAAAAACCATATTTAGAACCATAATTATCATACAAATACGCCCAAGTCACATTGACTCCATAAGGAGCACTCAAAGTTGAAATACTGAATTTTTCCTCACCCACCAATTGATAAGTTTTTTCTATCAAAGCAATCTGCTCTGCAAGTAAAGCTCCTCTTTGAATCCCAAACAAATGCACCCTTTTGGCGCGTGCACTCTGCAGCGCCCATAAGTTCAAAATCACAAAGCCAATCACCACTAGGCTCAAAGCCCACCTACCTTGAAACAGTTTCTTAAGTTGCCATAAACCCACTGCCAGCAACATATAAATAAAAACATTGAGACCAATCAGCAAATGCAATGAAGTTCTAAAATGCCAAGACAAAAGCCATAAAATAGAAAAAATCCCTGTCAAAAAATAAAATCGCTTTTTACTGTCGAGTTTCAAAAACCCCATCACCACTAAACCAAATAAAGGAATAAAAAATAATAAAACATTGGTTGGACTTAAAATTCGTAACACAAAATTAAGATAAAGCTCGCTAATTTTTACTACTAACTCAGAACCTTTAAAAAAATGTTCGCTGGTTTTATTCAAGATATTAAGAGTTAAAACCCCTCTTTTGAACATCAAAAGTTCTGTGAGAATCATCGTAGAAATAGTCAATAAGTAAACAATCCCACCTAAGAAATATTGTTTAACTGAAAAGATAAAAACTTTTTTTTCTTGATTAACTTTATAAAGATAGGCAGTCAGTAAAGGCCCCAGCAAAAAAACTGTAAAAATTGCCGACTGATTGCTAATCCCAAAAAAGAACAATAGCCAATAGATATATTTTTTCTGATCCATAAAAAATACTTTCCAAAGCATCCAAAAAAACAAAGGCACACTCAAAATCATAATTACCGGATTGGATAACCAAGCTCCTTCTTGAATATGAACAGCAGAAATAGCCATCAAAAAAGCTGACAATAGGGCTATTTTTTCCTTACTAAAAATATCTTTGGCCATAAAGTAAATCACCAAAACACTCAATGAAGAAAAAATTGCCAAACCAAAAACAACCACCTGCGGACTGCCACCAAAATAATAAAGGGGAGCGATTAGGTAATAATATAAAACTCCATGAAAAACTGTGTCGTCAGTACCCCCCGCAGAAGGCCCCTGAATTTTTAAATCACGATCTTCAATAATAGAAGTGGCAATAACAGCATCGCGAGATTGGTCAAACCAAAACATAATGTTGTTCCCGGAAACAAACCAGATTCTCAGCGCCACCGCTAATATAAAAATCAAGCCTAAAATTAGTAAATTCTTATTTTTTTTCATATTTTAAAAAAACTCCGCACACCATTGCCAGCGGAAAAGATTATCCATCTCCCAATAAAAAAATTGATTGAAAACCAAAATTACCCCAATACTTGCCACCAACCACATTCCTATCATCAACCAAATAATTTTGGGTGACAATTTTTTAAACTTAGTCCAGCTAAATAGTAGGGGCAAAAATCCCAGCCCCATCATCACCCGCATCATAAGCGTCGGCGTTTCATCATAAATCCCAGCGTGAGTTAACCCCACTTTAAACAAGGGCAACATAACTATCCACCCCACCCCAAATAATAAATAGTTTTTTTCTTCAAAAATGTTTTTCAAAAAGATGACAATTGCCATCACAAACAAAGGATAAAGCATGTAATCATACCAAGCGTGATAGGTATTCTCCCCACTGGTTGCCAAGATAAATAAAATGTTAAGAACCACAAAAACACTTAAACTTAGAAATTTATTTGATCCTTCTTTAATATTTCTACCCGCCACCAAAAACATGCTAGTTAATAATCCAAAAAATACCCAGCCATCAAAAAAGATTTTTTCTACCACGCCAGGATGAAGGAAGAAACGATGATGCAGGGTAGCCAACCCCAAATCTCGCGCCCCTTGCTCTAGCAAAATTGCCAAGAACAATCCAAAATTATAAAACGCTCCATACAACCCAAACAGTAAAAGCCCTAAGCCCAAACCAGCAGCGCCCGCCTGACTGACTTTTTTATCTTTGCTCATCAATCCATAAACTAAAATTGAAATCGGCACTATCACTCCAGAAAATTTACTTAAAATAGCTAGCACCCCCACACCCACTAATAAGCGCCATCTATACTTCAATTTTTCTGAGGCGAGAATAATCAATGCCAACAGCGTCCAAGCAATCAATAAATTTTCTGCCACTACAAGCCTGCTCCCAAAAACAAAAGTCGGCGCCAAACCATAGATCAAACCCGCCAAATAAACATAGCGTTTTTTTTCAAAGTATCGCCCCGCCAAGATCATCAACAGCCCCACATTGATCGTCCCCAATAAAATCATCGGTAACCTAATTAATTTCAAAGAAGGAAAAGTTTGCCAATTATTTTTCAAGGTATGCGCCAATCCTGGCAATAAAGCAAACAGCGGAGGATGATCTAAATCTGGCCTGACTAAAGAAGCCTCGCCCTCTCTTTCGGCATAAATATAATTTTGATCATAATATGGCGCAAAATAAGACCAACTCGTAGGCTGACCTTCTTGAATCAAACTAGCTCCTAAAAAAGCCCAGGCACTCTCATCTGCCGTCTCACTCCCAATCGGAAAATCAACATAATTAAAAATGCGTAATCCAAATGCCAAGGCTAAAATCGCGCCATAAAAAATAACTTTTTTGAAAGAGAAATTAAACATAATCTGTTCTTTTTAATCTAATCCAATTTATAAATAAATATAAAAATAAACTAGTCCGGATCACTGCCACCAAAACATGAGTGTCAAAAATTCCCAGTGGCACATTTTTAATCCCCGTCATTGACGTCAAAATTATTATTAAAGACGGTATCAAAAATCTCAATTGAATTTTAACACTTCGAAAAGGGAACATCGCTAACAAAGGCAAATGCCAAAATAAAAATGGCGATGACAAAACCTTGCCCGTAATCATAAAAAGAAAAATGTAAGCTAGGGTTAGGTAAATTCGCAGACTATGTAAATTTATAGGAGGGTTTTTCTGGGTACCAAATTTGGCCCGGAAAATCTTCACCATCCCCCAAACTAAAAACAAAACTATAGATAAGGGGAAAACTATTTCTAAGATACCCAAAATTTGCGAGCTAATTGGTCCCACCATTTCATAATTTTTATAAAGTTCTTCCACTTTTTCTGAATGAGTAAAAACGTTGGCTATTCGTGCTATTGTCGCCCCAGCACTATCTATCTGAAGCCCGCGGAATTGTTGATATACGAAACTGACTTGCAAAGATGACCTAAAAATCGCTAGGGGCAAACCCCATACCAAACCAAAGGTCGCTCCCATCATCAAGCCCAATTTGATTAAATTTTTTTTAAAATCTTTTTTTTCTAGCTCTAAAAATGCATACAAAGCTCCCAAAGGAGCATTGATATACTTGAGCGCTGTCGCCATAAAAAAACCCAGCCAACCTAGAAATCGCCCCAATTTAAATTGACCCAACTTAAAAACGACCCACTTCTTCTCAAACAAAAGCGGCG
>Ga0114923_10003876_pt1 | contig 10040 bp, 20 predicted proteins | sample SumtaG_FD_89578 | JGI IMG/M metagenome (GOLD analysis project Ga0114923, IMG submission 89578) | Deep subsurface microbial communities from Indian Ocean to uncover new lineages of life (NeLLi) - Sumatra_00157 metaG | ecosystem: Environmental > Aquatic > Marine > Oceanic > Sediment | place: near...
ATCATTTGGAACATAGCTAATTCTTCAGTTGTAAGATCTGCGAGACTCATGATTTTACCTTCTTCATAACACGAGCAATGAGACCTTCATCAGCTTCTTCGATCTTAACGAGAGTTTCCTTCGCCACTTCTGCTGACACGACTAGCGTCTCGTCTTTCGGTTCTTCGGGAACTTGCTCTGTCAGCGGTGAGAGGATGTGGATAGAGCAGTGATCTCCTGCTGGCATATGCTCTTTAATGATTTGCTGCGCACTTCTATATGTTTCCCAACGACTAGCGCATAGTGGGTCAATGACAATGCTTATCGTGTATCTGTCAGGTGCATAAGGACTGAAATTTAAGTTTTGTTTGAGCCAAAGCTCAGTGTTGCGGATCTTGATGAGATATCTTTTGCTCATTTTTTGTTCCTCTGTATGCAACCATAATGTACAGACTTGGCAAACTCCCTATTACCAAAGAGTTTCCATTGAATTCTTTTGTCCTGTGCTTCTATAGTGCAAGCTGTCTTAGTCATTCGTTCGGGCATCGGAGCGATATCCATTGATCCATTATGGAAAGTAGTAATGATAAGGAGGGTGAATTCAAGTGTGTGAGGAACCATAGGATTCACTCCTTGCATTTCGAATGAGACGTGCAGTAATTTCTGCATCAGTCTCGCGTGGTTTGAATTTAGGTTGAACCTTCTCTATACCTTTGCGCGATGTGAAATAGGGACCAGGATGCCTGGGTGACGTAGGACTAGGTGCTACAGAGGCTTTTTTTAATTTTTTGTACACCGCCCGTGTGCATTGGGGGTGTAGTACGAAGGTGTACATCTGCATCGGGATGAGTACACGAAGTGGGCCAGGGTACTGACGTATCTTAGTTGCTACGTGCGTATAAAGATGAGTACGTTTCCCCACAGTTAGCTCTCTGGCCTTAGTGCGGAGCTTTTTCAGTAGCTGTTTGCGCTTCACGAGCCATCTCCGCTGTTAAGTATTCAACAAGTAATGCTTCAGCACGTTCACTGAGTGATTTGTTAAGTTCGTTGAAAGCTTCTTTCTTCTCTTTATGACCTTGTAGTGCAGCTTTCTCAGTAAGATCGAGAGAAATAGAAGCAATAGCTATCATCAGTAGAGACATATCTTTTTTAAACATCGGGTACATCTTCGTAAACTCCTAAGTGAAGAAGAGCAGCACGCACTGTAGAACGATGCACACCAAGGGCGTCAGCCAAAGTTTGCTGCGAGGCGTTCAGATTAGTTTCGTATTCATGACGTAGATCTCTGACTTGCCCGTCTGTCAGCTTTTGCTTTCTCCCGGTCTTGCATCCTCTTAATAGCTTCTTCGTACGTGCGAGCTGGTGACTTAGTTTCATATTTGAGGAGCCATTTAGTGTCGGTGCCATCCATAGCCCAACAGAAGAGAAAAATACCTACAATGATGATGAACCACCACATTAAGGTTCCTTGTTATAATCATCAGTTGTATGAACTTCTTTAAGGAGATTGGAGATTATTTCAGCTTGTCTATCGTTAGCTTCAGCTTGTCTATCGCCAGCTGCGTGAGCTTCCCTGAGACGCTTTTCTAACCAATCAATACGTCCTTGAAATTCGGTGATAGTTTTTTGATGGGTTCTTACCCAAACTTCAGAACGATTTCCACGTTCTTCTTGTTTTCGAGCTTCGAGTCTCCATTGTGCTCTAGTCCAATAATCTGATTCTATTTGATAAGCTTCGTTTGATGTCGATGTAATATCATTTAGTCTTTCTTCTAAATCAATGAGACGTTCATGGAAGTTTTTCATTCTTCGTCTCCTTCTTTATTAGCCGCTTCGAGCTTCTTGCCATCGAAATCTTGAGCGAAGCCATGATAGAATTGTGTTAGATTGTTATAGCCTCTATAAGCAGTCAGCTTAACGTTTTCGCCAACTTTAGGCTGCACTTCATAGAGATACTCCTCCCCACAGTCTCTCGTGCCAGCTGTGTGCAAGTAGATGCCTCCTACACCAGAGTCAGTTTTGAAGTGTTCTACGACTTGAGCCGCGAGGCACGCAGCACCGTTAGCACATCGTCCAGGTGTTTCTTTCAAGCTCATGCCATTGACGATTTTGAATCTAGCAAGGAAGTTAGCCAGATCTTGCCCATGACCAGTTGGATAACCATCGAACTGTCTGTACATGACGACGATTTCTTCGCCTTCTTCATCCATCATTACTGTTAATGATCGGGTTCCCATATCCAAGCTTCTCTAAACGTTTGATTGATTGATGCCAAGCTTTGAGTGCTCGGCCCTCTGCAATGAGTATTCCGCGTTGAGCATTGAATTCGTCTTGTGGGCTGCAGATAGCGTGTCCTGACCCCACGATCTGATTGTTTGTATTGCACAGATCGACAACAGTGATGGTCCTCGCCTTCTCCGAATTGAGAAGGCGTATTCTGAAGTAGAAGTGCTCTGGTAACATCTCAGGCGTGAATCGCATCTCCTTCACCCTCCAGTTCAGTTATGAACCGTACACTGGCTTCTGAGAAACCATCGATGTTTACCCAAGGTCCATAGCCGACGCCATTCTGGTACGCAGCAACGTTGAGGATGTAACCAGTACCGTGTGGGTTCGCCAGTGTGTCATGTGACTGACCATCAGTGATGACGATGATGCGGTCGTAGTTGTCAGTATGCTCTGCTTTTCGCACAGCACCACCGATATTCGTACTATGACCGACTTCTACACCACTCCTTCCGTAGCCATAGCTGTTCACAGCTTCTACCGTAGTCATGAGCCCCAGGTTAGCTCGCGCTGGTACCTGAGCGACATCAGTACCGAAGACGAACACGTCGAACTTTTCACACGTACCACCAACAAGGATGGCGAGTGCAGTTGCTGCCTCTCGGCACCTGATCTCGGACTTACCTGATACTGGTGAGGACATCGAGCCACTGCAATCGATGAGTACAGCGCTTCGACCATGCAAGCGTGGCAAAGAGTTCATTGCCAGTTGCATAGCTGCATCTAATTCAGGTTCAAAGGCCGGTGCGTGCTTTGCAGCACTGATGAATCGGAATGGCAGTGCCTTGGAGCGAGCAGCACCGAAACCGATAGCACGACGAACTAGATCTCGATCGACACCACTCTCTTCCATGTTACGCAGGTTACGCAATAGAGCCATGTAGCCCAACTTGTTCTCTGAGAGCAGACGCGTGAACTCTGTCTTCTTGTCACCACCAGCAGAGAGACTGGTTTCCCAGGTGTCGGGCGTAGTCAATGTACCATTGACCAGATCTGTCCAGTCCTTTTGCTGCTTCTCATCCTTTGGCTTGGCATGGCACAGGAACAACGCGTCACGCAAGGTGACGGGGTTTTTCCGGTTGTACTTTGCCAGTTGATAAGCGTCGAACTTCTGGAATGCAGCGGCGAGTCCTACCTTCACCTGTTTGGCAATAGGCTTAATGGTGTTCGCACGCTCTTGGCCCTCACCATAAATAGCAAGGAACTCCGTCAGCTCGTCAGCTCTTTGGATGACGTTCTGAATGGTATGCCCCACGATCTTGCCGTGTGTATTACGGGCCAGCTCCCTTGCCAGAAGCAATGGTACGTGACGCATGCGGTATTCAGAGCGAGCCTGAATAGCGAGTGCAGAAACGAACTCAGGGCTGCAGGCAGCGACTCCGTCCTTGATGCGTTGCGCGATGCTCTCGCCCTCTTCATAGAAAGTTTTCTCCCACAACAGACATGCCATGACAGAACGTCGTAGACGCTGCTCGGGGTTGGGGATTCGTACGGGTGCGCCCTCGTGAGTTATTTCTTGTGCATGTACGCCACGGGGACCTTGATTAATTCTACTCATCTCTCTTCTCCTCGGGAATAGATTGGGTAATTATGAAGTCTTTGACGTAAACGTCTCCATGATGCCATCAGTGTCGAGATTGGCTTGTAGTTCGTAGAGCTTAGCCTTGAGAATTGTGGCTTGACGCGTACGTACGCGCTCTTCTTGCTTGCGCATTTGTAATTTCTCTTCGCGCTCGCGCTTCATTTTGGCGTAACCATCAGGATCGTCTTGCTCTTTGATGAGCATCGATCCGAGTATGTCTCCCATCATTTCGCCAGCGAAACCCTTACTGATCCAAGCATCGAGTCCCTCGATCAAAACGTCCAGATCTTCAGATGTTAGTGTGTTGGTATCCATATTGCTCTCCTCAGAAAAGTGGGGGATCAAACGCTTACGGTCTTTCATGTGCTGCGAAGTATCCGTTAGCTACGCCACCCAAATGGGTCTGTAGATGTGAGGGAACAGTCGAAAACGGGCTTTGGTTAATGAGCCTTAACAGCTTATTTCTGCGAAGTATCCGTAGTCTACGCCACTCACAATGGATGATCGGGAACAAACGAAAGCAGAACATGTACGGTTGGATTCGAACCAACGCCCTCCCTTTTCAGGGTGCTCTACCACTGAGCTACGCGCAAGGATGAGTCCGAAGACTCTATGGTTTGCGAAGTAACTGCTATCTACGCCACGATCAATGGACGAGTGGGAACAAACGAAAACAGATTTACTGAGTTGAACAGTTGAACCGAAGTATCTGTATTCTACGCCACACTCTATTTGGAGCAGGGATCAATCGACAACGGTATATTTACATATCCAATGAAGTAACCGTTATACACGCCACTGCTTGTTGGGGGCTGGGATCAATTGATATCGGTGTTTTCTGGTGATGAAGTAACCGACATCTACGCCACAGCCTTTCTAAATAAGGGCGCGGGAACAAGCGAAAAGGGAAAGCTAGCGCTCTACCAACTGAGCTACAGTCCGAAGACTGACCGGACTCGAACCGGTGACCTCTCGATTACAAGTCGAAGTAACCCTCATCTACGCCACACGCTTTCTCAAAAAGTTTGGGGAGTCTACCTCCTCCATAATCGGATAACAAGCCATATCCCGAAGGGTACGACAAATAACATGAATACCATGATCGTAGCTCGCGTATTGGGTCCTTGGCGATAGACCCAGTCTTCGAACCGGAACCATGGGTGGAGAATTTTAGCCAGCCCTTGAACGACTGCCCTCTTTACGCGCAGTCTTCTTACGTCCCTTTGTAGGCGCTCTCTTAGGCGGGACTTTCGATTTGGTATAAGAGAATGCAACATCGCAGTGTCCAGATCCTTTGTCTACTTCTGCCCTGTACGGACAATACCTGCACGCTTCCTGTGATGGACGTGCCTTGAACACAGTGTCACTGCACATCTTATCCATACGGTTGTCCCAACGCGTTTGGAACTTCAACGCTTGCTTGCGTGTGTATGTCAGTACTTTGACTTCGTTTTGATCACAGTACCACAGCTCAGTGTGTGCTTTCTCTAGCGATGGGTACTTCCTAAAGGACCCCACGGCATACAACTGTAACTGATCTGCATGTTTGACTTCATTGCCGAAGATCTTGCCTGACTTCAAATCAATTGTTGATGCTTCGAGGGGCTCTTCGAGCGTTCCTTCGAGCACATTGAATACATCAAGCTTGATTCGCATCCAGATGTTGTTCCAATCACGGTTGTGTGTTGGAATCCAATCATCTTTGAAGCACCACATGTCCTCTGCGTGAACCAAGCCTTCTTCGTACGATGCTCGCGCATTCGTGATTTCGACGGCGAGAGGTCTCAGTTCAACGCAATATTTATCAGTAACGCCACGGATATAACTGTCCATGGATTCATGAATACGTGTGCCTCGATCGTTGTGCCACTCTCGAGTTTTGGTCTCGGGATTCATAGGACAACGAGCGTGGGGCTCCCCACGATCTGGCTCAGGGATCTTCTGGCAGAAGGCGAATTGGGCGCGTTGGGGACACTCTTCGTAGACGCTCAAGCGGGAGAAACTCCCCGCTTCTATCGTTGCGGTGGTATGCACCATCTCTCTATCCTCACACTAACAACTTAACATGTGAGGTGGATTCTAACAGATTTCGAAACCTCCACAACCCTCTAGAAAGGTAGTGAATCCCTGCACATTTTCGACCGAGAAGGGATAGTGAGTCTCGAATGGACGTGTTTTGCCCGTTGAGCCACATCCATTACACGTACCTGTGTCTCCAGGTCCGCAGTTTGGAGCCTCTTTGCGACTGCCGGTGCCCCCGCATATTTTGCAGATCTCATCGGGCAGTGCTTTGAGTCGCTCTTTCTCACGCTCATCGAACGCTTGAGTGTGTCCTGAATCAATAAGTGCTTGAAGTCTCTTCGCAAGTGCAGTTGCATTCTCTGCATCAAGTCCATCACCGTCGTTTGAATGCCAGTGCTCTGCCTTGGCATGTAGATCGGGGCAATTGTTCTCGATGTAGTTCGCAAGTGGATGCCACCACCACACGTTGTTGCGAAAATACCCACCTTCCTCAGTTGTTGGCTTTTTGCCGTACACGTCCATACCCATTATGCTGTCTCCTTCCGTAGGTGATTGGCATACGTTTCACCGATAACTTCACTGGTTAGTTGGTCAATCCCGACGACAAACCAGCGTTTAGGACGGGAATCTCTCGGATCATTGAACCTCTCAAGCTCCTGCTCAGTATCGGCAACAGCAGCTGCGGTAAAATGCCCGTTGTCTACAAGACAGACAGGGAAATGTGTTTTGAAGTCTGCTGTGTTTTTCGCAATTAATACATCCGATGCTTCGAATCCATTAGCGTGAAGCCATGGTTCTTTACCTTGATCAGGTGGATTGATGTAAATGCCCATCATTCTTTCCTCTTGATTGTGATCTCGACCTTTGCTTTCTCACCGGGTTCCAACTTGAAGTCTGTACCCTTCTCGAAAAGAGAGGCGCAGAGGGATATATTTCCATTATATGTGCCGCTGTAAGGGCCAGATTGAGGATGAGGACGCTTTTTAAGATGAACGTCGTAAGTCCCGCCGTCTAAGTCTCTCGTCAGCCATACCCAGTTCTTTTCCATCGAACTCTCCTGTGATGTGATGAAGATGATGCCCGTCGATGGCAAGCACATGTGTGTATCGACGTGCCATCCACTTTTTAGTGAGACCGAAACCGAACTTGTTGTTGTCTCGGAACCATCCGAAGATCAGCCCCATATCTCTGAACATGGTGACACCAGGAATAATCCGTGGTGCTTGGTTCTTGCGACCGAAGATGAGGATGGTCATGATGGTTCTCCTGAATTAGATCCGCCCCGGCTCTCTTCCTTGTGGAGGTGCCGGGACTCGCGCTCGCCACTTTAGAGAGCCGTACTCCAGTGGATTGATGCTGTCTATTGCGGGTCCACGCTCGAAACTTCTTTGGGGACGCATCGATGTGCTTTGTTCATCAACTTCATGAAGTTTTTTGGTGTGGGTTTCTTGCAGAATATTTTGAAGACATCCTCTGCGATCATTATGTTGACGATCTCAAGCGATTTCTTTTGAGAAACATACATGGTTCTATTCCTCTGGTTCTACCCATGCCCAAAACTTTTTGTTTTTCATATTAAGCTGAAGAATAACATCATCAGCGAAAATTGTGAGCACTTCATAATGCATCCTTCCGTTAGCCCTTTCAAAAGCAATGCCTTTATCTATAAAAGTTGTAGGTATGTTTATCTTAATAGCATCAACATACGGGCGTTTGTTAGATGTTCTTTCTATAAGACATGCTGTGAAATTTGTTTCGTGCCAATCATCTTCAAAGATCTCAGTTATGTGTCGTTCGCATAAAAACATTTTATCTCCGCTGTTGCATTTTGTAGTACAACGGATTTGAATAAGATTTTTCACGACTAGCCCTCCGGTTTGTTCAACTCCTCGCGCAGCTGCATCAGTTCCTGCTCTTGCTCGATGAGTCTGCGACGACAGCCTTGTAGCTCGTCTTGTAGTCGTGCGAGTAGCTTTGTAGCTTCTTCGAGCAGGTGCCTCTTGACCTCAAGCTCAGTTGGCTTGGGTGGGTTGTTAGTAATGGTGCCTGAGACCCCCAACTCGAAGGCATTGTTATCTTCTGGATTAGGCACTGAGAGCCTCCTTGATGATTCCTTTGATACGTCTTACGCGTTGTGAGACTCGGGACTCTGTTACACAGAGAATGTGGGCTATCTGCATCATCGTGAGCCCTTCGATGTAGTATGCGTTGAATACTCGTTGATCATCGAGATTCAGTTCTACTTCCCCAAGCATTATGAGTGCTTCTTGGTCTGCTTCATCGAAGCGCTCAGTAGCTAGTTCGAAATGATCTGAAGTCATCCAGCTTTGTTCTACTGACTGCTTTGGATAAATTGGATAACGGCGTGATCCCCATCCAGTCTTTCTTACTTCATCGATGATGGCCCACTGTATTCTTTTACCGGCGTAACCCTCGAAGACGCCATCGCCATTGAACATGTTGTACGCTTTGAGAAGCCCGATGTATCCTGCTTGAACAGCATCATCGTATTGCATGCCACAACCATAACCATTGTCGGTGTTGTTCACCATGTTTTGAGCGATTTTCTTAACGAGAGTCTGGTGCTCTTCAGGTATGGTGTCGTCTTTGCGTCGGTACATCAGATCGATCTCAGCATTTCCCCAATTAGCATCCCTGCGAACACGAGGAATAGACAGGTAGCTGGAAGACACCACCAACATGGTTGATGGATGCGCTTTTCCCACCAGCGCTTCTTAGAAGGGTGTGGATACACCTCTTCAGCGAGTATGCGGAGATCTTCCCATTCTTTAGCTTCATCTTCTGCGTAGTCGATTGGTTGTTTATCCATCTCTTTATACCATTTTCTAAGTGACTCTCGTTGCTTTTCAGTCAATGGGGTATTGTCCTCAAGATCATCGCAGATTAGTAGATGAGGGCGTTTCACGATAGATATCCCTTGACCCATTTCTCGATCTGGTTGCGCTTGTTCAACGTGTTGGCTCTGCTGTTGAGTGTATAGCGGATGCCACGATTAGGTCCGGATTCATCATATATGACTTCGAGGATGTCCGGATCTGACATCATAACATCTGAAAGTGTTGGCCCCGTAGTCTTATCGAGGTCCATGATTTGAGTAACTTCTTCTTCACAAAGTCGTACAACGAAATTGACTGAATCACAGAAGGTGCGCATAGCTATCTCACTATTAATATGATGAAAGTGATGATGGCACTCAATGCTATGCCTAGACAGATGCCCGCCGCTACAGCACTGCGTAGTTGAAGACGAAGATGCTCCGCATGTGCTAATTGCGCAAGTTCGCGCAACTCATGATTGCGTGTTATGTCCTGTGCTATATCTGTTTGCAAGGTATTGAGTGCCCTTTCACGTCGTGCAATATCAGACTCAACACCTAGTTGGACGATCGGCTCTTCATCTTTGAATCGGGGACGACGCGGATATTTGCTTTCTGCTTGGTCAGCCATACTCTCCACTCTCTCACTGTTGTGCTTGATGCTGTGAACGTGAGCCCTTTAATGCCGCGTGTGACGATATCATCATAACGCACACTCTTTATGTCGAGGCCACGTTTGCCTAAGAACTTGGTGAACTTGTGCGGTGTCTTGAATGTGATGCCACAGATGTAGAAGAACACCACTTCGAGCATGTCACGTGGGAAGTTTGTCTTTTCGTTCAGGTTCCCCATGATATGGTTGAGAAATGTTTCATACGAGGGTGGGTTATTAAGGCCGGTGTCAAGGGCAAGCTTACCACTGAGTTCCTTGTCAGGAGCATTTTCGATGAAGAATAATGCGTTCCCCTTACGAAACGCATCGATAACCTCGTCTGAACTGTCGCGTGTAAGGTGTTGAAGTCTTGTGCGTTCAGAGGAATGGTACATCTCACGCGCATATTGTAAATCAGCTTTTCGTCCAAGCAAGTACCCTGCGAATCTCTCCAACTCGCCAGGGACTTTATCTTCAATGTCCGTGATTCTAAGTACGTCAGACAAAGGAGACTCCTGACGAGGAGCAATAAGGAATCGTCTGTCGGACGGGTCCACTTCCATTGAGTCGTGATGGTTTGAAGCGAAGACGAAGTTGGCATGACTGCTCGCTCTGTACTGGTCAGTGCGCATCTTACGGATGGCGACTGTATTGTCTGTGATTAATTGTTTAAGATTTGAGAG
>Ga0114923_10003879_pt1 | contig 10035 bp, 13 predicted proteins | sample SumtaG_FD_89578 | JGI IMG/M metagenome (GOLD analysis project Ga0114923, IMG submission 89578) | Deep subsurface microbial communities from Indian Ocean to uncover new lineages of life (NeLLi) - Sumatra_00157 metaG | ecosystem: Environmental > Aquatic > Marine > Oceanic > Sediment | place: near...
AAGGATACTGTAAAACAATTTAAGTATTAGGTTAATCTAGATTAATTCGTTGAATCGGGGGATTTTAGGCATAATTTTGGGATTTGCACTGAGCATATCATTTATGTCAATTTATGCACTAGAGGTAGAGGAATTCTCAGATACCACTATTATTGAAATATCCTCAAAAACAGGCAACCCCTCTGATGACAAAAAATCAAAAGTCAAAGAAGCTCATAAAAAAGTTACAGATTTTATGAAAGACCAAAAGACAAATATTGATAAAAAAGGAAAATCTGCAAAATCAAGTTTTGATAGTTTACCAATCCTTGGCACATATACTGATGAATCAACCAATGAACTTGTGGTAATATTGAACAATGAATATATCAAAAAGCCGTTTAATCAATATCCACCAATGCTCGATGATTTAATTGGTAAAAATGTCCCTGTAAAAATCATGACAGGAAAATTCTTTGAACAAGCTTGCAATTCCCAATTAGAAGAATGTAGGCCATTAGTTGGTGGTATAGTTGAAAGTGGAAATGGCCTTATGGGAACAATCACACTTCCATTTGCAGATGAAAACGGTAAAATTGGATTTATAATTTCAGGTCATGTAGCTCGAAGTAGTTCCGACTCAGATGTTTTTCAACCTGAAGAATGGGCCCCCGCAGAACAGGTCGGTAATGTAATTACAGATCCAGATGGTCCAAGATTTAGTGATTCGGCTTTTGTTGAAACACTTCCAGAAATAGAGTTGGCAATGAAAATTTACAAATCCCCTAATCAATTTTACAATGTTATGGATGCCAAAACATCAAGTGAAATTGACATTGGTGATTATATTTATTTCACGGGGAAAAATTCAGGTGAATCATTAGGTGGTCTTTTAGCAAAAGATCTTTGGATTGAAAACAGTGAGGATTATGGAACTCTAGTTAATCAACAAATCGCTTATTATGTAGCCGAAAAAGGAGACAGCGGAGGCCCAATTTTTGAAAAAATAGATGATTACAATGTAAATTTTCTTGGAATTCATGTTGCAAAAGCATGTTTTTCTGATTTTAGTCCCGATATGGAACATAAACCTGATTTAAATGAAGAAGAATGTGCAGATGAAGATAATGATGAAGATAATGATGAAGGAAAATGGTTGGCAATTTATTCCCCTTGGGAGGGAATTAGGGCTGATTTAGGTTTAGTTGACTTTGATGAGATTTGTCAACCCCCCACTTCAGGGAATTGGGTGGTAACTCAAGATTGCATTATGATAAGCGATGCCACAATTGATGGAAATGTTAGTGTTGAATCACCTTCTCTTCTGACCGTACCAGAGGGAGTTACTTTAGATATAGACTTTGAAAATCAAAATCTCACAGTTAAAAGCGGAGCTGGAGTTTTAATAAAACAAGGTGGTACTATAACATGATGAATATAAATTATTTTTTATTAATTGTATTTTTGTCAGTTGTTTTAATAGGGGTTCAATTTTCAGATGCTCAGCGCCAGCATCAACCTTCTGATGAAGAAATCGATAAATTAGTAGAGATGACAATACAAGACTATTTAGAAACTATATTATTCCAAGACCCAACAGTTCAAAAAGACAATGTAAAAATAGCAAGTGGACTTTTAGGTGCCCTTGATGTACAAATGGTTCATGAAAAAGTTAGAATAATTTACGCCTCTAACATAGATGATAAAATTATCTATAACGATGAATTATTTTTAGTTGATTTTAATTTTCAACCAACTAACTCTACAGCAAAACTAGAAAAGATTTTTGAGATGGAATATTTACCTCCAAAAAAGATTCGTTCCTATTTGGATGATAACGAATGGGAAAAGTATGTTACTATCTCATATGGATTTATAATGTGCAAACCTGGTTTTGAAAAAGTAATAAAACAATCAAATGACGAAGCCAAATGTGTAAAATTAGAATCAGTTGAAAAGCTGATAGAAAGAGGATTTCTTAAAAATAAAAATTAATCAAAGCAACCATACTGTTGCTTTAACATTTCACTGAAATGCACAATGGTGCATATTGGATTTTGTAGATCTATCTGTGTGGACTTTTGAATCGGAGGCTGAACATATTCTCCAGTCAGTTTCTCAAATCTAATCTTCTCCAAGATTTGTTTCTCTTGATAAGTTAGGCCCTCTTGAGACACACCAATCCCTCCTGTGGTGGGCATTTTACAATCATAGGTGATATCCAAGACTCTATCTGTTCCAACCATTTTTTGTTTTTCAATTCTTTGACAATCACTTAGGAGCTCACCATCTGCGGGAAGTGAAAACGCTGCAACAAGAATTGCTAATCCTAACAAAATTAATAATTTTTGTTTCAATGATGGAAAGAAAATTAATAAGAATATAACAACTAGTATTTTCTTAATAAGAAAATCAAAATCTATAATTTATTTTGTGTACAGTATCATGCATTGTCTGCCCTTGAGGAGAAAAATACCAATCAGCTAGAAGGCATATCTCTAGTTAAAGTACGTGATGTTGAATACAAACTTGACATCAATGACAGCATTTGGCGTGATGGTCCTGTAAAATTTGCACAAGAGTCTGCATGGGCAAAGCAAGGATTGATGCGTCCGCAAAACAAACGAGGTCTACCTGCATCAAACAATACCAAATGGGTTCGCAAGCTAGACCCATTTAAGAACTTTCAGATATTTCCATCAGCCGACCCATACCCATCACAACTCAGGCAACTATTTAGAATCTTAAATGATGAGAATCCCTGGATAGATAGAGCTCAGAAAATTATCCAAAGATTGGTGGTTCGTGAATATACCACTGAGATGATTCCCAGAAACAATGAGGAGCTAAATCCTGAGGAACTATTAGTTTGGCAAGACACACCAATTGAGGTTCCATTTTTTGATGAACCAGTTACCCCTAATCAGATTAAAAAATTCATAGACAAACTCTCAAAGAATCTAGATCTAAAGGACTTGATTTTTGATGCATACATGTTTGCACGTGAGCAGGGAAGAACTGCAATTGGAATGTTTCCAGAACAACGAGACCCTGATACTGGTAAATACCAAATGCCCCAGGCCCTGCGATTAATCAGGCCAGAATATCTAAGGCGTCCACTAGTCAACTTTGATACATCAGAGTTAATGGCAGTTGAGGTTACGGGGCTCACTGCAAATGGCTCGCGCTTTGATGCAAATCGTTTGATCTACATGTTCAAAGGAAAGAACCTTAATCTCTTTGGGGACTTTTACGGTCGCAGCGATATTCGCAGTCTAGTTGATGTTGGCAAAGTTTTGTTAATTATTTATGGACGTGACTATGAAGCTGCATCAATTAACACCTGGCACACTCCGTTAATCTTCAAGCACACAGTTCCTGGAAAAGACTTTTCACAAATCAACTCTATTATGGACCAATTCAATTTGGACCTGGCAAACAACCCAGGAAAAGATATTTCAGTTTCATACAATGTAGAGTTGTTAAATCCGTCAGGATCTAATCCTGGAGACATTGCAGGGTTGGTGTCAATTGAGAATCAATGCATAGAGGCAATTGCAGGATACAACAACATTCCGCCATTCATGTTTGCAAAGTCAAAGCCTGGAAGACTTGGGGGAGATGCAAACAGAGAAGAGATTGATTCATTTTTAGAAACTGAAATTGAACCAGAACAAGAATGGCTAGAGCAAATAATTGAGCGACAATTCTATGATAGGCTGTTAGCCATAATGTGGGATATAGAACCATCTGATGTAACAATAGTTCCAGTAAGACTAGAGCACCAGTTTGAGACTCCAGTAATTGAGACAGAAGTGGACCCTGAGCAATTCGATATGATGATGAATTTGGTGGATAGAAATGCCACAACAATGGATAGTGCAATGGATAAACTAGGGTTACGTGATATGCTAAAAGAGGATACCTCCTCTATTGGTGGGGATACTACACCTGCAAACAAGACATGGCCTTCAGCCAGAAATCAAACTGCGACTTCGGGTCTTACTAGGCACGACAAAAAGTTTATTCAAAATTCTATCAGACTACAATCTTAATAAAAAATTAGTCTGGTTTAATTATAATGATTTTATTTTTAAAATAAATGGTTGATGCTGATCTAAGTTATCTTTCTCTTACTGTCAATGACGTTGTAAATACATCTATTGCTATAGCTAATACTAGTGGGATAGATTTTCGTGATATTGCAAAAAGAAGTTTTCAACCTCAGTTACCGGACCCTCCCTTTATCTACGAGAGAACATATGATTTGACTTTCGGAACCGTAACTCCAGGTGCTGGAATATCCATTGAAGTTGACGGAATTCCATTTACTTATAATACTCAGGACTTTGATAGCAACAACGAGATATTTTTTACTTCCCTAATTGACGTTAATGGGGCTGTAAATACATTTATGGATTCGATGCAAGTTAGTTCAAAAGGACCCGAAATTAATGTTGATTTAATAATTTCAGGTCAAGGGCCTACTCAAACTGATGTGGATGTTCTAGTTAAAAGATTTTTGATTGACGAAAATTTTGCATCAACGAATCCAAACCCATTTTTTACTCAAACCCTTCCAAGCCAGTTCTTCGGAGTTGCTTCAAATCCTGTGTACCGGGCTGACCAGCTCATAGCATATGATTATATCATGATTATTAATTAATAAGAAAATCAAGTTCTTTATAATTACAAGTAGCTAATACGATTTAATGGCAGTTAGTGGTGGTCTTGTATTAGCATCCTTCGAGGGAACTACTCCAATGGCGGCAGGAAGTATTTTTTCACCTGATCTTACCTTTACTAATGTTCCAACTGGAATGGGACAGAGACTCAGAATCGAAATCATACCCGATAGTGTTGATGGCGCTGAAGTATGGACTCTGGAAATAAATGCTATAAATAGTGACCTAAGCGGTGGAAATCCCATTGACGGTATTTTTGAAAAAGATTTTCTACTTTTAAACACTGATACATTAAATGTACACTCCGCTATGCCGGTTGGTGCTATTGTACGTATTTTTGCAGTCTAGCTATGGTCTCACAACAAGAGAGCTGTGTATCAAATATACTCAGCAAAAAATTATCTCCAGGAGAAAAGCCATCTGACCAAGACTTGGCAATTGCTTTTTCTGAATGCAGAGAAAAGGGTGCAAGTCTTGCCTTATCTAGTTTAAAAATCAAACTGGCCAATGCCAAGGCCTCTACACTTAAAACTCGTTTTTTAACTGCATCCCTTGATACTGAGTTTGTTGCAGATCCTGCAAAGCAAGGAAAATTTGCAAGCTATTTTTTACTAAAGGGCGATGAGATTAATGGTCGTGAATGGGGGGTTAGCTCCTCATCCATCCCTGCAAACATTAGCACATTCATTGGAAAACCACTCGTAGCAACTGGTGAGAAATTCATTCCTGAATCCCCTTATGGAGTACAATTCTTACATCCTAGCATTTCACACTTTATGGGAAGAGCACCAGAACTTGTAGCTGGTCTGAACCCAATGAATATGGATGACATTTTGGGTTTTCAAGACCGATTTAAAATTGGAACAATTGAGGATGTGTTTTTTAATTCTGATAAACAACTGTGGAATGCAGTAGTTAGACTTGCAAATGGAGTAGAGGCAAGTGACCTTCCTCCATTTTGTTCACCAGCTTTGTATCAGCTAGACATGACAGAACCTGAAGGCTCTATTACAAAATGGACGGGATTACACTTGGCAGCCCTTGACCAACGACCAGCTTATGGAAGCATTGCGTTGCTTAATGGAACTTGTTCTGGTACCACTGGAAGCTGCACAACACAATTTGCAGGAAATGATACTAACATGTTTAAATCACAAATTATGAAATTTGCAGCTACACTGTCAACTGACAATCCATCAGTTGATGTAGTCAAAGTTTTTGGAAAAAGAAAAAAGAAAATCGAAGGACAAAATAAAAAGAAAAAAACTTATTAAGAAAAACACTGTGCTTATATTTTAAAATAAATGACAGAACTGCGTGAGAAGTAAAGCACAGATTCTAAAGACAGCATCAACACTAAAACAATTTTCCACTAAAATTAAAAACGCACAAGACGAAGTCTTAACTCCTGAAACTGTAAAAGAAATTGCACAAGAAATAATGGAAGTAGCTGAAGTAGCTACAGAGCTTGCTGAAGAAATTGCCGGCGGGGTTCCAGTAGAAGAAGCATCTCCCTTAGAAAATGGCTCTGAGAATAGAGGAGAGGATAGAAACATGCCGTCGCAGATCGAGGTAGCTCAAGATGAGGAAGGAGAAGGTGAGGGTACAGATGATGATTTAGATAAAGACAAAATGAAAGAAGAAGTAGCTTCTCTAAAAAATGAATTAACTAAAATTAAAAGAGCATCACAATTAGAAAAATTATCCACAAAATATGCATCTCTATTTCCAACCACTATGCAAGATGCAAAGACAAAAGAAATTCTAACTTCAAAACTTCCTTTACCAATTATTGAGGCTAAAGTCCAAGAAGCATCTGATATTATTACAAATAAAACAATGGTCAAAGTCGCATCCATGACTGATTCAGTTTATGACTTTGGAGAAGCAGGCGAGGAGGTAAATATCGCCTCTAAATTGTAGACATGTCCACTCAATTTGCAGTAGGTCCAACCAGAGACGTACAAGCAGGAGATACTCCTGATCTTAATGACGGATTACTATCAAGAGCTCAAACCAACGAAAATATTGCAAGAGGACAGGCATGTTTTCTAATTGATGGCTTTGTAACAATTGCAGACCAAACAAATGATGAGGCAGGAGATGCGCCTTTTGTACCAATAGAAAGTGTTGATAATTCTTTAGGCTCTGCAGGGGATACTGAGATGTCTGGAGTGGCTGCGCCTCAAAGAGTCGCATTAAATGCAGGTACTTCTGATATGCAAATAACATTTTTCCCAGGAGATTATGCAAAGGTCAGTGATGTTCCTGGACAAGTAGAACCAATGGAAAATGGGGATCTTGCTGCTGTTCGCTATGCTCGATATTTAGGAAAAGAAGCTGCACTACTTGACCGAGATCCCGTTACTCCATTTGATGAAACATTAACTCCAGGTATTGTTCCTGATGAAAATTTGGTTGTGGAAAGTGGATTTACAGGAGTCGGATGGTTCCAACTAGTAGAATCACAGGGGGTAAAAGGAGCATGACCTCAATTATTGAAACTAAACTCAAACGAAACGCTACTGAGCAGATTTGGCTAAACCCAGTGGACCATATGGTTTACTCTACAGTATATCAGCCAGACCATGGATTTACAAATGAGGTGGGCGCATATGCTATCTATGACCCGGCAATTGCATCTCACAACAGAGGGGTAATTCAAAAGGCATCAATTGATGGTACACTAAACCAAAATGTAGTTGATGGTCTTGCAACTCCATACAAAGACCCAGAACTAGAACAAGCATCAATCACTTATGATTCTCTTTTACAAAATAACAGAGTTAAAGAAGCTGCAATGCTTTCAACTGAAAACAGAGCAGTAGATGTAGTTAAAATATTTGAGAGATTGTATGGTCTAAAGGATAGGAATTATGCAGGAGTAGAACTCTTTGAGCGAGTCCCAACTGAAGAACTTGTATTAAATTTTGATAAAGTAAAGAAACAAAACGGAATGGAGGAGATTCCAGAAAACACCTTACCTCGTAACAAGGAGATTGAATATGAGAGAGTTACCCTAAACACCAAAAAGTTTGGCCTAATGGCTAGAGTTACTGATGAGGCAATCAGAAGAAATGTCCACAATCCGTTCCAGGATTCCATTACAACTGCATCAACCAAACTCATGCAAAGAAAATCATTTGATGTAATTACCGAAGCTGTCGCTGAAATCACTACAGTTGCTGCACTTGATGATTGGGAGGGATTTGTATTTGACACTGACAGATCTGTTGTAGACCCTACAAAGGATATCATGAGAGTAATTAACAGCACCATTGAGGGAACTAATGTTGGGGGTAAATTCAATACTATAGGCATGAATGCAATTACTGCTAAAATTTATGAAAACAATTCCTTCCTTAGAGGAATCATTGAACCTACTCCATCATTTATTCCAGCACCAGGAACTCGTCCTGCACGTGCACTTCCAGGAGTAACACTTGTTCAAGACCAATTTATCCAGCAAGGTATTGCAATCCTAACTGATAATGGTGTTGAATCATGTGGTATTATGTTAGAAGGCCCAACGCGAGTTGCAAGCAAAACTGATGAATTGACAGGAACTCAGACTTATGTTACAATGAGCCATCACTTGGCAAGAGTAATCAATCCTGATACTGGTAGAATTATCACAGATGTACAAGTACCAATAGCACCAGCGTAATCACTATGTATAATCTTTATTAAGAAAATATTTAGTTCTTAATAACGTGTCTTTAACTATCCAAGAAAAATTCATCACAGATCTTGAGAATTTTTCCTGGAGTAAGGATTGGCGAGCCACTCGAATTATTAAAGAGAGAAGAACTAATGGAGAATACTATTTTGCATCCATTGTTCGTTATTATGGAGAAAAAGAAGATACTCACGATTATGATGTAGGTGAGACAATCGCGGAGATGGCATGGGTTGGAAGAAATGAAAAATTTGTTGGCAAAAGAACCCATGATAGGGACCCAGACTCTCCAACATTTGGTAAGAGAATTTATTCTGAGGCTATAACTGAAATGATTACTGAAAATGATAAAAAGGGGAGGCCTATAGAGCGAGAAATATTAATTGAAGGGAGGACCATTTATCAATATACCATTCCGGTAAACAAAGAAAACACTGAAAAAATGAAGTCACTTGCAGGTGCTATTGCCTTGAATCAAGAAACCAAATTCTTGTTTGTATATGGAGCTATCCCTCCAATTATTGTTACACCAGAGATTTTCTGGGAATCCTCAATAACTGATTATATGTCAAAAAAACCCATAAATGACAAGGCTTCAAAAAATGGTAAAAAAATTTAAAAAACATCCATATTCATTTTCATTCTCTGAAAAGATGATAGAGAAATTACAATATTATAGGAACACACACCCTGACAACAAACTATCACAAAAAGTCGAGACCTACTTGGATGCTTTGATTCCTGATGTCAGATAATTTTGATGAATCAATTACTTACAAAATTAAATATCTAAGGTGTTTCAACAAATTTATTCTAACCTTTAAAAAAGTTAATAATTTTTACACAATATACAATAGATAATGAAAATGTTTTGATTTTATGACCCTTCTAACTGCAGAACAAATAAAGGCAATACTTGAAACAGCTACTTTTCCCATTACTGAAGGAATAGAGATCAATGCAGCATTGATGCAAAATGAAGAGCGCAGAAAATATCCATCAATTGATGTTCAAAATATAACTGGTGAGGAAAATGTAAGAGGTTTTCCGACCAGTACAACAGGTCAAACTTTTTTAATTCATCTTTTTTATCGATACCGTTCATTTGGAGAACAACATGAGCCAGATATTAAAACGATTGAAGATACCATTTATGATACAATCTTTAATGATACTAATTTTGGTACTGATAATAATATCCAAGTAACTCAAAATTGGGATAGAAAATCTGAGACCTTCCCAGTTCATAGATCTCACAGCATACTAACTGTTTCATCTGAAGATACAGATTTTGTAACAAACAACTATACAGTCACCATTCCCTCTCTAGGAGAAGTTGAGTTGATTGCAAAACCAGTGGATGTTGATAATGATAATGTAGAGGATATTATAGATGACCAAGTAATATTACAAACAGAGGGAATTGTAAAATCAAAAAGGACTATAGTTTTAGAATTTGCATCAACCTCAGCATTAATATCAACATTTAGAGGATTCAAAGACGGAAGGACATCACAAGAGTTTACAATAACACAACCTACAGGTGCTGAAACTTTGAATGCATTTGTTACAAACATTGCAACATCCGAAGTAATTGTTACAAAAGAATCAATGACAGTTCAGCTTGATGTTGTGAATTTGTAAAAATTAATAAGAAAAGAAACAGAATTAAGTATTTACAATCAAAATTAC
>Ga0114923_10003881_pt1 | contig 10035 bp, 12 predicted proteins | sample SumtaG_FD_89578 | JGI IMG/M metagenome (GOLD analysis project Ga0114923, IMG submission 89578) | Deep subsurface microbial communities from Indian Ocean to uncover new lineages of life (NeLLi) - Sumatra_00157 metaG | ecosystem: Environmental > Aquatic > Marine > Oceanic > Sediment | place: near...
CTTTAATTTGTCTTTATTCAAAATACTGCTTTTGAAAATTATTAGCCAGTTTAATCACGTAATTTGTTACATTATGATAAATCCAACGGCTGTAACGACTGCCTGCCAAATATTTAGCATAAGCGGTTCGCTCGCCTATTTCTGTCCGCTGATTAGCTCCGCCATTAGACAATTTTATTGCTGCGGCCATAAAAGCGTCGCGATGAACCCAAGGATTTGGCGGATTATTCCCGGTTAAAGCGGCAACTCTATCTTTATAAGCCATCCAAGTAGTCGGCATAAACTGAGCTATTCCCATTGCCCCGCCGCAGCCATACCATGGCTCAGCAGAAACCGGCTGTGTATCCGCATTCAACCCTAATTCCTTACAAATCTGCAAAAAAGCGTTCTTCTCTCTTTCAGCTCTTGTAATATATCCCAAACTTCTATAACACTGATACATATCTTTTTGCCAAGTGCCGGTTCCGACGTTTAATCCTAAACGGGACTCTGCTTCCAAAACACCTAAAAGAAAAGCTGGCCTAACGCCTGTTTTAGTAGCGGCATAAATAGCGTGCTGGACCGCTTCTTCCAAAGTTAAATTGTATTTTTCCAACAAAGAAAGCTGTTCTTTAATAAAACCGATTTCTTTTTCAGCGCCCTGAATCATTTGCTGGTATCTCTGTTCTTCGCCTTTAGTTTTATCAAGTAAATCTTCTTTTACCCATTGTTTGCTTTCAACGCTTCGCTTCTGGACTAATTGAAAAGATTTTAAGCGATTCTGCTCGTTTCTCTCAGCTTCCATTTCGCCCTTTTGTTCTTCTAATCCATGCCGCAATTCCCGAACAACCACTAAAATGCTTTGAATTTCTTCCTGGGTACTTTCTAAAGCGTTAATCTGCTCAAAAAAATCAGAAAACTGTTCGTTTTTTAGAATCATTTCTAAAAGTGTTTCCTGATCATAATAAGCCACAGTGCGAATGTACTCTGCCAAAAGATCCTTTTTTTGCTCTATCCTTTTTTCTAATTCGCTAATTTGGCCGTCTATCTCTTGAATATTTAAAGTGCTTTCCTGAATAACCAGATCTATTTGGCTGATTTCCAGCCGAACCTTGTTAATCTGATCTTCTAAAATCTGGATTTCGTTATTGAGAGTTCTGGATTTCTGCTGGTTTTCACTGATTTTCTGCTGATATTGATTAATTTCTGTTTGTTTTTGTCTAATTTGCTCCTCTAATTCCTGCCTCAAATCGTCAATTCCAGCTCCTTGAGTAATCGCTGGAATAAATAAAACAAGAAGCAGAAAAACAACTGCCTTACGCGCAAAAAGCATTTTCAATGGTTTACTCATTTTCTTTTTTGGGTTTTTCTTCTTCACCTTTAGCAGAAACTGTCTCCTCTTTTATTTCTTCCTTTGCTTCTTCTTCTGTTTCTTCCTTTGCCTTGCCTTTTTCTTCAACTTCAACTTCCTCCACGCTTTCAACAGGCGCTTCTTCTAATTCTTCTAATTCAGCTTGGGTTCGCGGCAGAGCTACTGAAGCAACAATATCTTCAAGATTTTCCTTTAATTTAGCGTCAGCCGGAACTTTTAAGTCCTTAATATAAATATTGTCATCAAATGTATTTAAAGAAGAAATATCAACTTCTATTTCATGAGGCAGATTTTGAGGCATTGCCTCTACTTCAACAGACTGAATATTTTTAATTAAAACGCCGTCTTCTTTTTCAACCGCCATTGATTGGCCAACAAAAACCAGCGGCACTTCCACAGTAATCGCCTTATCAAGCTTAACCTGCTTAAAATCAATATGAATAGCCTTGTCGCTAAGCACGTCTTTAGCTACATCATGAATTAAAACCATTCTATCTTTTTTGTCTGCTTTTTCCTGTTCAGCGCTTATTTTTATCTTAATCATGGTGCTTTCGCCTGCCTCTTGATATATTTTTTCAAAATCCGACTCCTTGACCGACAAAGATAAATTCTTAATTCCTTGTCCATATAAAACAGCCGGAATAAAACCTTGTTTCCGGATTTGTTTATTTTTACGGCCAGTTTCCTGACGCAGTTTAGCTAATAATTCTAACATAGCATTATGTTAACCAAAAAAGCCCTTGGGGTCAAGGAACATTTATTTTAAAAATAAATTTTTATTCGCTAATCTCAATTGCCTGGACCGGACAAATGTCAACCGCTTCTTTAACACATTTTGCGTCTTCGCCTTTTTCTTTAAGATGGGCCTTGTTGTCTTCGCTAAGCTCAAAGGAATCAGAACAAACAGCTGTACAACTTCCGCAGCCAATACATGTTTCTTTATCAATTGTTATTTTCATAATTTATTATCGCTTCCAAATAATCTAATTTTCTCCTCTATGACCATTTGAACTGCCTCAATAACCGCAGGCATAATTTTATAAGGCGTGGCCTGCTCTGGATTATCTTTAAGAGACTTTTTTAAAGATTCTGTATATGCAATTCTCAACTCTGTATTTACATTAATTTTAACTATGCCCAGCTGAATCGCTTTTTTAATATCTTGTTCAGGAGTTCCAGAACCGCCATGCAAGACCAAAAACGCTTTATCGCCTATTTTTTCATTTATCGCTTTTAATCTGTCTAAAAACAGATGAGGGTTTTCGCTTGTTTTAAAAACGCCATGAATATTGCCAATAGCAATGGCTAAACTATCCACACCGGTCTTTTCAACAAATTCTAACGCCTTTTTGGGATCAGTTAAATCCTCTTCTTTGATTTCTATGGCCTCATGAAGAGCAGATTTGCCCCGCAAATAACCCAGCTCTCCTTCAATATTTTGAACGCCTTTATCTCTGGCAAAATCAACAATCTTTTTGGTTGTCTCTATATTCTCTTCAAACCCCAATTCTGAACCGTCAAAATGAACAGAATCATAGCCAGCTTCCATTGCTTGCTTGATTGTTTCAAAAGATTTACCGTGATCTAAATGTAAAACTACAGGCAAATTGATTTCCTTGCGCCAAACATCAACTAAGGCTTTAATCTGTTTTTTACCGATAAACTTACTCTCGCCTTCAGAGGTGGATATAATAACAGGACTCTGTAATTTCTGCGCTGCTTGAACTATCGCTTTAGCTTGTTCCAAGTTGGAAACATTAAAAGCGCCGACAGCATATTTATTCTCTTTTGCGTTTTTGAAAATGTTTAACATTATAAAACTACAAACCCCTTATCCAAATTATCCATCATTAGTTTATCCATAACTTTCTCGCCCATATATTCAGTAAATAATTTATTCCACAACGCCTCCTGCTGATGATAAAGATATTTTGACTCAAAGCCCATTCTCTGAAGCAAAGAAATGCCATTATCAAAAAGGTCAAAACTTATCAAAACATCTCTTCCAGAACTATTTTCTGAAAAATAGTCGCCAGACACATCCAAACTGCGCCAAAATCCCAATCCTGCGTCTGGAAATCGCTCGGCAAATTTCTTAATATCTCTGGCTGTCTTAGTATAATGCCACGCTTCCGAATTAATGTGCGGTTCAGCCAAACGAGGATCATTAGGATCATCTTTGGCTAAATACTTATGAAGAATCCGCCAACTGTTTTTTTCACTGTCAGGCAAAGGCCTGCCGCTTGCCTCCACCTTTAACGCGCTAATCATTTTCTGGGCAAAATTCGGCTTTTTACTGTATATTTTAAAAAGCCGGGAATACCAGTCAACCTCATAAGCGTAATGAAGCGTCATAAAAAAGAGATAAAGCGTTTCTCCAGGATACCATTTTTTTATTGGAATTACGAAAACAATACCCAATTCTTTCAAGTGGCTCATATGATGTAATTTTTTGCCTAAAAATTTCTGTCCAATACCCAGCCATTTTTCCGGCAAAACAATCACCTTAATTTTTCTTTTTTCAAAGTCCTCTTTTTTTAAATCATAATACGCCCTAAAAAAAACATCATTGAGCCAACGGTTGTCTTCAGCGAATCTTAACCCGCAGAAAATCTCAAAGCAATCTTCTTTTTCCAGCATCTTGTCAATGTCATTGCCATAGCCAAGATTGGTCATAATCTGCCGAGGCGGATTTGCTTTAAGCAATTCTTTGGCTTTTTTTTCTTTTAGATAAAAACCGGTCAAACCGCCTGTTAATTCTTTAGTTGCGTTAATTAAAGTGCCGCAGCCTGCTGTTGTGGAAAAATCCGGCTGATGAAAATGCTTGTAAAGCGCGTCATCGCTTTGTTTTGTCTTATCAATTAATACCTGATAAACTTGTTCGGCTATCGGAAGCTTGAGAACGTCAAAGCCTAATTCCTTTAATTTTCCTTTAATTTTCTTATCATTCTTCTCAACAATTTTTTCAATCACACCCTTTTTGCCGCTGATTTTTTCCATTTTTTTCTCTAAATCCAAAACAACCTTCTTAGAAGTCCGCAGTAATTTAGCCATTTTGCTGATTTCTGATTTCATATTTTCCGCTTTTCCACCTTTACTCTCTCCCATTCCCCCCATTCGTCTTTTTTCAAAAGTCCATTAGTGGCCCCCATTTTCTGCAAACAAGAAGTAGCATTGGCTGTAGCTAATTGAATAGCATACGAAATGTCCTGTTTTTCAATCCAACCAGAAACAAAAGCAGAGCCAAAAGCATCGCCAGCGCCAGTCCTGTCAACTAAGCCGGATTTCGGAATGCCGGCAGAGTACAAAAACCTGCCGTCAGAAACAGTTACGCCTTTTGAACCTTTATTCATTACAACAATTCCATCAACCCATTCATCCAGCTTTTGAAAAATCTCTTTTTCTTTTTTAAAATCTAAACCAGTTAAACGAGCTGCTTCCTCCTGATTAACTGTTAAAATATCCATTTTATTTAATAAAGAGCGCGTATTTTCCAATTCTTTGGTTAATTGAATATTTCCTACCGGATTAGCAGCTATTTTAATTTTATTTTCAACAGCAAAATTGATAATTGGTTTAACAATTCTATAACTCTCTCCTGACAAAGAACCAAGATAAATCCATTTGGCTTTTAATTTATCAAATTTAATGTCGTTTTCAGTCATTTTATGGCAAGCGCCTAACTTTTTTAAAATACTCCGGCCAACTTCAGGCAAAGATAAAATCACTGAATAAGCGGTTGGATATTTATCTGTTTCTATTAGTAAGTCCAATAAAACGCCATGCTTTGACAATTCGTCTTTTACTGTCTTGCCAGCGTGATCTTTGCCAATCATTCCATGATAAACTGTTTTAAATCCCTGATGAGCAAAAGTTACGGCTGGATTAGCCCCGCAACCGCCCATAGCAAAAAAGACCGTATCCATTTGTATCTTGGAGCCAAGAGGAACACAAAGGCCTTTTTTGGTAATAAATTTTTCATCCTCAACCACCTGTAATTTTTTACTGCTCATAAGCACATCCTGAGTGGCTGAGCCGAATGTGATGATGTCGTACATAGTTACGATTTACGTTTTAAAACCTTCTTGACCGATGTTTTAATATCCTTTGCCAATAATCTAAATTCTTTCATTAATTCTTCTGGGGAGCCGGATTCGCCAAAGCGGTCTTGAACGCCAATCATTTCTATTGGCACTGGCTGGTTTTTAGCCAAGATCTCGACTATTGCTGAGCCCATACCGCCCATTACTTGATGATCTTCGGCTGTTACTACTGCGCCAGTTCTTTCTGCGGCCTCAACAATTGTTTCCTCGTCAATAGGCTTAATAGTATGGTTATTAATCACCTCTATTGAAAAACCATCTTCTTCTAAATCATGGGCTGCTAACAGCGCCTCGTGAACAGTCGGACCGCAAGCGATAATTGTCGCGTCAGCTCCTTTTCGAAAAACCTCTGCTTTGCCGATTTTGAAAGGCGTTTTTTCAGTAGTAAAAATAGGCGTTGCTTCGCGGGCAAAACGCAAATACACCGGTCCATTCATCTTGCCGGCCGCTATGGTCGCCTTTTCTGTTTCAATAGCGTCACAGGGCGCTAAAACCGTCATATTGGGCAAACAGCGGGTAATGGCAATATCTTCCAATCCCTGATGAGTTGCGCCGTCTGGCCCCACTGAAACGCCTGCATGAGCGCCTGTTAGTTTAACGTTGGCTTTGTTATAGGCAACGCTAATTCGTATTTGATCCCAGTTGCGTCCCGGACAAAATACCGAATAAGTAGAAGCAAATGGAATCTTGCCAACCAACGCCAATCCTGCTGCTATACCTATCATATTTTGTTCAGCAATGCCTACTTCAATAAATCTGTCTGGAAATTCTTCCTTAAACCAATTACACCGCGTTGAGCCAGTCAAATCCGCCCCTAAAACAATAATATTGGGATTCTTTTTGCCTAATTCAACCAAGGCCTTGCCATACCCATCGCGGGTCGGCTTTGGCTCTAATTTATCTTTAGTGTATACATCTTTATCTAACATATTTATTCATGCTCGCTCTTAATTTTACCGCCTAAAGTTCTTAAGCATTCAATCGCCTCTTTAGCTTCTTCTTTGCAAGGCGCTTTGCCGTGCCATGAATATTCCCATTCCATAAAATCGACTCCTTTGCCGGGAATAGTATGCGCAATAATTAAGCTCGGCTTTTCAAAAATCGTTTTAGATTTATGGCAAGCGTCAATAATTTCTTCAATATTATGACCATCTACTTCCTGAACATGCCAATTAAACGCTTCATATTTCTCTCTTAACGGCTCTAATGGCATTACATCTTCAGTATATCCGTCAATCTGAATATTATTCCTATCCATAATTTGTGTCAGATTGAAAAGCCGATTTTTACCGGCAAACATAGCTGCTTCCCACATTTGGCCTTCATCATGCTCGCCATCGCTGGTCAAACACCAAACCCAATTATCTTTTTTATCAAGCTTATTAAAACTATAAGCCATGCCGCAAGCAATAGACAAACCCTGCCCTAATGAACCGCCAGATGTTTCAATGCCGGGCACGCTCTGACGATGAGGATGTCCCTGTAGATTAGTGCCCAATTTTCTTAATGTTTTTAATTCTTTAACTGGAAAATATCCAGCCCGCGCCAAAGTTGCGTACCAAACAGGGCAAATATGCGCGTTGGACAAAACAACCATATCCCGCTCTTTCCAATCTGGCTTTATCGGATTGTATTTGACCACTCTGCCGAAATAAAGAGCGGTAAAAACATCAGCCATGCCTAAAGGACCTGCTGAATGGCCTGACCCGGCCTCAACAAGCATCTTAATTATATCTTTCCTTATCGTATTGGCTTGTTTTTCTAATTCTTCTGTAGTCATGATTATTTTTCTATTTTTTTAACTCTTGAATAGTTTTCTCAATATCATCGCTTTCAAAAACAGCGCTGCCGCTGACTAAGATATTCGCGCCGGCCTGTATAACTTTTGGGGCTGTTTCTAAATTTATTCCGCCATCCACTTCTATATTAAAATCTTTATATTTTTGCCGTAAATCCTTAATTTTTCCCAGGGTCTCTTCTAAAAACTCTTGTCCGCCTTTGCCAGGATGAACTGTCATTACTAAAATTAAATCAATTTGTTCAATAAAATCATTAACCACCTTTATTGAGGTTTCTGGGTTAATGGCTAAGCCGGTTTCTAATCCGGCCTGTTTTATTTTGTTAATTAGCTCTCTTGGCTGATCAGTTGATTCAAAATGAACAATAATTCTTTTAACGCCTGATTCAATCCAGTCATCAATATGCTCCTCGGGATTCTGAATCATTAGATGCGCTTCTATTTGAGGGCTGTCCTCGGTAAAGCCAAGGGCAGCCATCAATTCTTTTGGATTATTCCAAGTTGAATTTTCCACAAACTGCCCGTCCATTACGTCCAACTGAACCCAATCAACATACGGTTCTACTTTTTTAACCTTTGCCTGTAATTCCTCAAAATCTTTGGCAATAATGGCAGGAATAACTTGAATCATTTTTCTATCTCCTCAATCTTCCCTAATCTCCTAACATGTCTTTCCTCTTTAGTAAACTCTGCTTCCAGCCAAATTCTGACAATCTTTTTAGCTGTTTTCAAATCAATCACCTTGCCGCCCAAACAAAGAACATTAGCATCATTATGTTCACGCGACTGTAAAACGGTAAATTCATTCCAAACAACCGCTGCCCGAATACCCTTAACCTTATTAGCCACAATACACATACCCAAACCAGTAGCGCAAATCAAAATTCCCTTTTCGACTGTTTCAGCCACTTTTTTAGAAACCTTCAAAGCAAAATCAGGGTAATCGTCTTTGGATTCAAAATCCTTATTACCCAAATCCTCGTATTCATACCCTAATTCCTTAAGATATTTCTTGAGTTCTTTCTTTAAATGCCAACCAGCATGGTCAGCTCCGAGATAAATCATAGTTTATTGCCAATAAACTCGGCAAATTCGGCTAAGCGGCAGGCATAGCCCCATTCATTATCATACCAGGCCAAAACCTTAACCAAATTCTTGCCCTGAACCATAGTTGAATTGCTATCAATAATCGCTGAAAAAGGATTGCCCTTGAAATCAGCCGAGACCAAAAGCGCGTCTTCTACGCTTAAAATCTTCTTTAGATTTTCCTGCACAGAGACCTTTTTAAAAACATTATTAATTTCTTCCGCGCTGGTTTCCTTTTTAACCTTAACTGTAAAATCAACCAAGGAAACAACCGGCGTAGGCACCCGCACAGCCAACCCGTGTATTTTGCCTTCTAAATCCGGAATTGTCTTAGTTACAGCAATAACAGCTCCAGTAGTTGTTGGCACCATTGATAAAGCTGCTGCCCGCGCCCGTCTTAAATCCTTATGAGGCAAATCCAGCAACCGCTGGTCATTGGTATAGCTGTGAATTGTCGTCATTAAACCGCTTTCAATTTCAAAATTATCATTCAGCACTTTTACGACCGGCGCCAAACAATTAGTTGTGCAAGATCCCATTGAAACAATATCATCCTTTTTAGAATCATATTTTTCTTCATTAACGCCTAAAATAAAATGCGGAACTCCTTGGCTTTTGCAAGGAGCGGAAATAATCACTTTTTTAGCTCCTGCCTGAATATGTTTTTTAGCGCCTTCCATGTCAGTAAAACGGCCGGTGCATTCCAAAACAACATCAATTCCTAAATCCTTCCAAGGAAGATTGGTTGGCTCTTTTTCAGCCAGACACTTAATTTCCTGTCCATCAACAGTTATGCTGTTTTCAGTATGTTTAACCGGCTTATTATAAATCCCGTAAAGCGAATCGTATTTCAAAAGATGCGCCAAAGTTTTAGTGTCAGTCAAATCATTAATAGCCGCAACTTCAACAGAATCATCTTCTAAAAGCCTTCGAAGAGTAGGACGGCCAATTCTGCCAAAACCATTGATTGCGATTTTTATGTTCATAATAATTTCCTTTTTATTACTCTGTTATCCCTAATAATTTACTAATTTTCCCTCTATCAAATCCAATAATAATCTGGCCGTCAATTTCTACCACTGGAACGCCCATTTGGCCTGATTTTTGAATCATTTCTTTCTGCGCTTTTTCGTCTGTTGCTACATCAATATCTTCATACTCAATATTATGTTCGTCTAAAAAGGCCTTTAGCGTAACGCAATACGGACAAGTTGGTGTGCTAAAAACGCGAATTTTAGGTTGTGCTTTTGATATACTCATAAACATTCAAAGCCGCCTTAGCGCCCTCGCCAGCCGCGATTACAATCTGCTTATGATTGATGTCTGTCACATCGCCAGCCGCAAAAATATTCGGCTGTGAGGTTCTGTTTTCTTTGTCAATTTTTATTTCCCCTTGCTTATTTAATTCTACCACATTTTTAACAAAAGAGGAATTAGCCACTGAACCAACAGCCATAAAAATCCCATCAACTGCTAATTCTTTGTCTTTGCCAGAATCCTGTTCCTGATAAACCAATTCCTTAATAAATTCATCTCCTTTGAATTCTTTTACTGAAACATTGGTTATAACTTCAATTTTGGAAGATTTTTTAATCTTTTCCTGAAGAAATTCATCTGCTTTCATCCTGCGACCTAAAAGATATACTTTCGCAGCATAAGATGTTAAATCCAAAGCTATATTCGCGCCAGAATTGCCA
>Ga0114923_10003883_pt1 | contig 10031 bp, 23 predicted proteins | sample SumtaG_FD_89578 | JGI IMG/M metagenome (GOLD analysis project Ga0114923, IMG submission 89578) | Deep subsurface microbial communities from Indian Ocean to uncover new lineages of life (NeLLi) - Sumatra_00157 metaG | ecosystem: Environmental > Aquatic > Marine > Oceanic > Sediment | place: near...
AGAGTGGCTCATGGGATACCCCGAAGGGTGGACCGACTTAGGGGACTCGGGAACGCAATTGTCCCTCAAATAGCGGAGATAATCGGATTAGCAATCAGTCAAATAATGGAGCAAGAATATGCAGCAGAAACGATTTCGCACAATTGACGGCGCTTTTGAGATCAAGAAATCGGCCATTTTAGCAGTGATCAAATTCACCGAGACGCGCCCGGTCATGAAGCCGCACTCAGATGTAAAGCTTGCCCAAAAGGGCGAAATGATTGAATCGGGGCAAGTGATGAAACGCCGCAGGATCAAGATTATGATAAGCAGCACACCAATTACACTCAGTTCAGATCATTCCAGGGAATTTGAGCTATTTCTAGTGCGTGAGTGGCCGAAGGTCGAGGCCTGGGTTGCCGATCCTGCTGATATTCCAGAAGACGCGGAACCGGCTATGCAGCTGGTCAAGGCGAATGCCTGATGATCCTAGTTGGCGATGTACTGGAACAATTAGCGACACTTTACGCAATATCAGTGCTGGTCTGGTGGGCAAAAACAGGCGGTCAGTTCTGATGGATAAGTATTGGATAACTAGGCGGATGAACATCGCCGAAAAAATTGATCATTACACCTATACTGAACCGAATACAGGGTGTTGGTTGTGGGGAGGGGCTTTACGGGGAGAGGGTTATGGCACTGGCTGGTAGGAGATTGTGATGAAAAGCCCAATGACTGACCAAGGAGTGAGTGATGGGGGAACGTAAACCTGTTGTTGAATTTGATATAATGGATGATGATGCTTTTGAGTATGAATACACTGCAACCAATATTCTAGCTGCTCCAGGTATAAGATTGGCAAGTGATTCGTTGGTAAATCTCAAATCGGAGATAAAATTTAGAAGATGGAGAAGTGCTGATATTGCTTGCAAAACTGGGTGCTTCTCTATGGGGCAGAATTTGGTTGATGAATATTATTACAGACCGCAATTATGGAGATTTTAATGACTCAGCAAGCCCAACAAGGAGTAAATGATGGATAACTTAATGCACACATTCGGACAAATATGTTTGTTTGGATTTTGGGGCGCTGTCTTGTTTCTCATTATTAGGAATACGTATCGAGCGTATAGATTGAGGGACCGCCGCCAAGTAGACAGGAGAGAGCCATGAGTGAGTTGAAACCGTGTCCGTTTTGTGGGGAATGCCTAGTAAGGGCAAGGATTTCAGTGGGAAATGGAAAATCGTTTGTTGGGGATGTGAGAGTGATACAATATTGCATAATCGTATTGTGCTGACAACGCTAAAATCTTGGAACAACCGCCCAGGCGAAGATGCCTTGGGGAAGCGCGTCAAGGAACTTGAGGCTGAAGTGGCGACCATGCCAAAGAATGCAAACTATCACGACGTTGAGAAATATTATAGGGATGACCAATGAGTGAGCTACACGCACTGAACAATCTCTATAAAATACGGCGCAAGGGGATTGCGGAAGTGCTTGTACTGTATAAACGTCATCGAATCTCTAAATCCAAGGCGGTTGATAAGGTACTGACAATAGACGATTTAATGACAACTGAAATGATAGCCGAGCAGGACGAGGAAATAGATGCGCTGAATAAGCGAGTGAAGGAATTGGAAGGGCAACTTTCAAGGGCGCATCGAACGTTTAACACTACAACAGCGGAGCATAACCAATGAGTGATGTGATGGATAAAATCGAGATAGCGGTTCTTGCAGAGCGTGAAGCGTGTTGTAGAGACGTATGCGCCTCCTGTGAAAAAATAGGACGCTTAAACGATGAGCAAAAGATACTACCTGCAACCCGAACTGATAATGAGCAGTATGAGCATATCTGGGTTTGGGATACTGATGGTGACACGACCAAAGTTCGCTGCAAAGCCTCCCATATCAGAATACGTGCTTGGCGACAGCAAGCAGCCCTGAAAGGTGGTGAGTGATGCGATTATATTGTAAATACTGTGATAAATATTTTAATGTTCGTGGTGCTTATGCATGGAGGTATAGATCGTCAAGGGCTTGTCGAGATTGTGGGCGCATTGGCAAGCCCGATGAATCTGGGCAAAATGAAATTAGCTCGCGTAATCGAGAAACGGTGAGAAGTATTAATAAAATGGACCAACCCAATGACTAACCAAGGAGTGATGTGATGCCAAGTCACGAAAATAAATTTAATGAGCCAGATATTTTACGCCAAGAAACTGCTAAAAAACTAATGAAGGGGATGGGCGATCCAGACCAAGAACTAAAATCTGCCTACAAATCTCTACTGGAGCAAGAGGCAAAGCGAAAGGGCAAAACCATTAGCAATATCATACCCTTTTGGCGAAAAGACGAATCTGAGGAGCCAATCGAGATAGACGGGAGAGATGTTTTTGCTGGGATGAAGCGGTTATTTAATGTATGGTATGAGGATGATCCAAAGGGTGATCCTGAAATGGTCTCCATCGACTTCGACTTCCTCCGTGAGTTGCCGATTGAGAATTTGGGGGAGTATCTTGAAGAATTACTTAAGATTATTAATGAGGTAGATACTGATCTTGAGTGGTATAAAAATACTGCTGCGAATGCTTTGGTTTTATCTATGAATGAAGTATATGCAATCCACAACGCCTCCGTGAAAGAACGGGCGCTGGCAAGGCTTAGGAGCCAGGAGAAGTGAGGGAATGAGCAGGATACATACATTGGACGATGGTGAACCGGTCGTCCTCAAAGCCCGGGAAGACAGTAATTCCATATTGCAGGCTTACGACTATCGCGTTATATGCTGCGACTGCGGACTTTCTCACGATGTTGTATACGAAACCAGGCCAAGAGCAAAAACGCTTACAGTGACCGTATGGCAGAATAATCGATCAACAGCCGCCGTGCGCCGTCATTTGCCAAAACCGAAATAATTGAGTATATTTGAGTGTGATGAATAGAATAGGAAATTTTTAATGCCCCTGGTTCTGGAAAATCCGCAAGGATTGGAAGGCGGTTACCTATCAGCCGATCACGCCAGGGGCATTATTTATATAGGTATTTTATGACCTACCGCATCAAAGATTACGATAAACATTTTGAGACTAATCGAACCAGGTCATTCAAGCATTGCGGCCGGGTGACATTTCCAAACGATCTAAATATACCTGAACGAATGCAGCTACTAAAAGGTGAATCCGGACCTGCAAATCTGGCAGTTTGGATATCAATAGTGCAATGGGTAACAGCCCAATCATGGCCGCGCGAAGGTTATTTAACAGACAATACTAGGGCTGATGGCAACCCGCTTGATTGCGATGATCTTGCGCAGCTCATAAGCATCCCACGCGCAGCGGTAAAAGGAGCTCTGGAACGTTTAATCGATAAAAAAATTGGATGGATGGAGATAATTACTGACGGACGCAGCGCAGAAGATGCGGACACGCTACCAGCACGCAGCGCATACGTTGCCCCTATCTCCACTCCTAACCACTCCAAACCATCCCACTCTGAAAAGGACATTTTGAAAAATGCCCTTAGTTCAGACGCGTGCGCGGAAAATTCGGAACAGGGCAATTTGCAAGCAAATGATTTTGAAGAGCCAGAACCGGAGCCGGAAATCGAAGGCGAAAACCTGGGCGCATATCTGCGGCAGGCGGTAGAAGACCAGAATCCAGAACAGGGCAATTTGCAATCGAATCAGGCAGATGAAGAAACAAGAACTACAAATGAAGAAATGGGATTGTTGGGCGATATTGCTAGTGCAATCAATGATTCGATGTTAGGGACCGAAGGGCAAAGACTTCTTACCTGGATGCGCAACCCAAGCAACAAAACCACAATGCTGATCGAATACGGATCCTCGGATTGCTTCTGGCATGTAGTCAAGCAGCGCTACCAGGATATCGAGCGTGCCGGCTCAATCGAAAATCCAGCGCATTACTTCGTCACCGGCATTGTCAGCTCAACCGATCCGTACCTTTTGAAGCAAACTGCAATCGAGGAACAGGGACTTTCTTACGTGAAACAATACAACCAGGAGCGATCATGAAGAACGCAGATCAACCAGCATATCCACGCATAGACGCGATTACCGGGGGCGAAGGTGAGTATGGCAACGACCATCATGTCCATATATCTGGCGGTCTAACCAAGCGTCAATACTTTGCTGCTATGGCAATGCAGGGGATATTGGCTAACCACTTATTCACGAATCAGTTTGATAATTATAATGAAATTGCTGAAAAATGCTATGTGCAGGCCGATGCTATGCTGGAGGAAGGGGGGTGAGATGAAGGTAACTACAGTGAGTTTTCTTTGGGGAATTACAGCTGGGTTGTCATTTGCAACTATGGTGATGTTATTTTTATTATTTAGCATGTAATAATCGCCGATTAGACTTTTGCCGTTTTTTTTCGTAGATTTGGCACCATGTCAGAGAGCGCGAAAAAACTCAGCCCAAGAGCAAGGAAGTTCATTAGGCACTATTCCAAGCATGGAAACGCTACCGCCGCCGCTAAACACGCTTTCAATCCAAAGAACGATCAATCTGCCGCGGTTATTGGGCATTGGGCTATCAGATACTTTAAGATTCCACTTACTGAAATCATGGATGCACAAGGCATTACCGACGAGCGGCTTATGGAAGTTCTGGATGACGGGCTCAATGCGAGTGAAATGGTCATCGAAAAGAACGGCAAAGAAGTCACTGCTGTCGCTGATGCTCCTGACCATAAAACCCGTCATCGATATCTTGAAACAGGTGTAAAACTCAAGGGCCATCTAACCAACACGCTCAAGCTCGAACTGCCGCCTGAGGTATCGATTCATGTAGAAAGTAAATATGTTCCAGCCGAATCAGAAAGCACAGGGTGATTTCCTTGAGAGCCGCCTTTATTGTGTCGCTGCTTTTGGTGGTATTCGGTCCGGCAAGACTTATGGCGGTGCCGAATATGCCTTTATCCGTTTTGTCACCAATCCCGAAACAACCGGCTTCATCGGCGCAAATTCATACAAGCAGCTATCGCAGTCAACGCTCGTTCTGTTCAAATCCAAATTACTTGAGGCTGGATTACTCGAGGATATCCATTACGTTTTCGGTAAGCATCCCCCGAAAAACTGGAACTATACAACCAAGTTCGAATACCATGACGGCATCTACTCGTTCTGGAACGGCGCGCAGATCGTTACCAGATCGCTTGACAACTACGAAGATATCCGCGGTGCTGAGTACGGCTGGATATGGATCGATGAGACCAGAGATACCAAGTATGCAGCGTTCACAATGCTTGAAGGGCGGCTTAGCTGCCCCAAGTCTCATGCCCGGGAAATCAGGATTACTACAACGCCCAACGGTTTTGATTGGCTCTATGAACTCTTTGATACCGGCCGGCTGGTTAGCAATCCTGCAGCTCGAAAGAACTACGGCTTTTTCGAACTCAAAACCAGGCTTAACAAGTTTTTACCTGATGGATTCTATGAACGAGTCCGGTCATCGTATACTCACGAATTGGCCGAGCAGGAACTTGAGGGTAAGCGAATCAATGTCACCAAGGGCCGCGTCTATAAGACCTTCACTGATCATAACATTATGCCCTGTCCATATGACCCGGCCAGTACGATCCTGCTTTCAATGGACTTCAACGTCGAACCTGGAACGGCCAGCTGCTGGCATCGCTACAACATCGAGGGCAGGGGCAGAACATACTACAAATTCGATGAGATATTCATTGAGACTGATAGCGATACACAGGCTGTATGCAAGGAATTCAAGCGGCGCTATGGTGAGCATGTCAACAGCGTGGTTTGTTATCCTGACGCCTCTGGTAAGGCCAGGGCACCACAGGCCAAGCGAACCAATCACCAGATCATCAAGGACGAACTTGGTTCAATGCCTGGATTTTCCATGCGCAAACGATCGCGGAATCCATCAGTTGAAGCCCGGGTCGAAACAACCAAGCGGATGTTTTGTGATTCCAAAGGCAAGATCCATGCCTTCATCGATCCCAGCTGTGAATATTCGATCAGGGATTACCGGCAAGTCGTCTGGAAGCCAGGTACCAATGAGATTGAAAAGAACACTACCGACGAGGTAAAGCGCATGTTGACGCACTTGTCAGACGGTGACGGTTATATGTTCGAAATTGAAGAGTCAGTCGCCAAAACTAAAGCAACTAGCCAAAAGGTTTAGCCATGCCAGATGTACAGATATTCGAAAATGCCCAAGTCCTAACTCCCAGGCAGATCATTGACCGGTCGCTTGCTGATCTGAAGGATCGGATTCATCGTAACAGGATGGCCGAACGCCAGGCAATACTTGATCGCTATACCAGTAAGAACATTACTGCCGGCATTGAATCTTATTTCAGCGAGAATACATTGGCATTGGCCACGCTTGGCAGTCATAATTTCGTCAAGTTTGTCGTGAATCGCGAATCGATGGTTTATAAGGAGCAGCCGACAATTGATTTTCCGGTTGAAGGTGAAGGCGCTGAGCCCGGGCAATTACCAGATGAATACGATCAATTCAAGCGTTGGCAGATGTTCAAGAAAGCCGAGCGTCGAACCAGGTTGCTTGGTACCGGCTTGATTCAACAGGTTTGGCGTAATGGTACACTCGATTGGAATTATATTCACAATTACCGGATATTCACAGGCGCAAATCCGTTAGTGCCGATAGCGATTACGTTCCCGCTGATCCAGCCGGTAGCCGATTCAAGTCATCACACCAGAATGAAAAAGGGACACGATAGCCGATTGTGGGTATTTTGGTCAAAGGATAAACACTTCATTTTTAACGGTGATCGCAAGCGGTTTGCCCCTACAAGTAAAAATACCAAGATGATCAATCCGTACAAGGATGCTGATGGTAACGGTATTCTGCCCTTTACCTCAGTGCATCCGGATTATCAAGATGACGAGTATTGGGTTGAATCGCCGCAGATTGACACGGTGAACGTCATGGACGCGATCAATAAAGGCGTTACCGAAGGCAGGCTGGGGATCAGGTTTGCCATGGGTCAGCGCTCAATCTCAGGCGATACCGATGAAACTTTTATTACGCTTGGGATTGATATGCTGCTCAAGTTACCTGAAGGGACTATCTACAAGCATGACGCGCCAGCCTCAGATTTCACGGGCATGATTGACATGATCAAGTTCGATTTGATGCTGATGCTTCAGAATCATGGTATGGGCGCTGAGGTAGCTGAGCAATCAGGTTCGCCGGCTTCCGGGTTTGCCCTGGTAGTCCGCAATCTGCCGCTGACTGAGCAGCGCGAGAATGACCTAGGACTTTGGCGTTGGTATGACCGGGATTCATACAGCAATGAACAGATCATCTGGAAAACTGAAGCCGGTAATGCCCTGCCTGATGGACGGCACGTTGATTACACTGAGCCGTCTTTCCCACGCACGATTGCTGAGGAAATAGAAGCCGAGAATCACGATCTTGAACTTGGTCTGACCAACTTGGCTCTATTGGCCAAGAAACGCGATCCTGACGGCTTTACCAGTGGTGAGGATGCCGAACAGTTTGTCACTGACAACAAGGAACTCAATGCAAGTCTAGGCTTCAGGGGCGCGAATGAACCGGCACCAGGGCCGCAAATTCTGCTGCCGACGGGACAGATGGGGCAGGGATCATGACCGGTCAATCAATCGGTGACGCCAATCAAGCACTTTATGAGAATCGGTTCATGGATGACACCCAAGAATATTATCGAGGCTGGATGAAAACAACACAGCATTTCCCGAATCATGTCAATGGTTCGAAAGTCAGGATAAAACGCCAGAACGGGACTCAAGGCTATTCAATGCCAATGTTTTCAGTGCATGATAGTCCATGCAACACACAGCACTATTGGCAAGACCCAAACGGCACTACTCACAAAAAGTATTTTTATCCTGAGTGGGCATTTCTGAAAAAAAATGGCGGGAAAGCTGCATGAAAGAAGCCATCGACAACACTATTGAGCGTATAAGTGGCCTGCGTGATGACGTTAAAACTGATGAAATGCTGAAAGGCATAGATCCCACGCCGCTTGTACTGGCTGCAATTGCAGGTGAGGAAACCGCAGTCATCTCATTAAGCAGCGCAGTTGTGAGCCATTTCACTTCAAGACATGCAAGCGTAATTCCTGATGCAGTTGACGACGGTGTAAAACTTGCCGGTCAGGTAATGAAGGTCGGGACGATACCAGAGGAATAAAAAGAGGGTGATGTTATGGCAAGCAATGTAGCAACAATTCGAGTAAAGTCTAAAGGAATACTGAGATTTACCTGGTTTATGTGGTTGGCTAATTGGAGAGCCGAAATTGCAATCCGGTCATTGGAGCGTCTACAAAAAACTATGAATGAACTTGATTTGACGATTCCTGAAATCAAGATCGAAGGCGACAATTAATGCCCATTAAAGTCCGCAAAACATTCGACTTCGCGCTCATGGCCAAACGTGCGCCGCAGTTTACCGCCAACGCTATCAACGATATCAGCGACATATTGCGCGATGACATGAAATCAGGTGTTGCCAGGCGCGAAACTATTTCAGGCGCTAAAATGGAGCCGCTTAAATCTTCAACGGTCAGGGGCAAACGTCTTAAGGGATCTGCAACACCAAGAATTCCGCTGCTTGATACGGGCCGCATGGTTGGGGCCGGGGCCGAGCGTGGGCGCACTGGTATCTTTGTCTCGCAGCGGGCCAAGAAGGGTAATCTGCGGGCCCGGATCACAGTGCCACAAAACAGGCAATTGATCGGTATTGTTCATAATGAAGGCGAAGGTGACAATCCAAAACGCCGGTTTTTCTACATCATGGGCGTTGACAGGATCAAGCGACCAAGGGCGAAACTTGATATAGTGTTAAAGAATACAACAGCCAAGATAGCGAGATCGGCACATAAATGACCGAAACACTCTCAGGAGTAGAGCTGCAGGCGCTAATCGATGAAGGATTGGCCGGCTTAACACTTTATACCAACCAGGTACTTGCCGCCGATATCGAGCTGTTTGCTGCTGAGATCAAGCACCAGGTGACGGTATTACGACTTGGTGGGTTGAGTGACCAGGCGATATTTGATGATCTGATGGCCGATGCTGCCACTGGCGGACCTATATTCGGCAAGTTCGAGAATACCATCAAGCGCACGATGTTTGGCAGTATACAACGGGCTTCGAATATGGGCGAACTAACCGCCTACCGCGCGGCCGGGCTGGATGTCCAAGAATTGCAGTGGGTAGCGTTTTCGGAGAAGCCATGCCCGGATTGTGACCCACGCGACGGCCGGATCGAAACGCCTGAATTCTGGTCGACTATTGGCTTGCCCGGTACTGGCTGGAGTCTTTGCGGCCATTCATGCAATTGTAGATTAATGCCGGTAGAACTTGAAGTTCCCGAGGGGATTGGCATACTTGTCTCGGGTCCTGCGGCATGAACTTGACAAGTCCGATGATTTTATTTAATATTGAACTACATGAATACTCCTGTTTGTTAGGCTCGGTTGAGGGTGAACGCGCTGCCCTCTCCGAGCCTTTTTTTTAAGTTGAGTCATGCCGGAATATTCTTTTAAATGCGCGAAATGTGGTCAGGAAATGACAAAAGTTTTACCAGTAAGTGAATATAGTAGCCAGCCGGAATGTCAGGGCTGTGGCACGCAAATGAGGCGCGATTACGCCAATCATGGCGCACACGTAAGGACTGATAATTCTGAAATGAGCGATCAATGGTGGTATGACGCTGAAGAGCAGGGGTTAACTGACTGATGGCAAAAGAATTAGAATCGATTAGTATTCGCAAAGCCGAGAATGGCTCAATAATCAGTATTCATACAACTGATGAGGATTCAGACGGTGACAAAACTTGGGATACTGAGGAAAAAGTTTTCTTAGATAGCCAGAAAGCCGAAATGAATGATTTTGTGATGGCTAAGTTTACGGAACTCACATAAGAGGTTAAAATGTCAGATACAATAACTGATAAATCTACGGACAAACCAGTAGATGACTCGTCAGCAGTAGACGATAAAACTGACGCCAGCGATGGCGGTAAAAAAGCCGATGAAAAAGGGCCA
>Ga0114923_10003884_pt1 | contig 10030 bp, 8 predicted proteins | sample SumtaG_FD_89578 | JGI IMG/M metagenome (GOLD analysis project Ga0114923, IMG submission 89578) | Deep subsurface microbial communities from Indian Ocean to uncover new lineages of life (NeLLi) - Sumatra_00157 metaG | ecosystem: Environmental > Aquatic > Marine > Oceanic > Sediment | place: near...
AGAAAATTATCCGGGAATTTGGCATATACGAGAAAGATCGGTATGAGAATTGAGAAAAAAATGACTGAAAAAGTAAAAAAGTAAAGCACCGGCCCCGTTTTTTTTTTTTACATCCAGGTTTTTCCTGCCTGTCCTCTTTAATTTAGGAATTCTAATTTTAGCTGCGAGAAAAACAACCAGGCCCGAAGGGCCTTACCAGAAGTTTTTGTCCAACTTTTTTCAAAAAGTTGGCCGCCGGAGGCCGAGGGGTCGGCAGGATGGGCATCAAGGTTCGTAAAGGTGTTCTTAAGCCCATCCTGCAGGCGCTCGTTTGGAGATTGACCGGACGTAGAGGCTTCATGCCCGTCCGGTCCAGTGCTCATCAGGGGCTCGACACGAACCCTGTTCCGCACGGGCATCCGAAAAATGATGCCGCTCCGTGCGGAAAACACCTGCGCGATACATGCGGTACACAGGATGGACAGAAAAGAAGAGCGAAAAAGAACCTGAATCTGTCCATCCTGGGTGCCTATAATAACCCGAAAAGAACCTTTGCCTCCAGCGGCAAACTTTTGAAAAAGTTTGATCAAAACTTTTGATTAGGCCCTTCGGGCCTGGTTGCTTTTTGCGGCGGCTAAAATTAGCACTGCTGTCTTTAATTTTCTTCAATTGAAGAAAAACCGGAACTATGATATAATTCTATTTTGTCAACAATGGCATTTGAAAAAAACTGTCCTGGAAAAAATGCCGGTCAAGACAGTGAGAAAAGAAAAAAAATGATACAATGGTATAAAATATATAAAGCAATACTCAATACAAGGAGGTGTCAATATGTACCATGATGTGGAAATTAATGCACTGAGTACCGTGTATGAAGCCCTTAAAGGATGTGATAAGACCCAAATAAAGCGTATCATCGATTGGGTAACCAGTAAGTTTGAACTGGATTTAAAGACCGGTCAAGGAGAGGTTGATGGTTCACCCAAACCGACTCCTGTAGAAGCATTCAACGGCAGAAAGCCCGGGCAAGTGATGCATATGTCGGAAGAGACACAGCCTCACACTGTGGCATCGGGAATAAAAGGTTTTATGAAATATCATTCTCTTAAGGAAATATTTAATGCATCAACGACAAGAAGTACTGGTGCGAAAATGTTACTGGCGGCAGCTTATTTACAGGAGAAAGAAAATTTAAAGGAATTGAGTTGTTATGATATTAGTTCCAGGTTGAAAAAAATAGGAGAAGGGGTTAAACATCCTTCTGTGACTATTAACATTTTATTAAGCAAAAAGCCGACGCTGCTGTTCCAGGTTGGTACGCAGGGAACCAGTATAAAATCCAGGAAAAAATTTAGAGTAACGGAAGAGGGCTTAAGGATAGCCAGTAATTATATAAATGAATAGATTAAATCGATAAAGAAATAAACAAAAAAAAGGAAGGCTGGATAAAATGGCCCCTTTAGAAGAAAAATCTGATAAGCAAGCCGAAGTAGGAAAACGAGTTAAGGAGATCAGGAAGTCCCTTGGACTAACACAGAAAAAGTTCGCTCAAAAAATCGGCATTGGAAACAGTTATATCTCCGGAATTGAACGAGGTTTTAAAAATCCAAAATTTGATTTCTTTTTTAAACTTGCTTTACTGTTTAATATCAGCCTGGATTACCTTTTTTTTGGCATCGAACCGATGAGTATCAAGGATAAAATCGGGACTAAAAAAGATGAAAGAAAATATGTCAATGATATTGTAACCCGTGAAGACCTGTTATGGTTTATGGATCATTCCATACTTTTCAGGGATACTATGATGAGTTTTTCATCTAAATATCAACTTGAAAATGAAGATATTATCAAGAAAAACATTGAAAATTTTTGGAAAAGAAAAGCACAGATTAAGGAAGGTTAAAAAAAGAGGATCGGTATCGGACATACACTGGCCGCACTTCGCTATCATGCCCCGGCAGAAATTACCAGGTTAATCCTGGTGAAAGAGTAACACCGCAATATTCTTAAACCAATGGGTTCAAATTAAGAGAAAAATATTATATAATAACGATAGGAATGAGTAATGAAGACATTGATTAATGATATTTTAATATTGTTTGACCGGTACCCCTTCGTCAAACAGGCTCTTATTATTGCAGGGATTCTCCTGCTGAGTTATATTTCTTACCTGGTTACAAAGAAGTATATTTTAAAATGGCTGGGTATGCTGGTGAAAAAAAGTAAAACCAGGCTGGATGATATCATTTTTGAAAAAGTCATGACCCGGCGATTGGCTTATATTGTGCCGATACTGATTATTTACAATTTTGCTTACCTGTCACCATCATTCAAAGACACTATTCAACGGATTGCCCTCGCGTTGATTTTTTTGGTCATGTTAACTGCAGTTAGTGCCTTTTTAAAAGCGGTTAATGAAATCTATATGCGCAAAAAACAATTCAAAGGCATACCCATAAAAGGGTATATCCAGGCCATTACCATTGCTCTTTATATCGTGGGGGCACTGGTGATGATCGGTATATTGACGGGTCAGTCCCTCTGGGTACTGCTCAGCGGGGTGAGTGCATTAACCGCGGTTTTATTATTAATTTTCCGGGATACGATCCTCTCTATTGTTGCCAGCTTGCAGATCACCTCCAGTGACCTGGTACAACTGGGCGATTGGATCGAGGTTCCCACATTCAACGCGGATGGGGATGTCATCGAAATTGCCCTTCATACCATTAAGATACAAAACTGGAATAAAACCATTTCCGTGATCCCTACCCACAAACTAATTCAAGCTTCTTTTAAAAATTGGCGGGGGATGCAGGAAAGTGGGGGCCGGCGTATCAAGCGTTCCATTTTCATCGATATTGACAGCATAAAATTTTGCGATGAGCAAATGCTGGAAAAATTTAAAAAAATCCGGTTATTACAAAACCATCTTAAACAAAAAAAAGTGGAAATCGAGAATGATAATAAAGCCAAAAATATCGATATGAGCAGCGGTATAAACGGTAGAAGATTGACCAATATCGGGACTTTCAGGGCATATATCGAGGCCTATTTAAGAGACCATAAAAAAATCAACCAGGATTTGACATTTATTATCCGTCAACTGCCCCCGGGTACGACGGGGCTGCCCATAGAAATTTATGTCTTCGCCAACGACATCCGCTGGGTCAACTATGAAGGTATCCAGTCCGATATTTTCGACCACCTGCTGGCGGTGATCAAAGAGTTCGACTTGAGAGTTTTCCAATATCCCGGGGGTAAGAGTTTTGAGAAGCTCGGTTTAAGAACTTGACATTGGAAATTTGGATTTAACCCTTTCTATGCTTACTGCCAATTTCACCCAATTTCAAATCTCAACGCTCACTTCCATATATCTTTGAACTGGTGGGGGGTGCCGCAGTAAAGGCATTCCAGGGTGCCGTTGCTTTCCCTGGTAAACTCCGGGGGAATACGTTCCGAATGGGAGTGGTGAGAGATACAGGCATCGTTGGTACACCCGGTTCCCTTAATTTTATAGACCCTGGGGGGAGACGTTAAACGGAATTTCCTGGCCACTTTATTGTCTTTAACAATATTCACGGTGCAGCCGGCGGTCAATGCGGCCAGACGCCTGATATCACTGGCGGACAATTCGTCGACTTCCGGCAGAAATATTAAGCCTTTGTATATCCCCGGCTTTTTTTTGGATTCTCCTACACCGACGGAGCCTCTATAACGGCTGAATCCCATGATTTTCATTGTTTTAAACAGGTACTGCCAGATATTCTCTTTGGATTCACCCCGGCAAAAACGGTCGATCACCACCCCGTTAGTCAAAGGATTGATACCCTCTTTCAGGACTTTGGCCTTTGAAATATCCGGGGGAACTTCATGAATAAAGTCCTCGGTGTACACTCGTTTGGGAGTGGTCTCGCCGGTGAAATCATCGCCTATTTTCCCGGCAATAGCACTGAGAAGCATGATCCTCACAAACATACCGTTAATGGATTGGGCTTCCCAATGGTTTAAGGGCAAATCATCAAGAAAAATAGGGATGGTGGGATGCTCTTTGTGGCGGGGCAAGGGATGATAAAAAAAGGTGTTTTCCGGCAGTTTATCGATAAATTCTTCCTTAAAGGTTATTTTTTCCCTCAGTTCATCCTGTATTTTTAATACCCGGTCACCCATCCGTTCCAGTTGCGGCCGGGTAAAATAGAACCGGGGCGCAATATCCGGCTGCGCCAGGTAATCGGCCAATGAATCAAAGGTTCTTAAGGCAAAACCGTTCTCCTTTATTTTATCGATGTACTGTTTGGGCATGGCCAGTTCCGGGGGTGCGATTAAATCTACTTTAACGTTATCGAATATTTTAAGTCCGTCCGCTTTGGAATGAATGGTGCGGCCGTAGAACAAGTCGCCCACCAGGGCAATATGTAAAGCATCCGTCCGCCAGTTATTATCTTCAATCAAGGTCAATTCATCCAGTAGTTCCTGGGTGGGATGTTCGTGTTTTCCATCCCCGGCATTGATGAAGGCCGGTTTATAATCCAGTTGATTTCTTTCGGCAAATTTTTCCCCGCTTATATCCAGCCAGCGGCAGATTCCCTCCAACTTGCTCCTGACAATAAATATATGGTTGTTGTAACCGGTCAGGGTCATAAAACCGTCTACGTAACTCTCCATCTTGTTAAAGGAAGAGCTGTCGGAGTTAAACATGGAAAGTTTAACGCCGTGGAACTCCGCCGCATTCCTGAAGGATTCCCGTGTCCGGGTGCTGTCTTCCAGGAAAACCTCGTATATGCCGAAATCCATATCGTTAATCCTGAAGCGATTAAGGGTTTCTTCATCATTGGTTTTCCATGCTTCTTTCAGTTCCCTGGTTTTTTGGAACAGGTATTTTTTCTCATCGATGGAGAAATCCGCGGCCACGCACAATGACCGCCCTTTAAAGACGTTACCTGGCATTGCTGTCTCCTCTAAAAACGTGTCTTTTCATTTTATTAATGTTTATTGTATAAAAAACCGGGGATGATGTAAAGAGAAAAACTTTTTTCGCCCATTGTCCCTTTTTTGACATCCTTTCCCTGTTGTGCTATATAACAATACTTAATGAGTAGATATGGCTAAAATAAAGAGAAAAATCAACCGGGAAAAGCAGTGGATTTTTAATGACGGCTCCTTACCCATCCAAATGCGAATAATGTCTGCGGAGGAGATACAATCCGTGAAGCACGTGCATAAAACCATGCATGAATACTTTTACCTCCTCCGGGGCAATATGAAAATTTCAGTCGACAACAAAGTAATCGAGCTGAAAAAGGATGATCTCATTGTGATTGAGCCGGGAGAGAGTCATCACATCATAGAAAAATCCACCGACCTTTTACTGATGCTTTTAATGCCGCCGCCTGTCCCTGGCGATAAAGTGGTGATCAAGTAATAATGTCCCCTGAGGCTAAACTCATTAATAATCAAAAAGATCGAGAATATCCTTTTTCTTCAGCTTCTTAAAGGTCTGGGCATCAGAAGCGATTAAATTTTCTACCAGCGCCTTTTTCCGGTCCTGGAGCTTCAACATCTTTTCTTCGATACTCTCCTGCACCACCATGCGGTAGACCATGACTTTCCTGGTCTGACCGATGCGGTGAGACCTATCGATGGCCTGGGCCTCAACCGCGGGATTCCACCAGGGATCAAAGATAATTACATAATCGGCAGCCGTAAGATTCAACGCCACCCCCCCGGCTTTAAGACTCAATAAAAACAACCGCGTTCCCTCATCTTCCTGGAAAGTCTTTATCATCTTTTCCCGGGTCTTTAAATTCACCGAACCATCGATATAAGAATAGGTAATATTTTCTTCATCGCAGTGTTCTTTAATAATTTTCAACGCCTGCACAAACTGGGAAAAAATAAGCGCCTTGTGATTTTCCGATAAAATATCCTCAAGCAATTCTTTAAAATGGTTGAACTTCGCGGAAGGAACCTCCCGGTATTTTTCATCCATTAACCGGGGAAAAAGACACAACTGCCGCAAACGCAGCATGGCTTCCAATATTTTTATGGAAGAACCCCCCACCCCCTTTTCATCGATTTCATTTTCCACCTTATCCCGGTAGTATTCCGAGGTCTCTGCGTACAATTTTAATTGCTCCTCCTCCATCGGTATCCGGGAAATAATTTCAATCTTTTCAGGAAGTTCTTTCTCTACTTCTTCCTTTTTCCGCCGCATCACAAAAGGATAAATCATCTTCTTAAGCAATTCGATTTTTTCCCTATCATCATCTTTTTCAATGGCCTGGGCAAATTGCTTATTAAACCACTGGAAGGTTCCCAAAAAACCGGGCATTAAAAAATCGAACAACGACCACAATTCCATGCTGTTGTTTTCAATCGGGGTGCCGCTCAACGCCAGGCGGTTTCTTCCCCTTAATATTTTCGCGGCCTTTGAGACCTGGGAAGAGAAATTTTTAATATTCTGGGATTCATCCAGGACAATGTAATCAAACTCAAAATCTTTGATCATTTCAATGTCGTTCCTTAAGGTGGCGTAACTGGTAATGATAAGATCCGTCTTCTCCCAGCCGCCGGTATCTTTATCCCTGTTGATGCCCATATGACGATGATAGGTTAAACCGGGGGTAAATTTTTCGATTTCTATCTCCCAGTGGGGAATGGCGGACACCGGTACCACCAGGAGAGAGGTGTTTAATTGCCTGTTGTCTTTTAATGCCTGGAGAAGCGCCAGGGTTTGGAGGGTTTTTCCCAGCCCCATATCATCCGCCAGGCACCCGGAAAAACCATAATCCCGCAAGAAATAAAGCCATTTAAAACCTTCCACCTGGTACCCCCTTAACCGGCCATTGACATTTTCCGAAACCGGGTAGTCCGGGATTTTTTCAAATTCCTTTAGCCGTTCTTCAACAGCCAGGATTTCCTGCAATTGGGGAATCTCTTCCATTTTTTTGTCGTAAAGTTGGCGAATCAATATAAAATTCCTGGAAGGAACCCGGAAAAGGTTCCCCTGACGTTGGGCATAGCGGTAGAGGTAAACCAATCTCTCGATCTCTTTCCGGGTGACCAGGTGAAGCATCCCTTTTTTGTCCATAATGACGGTGTCTTCGGGATCAAAGTAGTCCATATCGATTTCAGCGCCGCTGCCGGTTAAGGAATCATGGACTACGGGCTTAAATTCCAGCCAGTCTATATCGTGATCGATAGTCAGCCGCAGGGTGCTGCGGGTACTGCCGATGTACCGTTTCCATTTGACACTGTATATTTTAAAGCCTTTTTCCAGGTATTTTCTGCCCCGCTCGATCAGCCATTTTAAAAAGTCGTTATCCTGGAAATAGTAATAATGGTAAACCGATTTTCGCTCCCCGTGATAATCCATATGCCGGGTCAATAACGGGTCATGCTTCAATACGCTCAAGCAGCGGCTTTCAAAATCTTCATCCCGTTGATATGTGTACACTTCTTTACCCGGGTGCCGGGAAATAAAGGCGTTTATTACCTGCTCATAATCGAATACCACTTCCAGCCGTTCGTCCTTGTTTTCGAAGATATCTTTGGGGAAAATATTTAAAACGGGAATGGGCAGTAAATGAAATTCATACTTTTTCAGCAGTTTTGGCTGCACCGGCAAATAATGATTGGATTTTTTCCAGGGCGCTGAGAATCTTTTCGAGATCATAAACATAACATTCCTCCTGGGCGGCTAAAAAATTGAAAAAGGTGTGAAAATGTTGGGGCTCTTCCGGAACGGCAAACCAGTTTTCACCATCGGGGCCGGTAAAAGAGATATAAATGCCGTTATCTATCGTTATTATTTCGTAATTATCCCGGGCATCCATGACCCGCTCGTCCCGGCCGGTAAAAGTTAAAAAAAACCTCAGCACGGATTCTTTTTTTAAGGAAGGAGCAAAGCGCACCTCCACTTTTTGAAATTTCAACTTTTTTAACGGTTTATACTCTTTGTTATAACTGTCCGGCTGGTAGAAAGTGAGTTCATCCGGCATGGCTGTGAGTTCTTCCGCCGCTTTTTGAAAGTAAAGGCGGTTGATCAATTTGATCTTAAAAGCCGGGTTACCGTCCTGGCTGTCGATGTAAACATAATGGTGCAAAAAATCCGCCAGTAATTCCGGCGTATCGATCAGCTCATACCGGTCTAGTTGCGCTGAAGTGACTTTTTGGGGGCTGCGGCTGAATTGAAGGTTTTCCTTAATGGGCACAATAACCGGTTGAAAGTAACTGTGTTTTTCCCCGGTCAAATCCAGGAACTGGGATTTTAGATTAAGTCCCAGTTTTGCCTTTGTTTTGTTATATTCCTCTTTCTTTTCTTCATGGGAAAAAGAGGAGGATTCTTCCAGTTTACTCAAATTTTTTTTCAAGAGCCGGGATTCAAATTTCCCGGTTACCTTCCGGGGTTTAATTGCCCGGCCCTGCACCTTTTGCCCCTTAATATCAAAATCAAAATCTTCCAGCTCATCCCGGGAAACTGGCACTTCCCCGATATAGGAATTTATTTTTTCTTTGGCCAGGTCAAATACAGTTTTCACATTTGAGCTGCCGGAGACAACCATTGTATCCTGGAATTCATTTGCCAGGAAAAAGAGCGCTGCTTTGACGTAAACGTTTCGAACCTGCTCTTTGCCGTTTTGTTCGATACCGATGACAGTAACAGGATTTTCCAGTTGGTCTCTTTTGTTTAAAAAAATAACGGAACCGTAATAGCCGGAGTCCCGGTAATAGTCCCGGTAAAGGAAGAGGAAATAATTCTCTTCCAGTTCTCCCATGGCACCATAGCGGATTATTTTTTTTAATTCCTCTTTGGGAATGTTTTTGCCAAACCCACCGCTGTCGGTATCGATGTTGTCATTGTACAACTGGATGAGTTTTTTTTTAAAGTTTTTGTTCATTTTTTACACCCTGGTAATAAATAGGTATTATAACCTAAAACAGGGAATAAGTGTAGACGGTAAAAAAATAGGGATGCTCCTTTAAGAACCTGGGAAAAAACAGCCAATGGTCTAAAAAAGCGCTTAAATTGATGAAACAATACGGCGCCCGTTTTTAGGCAACAATTCAACGTTCAATTGGTTTTTGCCACCAAGACACGAAGGCACAAAGGGAGGACGGACGATGGCGCCAATGGGAACAACTGTAATAAAACAAAGCATAATCGCCACTTGCTGTTTCGTATATAGGGTGCCGCGCCACGGCCTTGGTGGCAAATTACCCTACATTATACCTTATGCCTCTCCCCGATATAACAACTCATGACCGGAAAAAATTAATACCAATTTTACCAACGTGGTTCTCTCCCCGATACTCTCCCGGAACTTTTCATCGAGACTATATTGCCGTAACTGCTCTTCCGCTTTACTTTTTAATTCTTTAAGCCCGGCATCACCCGGTTTCTCCCCCTTTTTAACATACTTAATCTCCAACAAATAAGAATATTTTATCCCTTCATAACGGGCTAAAAAAGGCTCCATGAGTATATCGGCATAGCCTTTGTTCATCTCTCTTTCCCTGTGAATGATATATAAATTACTCAAGCCCAGGTACACATTCAAAAAAGCCTGGATGGATTTCTCACCGGTGATCAAATCTCTTAAATTCATACTCTCACGCATTAACCCGGTGATATAATCGAATAAAGGTTTCCATTCACCTTTCATTGCCATGTCTTTCATTAATCGCGTGTACGTGTAAAAATCCAGATCAAAGATATCGGTCTCTTCATATGCCGATTTGATATAATCATAGTATAAACGGCGAATGGTTTCGTTGGGGATCGACAGTACCGGTTCGGCAGCGCCGGCGCTTTTTATTGTCAGTAAACCGAAATAGAACAACAGCGATATGAAATTATCCCGGTTAGCTAATTTTTCTAAGGGAAACCCTTCTATCAACTCTGAACATGTCTCTCCTTCCTCTATAATCTCCTTTAACCGTTCGAAATTCCCGTTAGACGTTTTGCCCTTGACTGTATCCGTATCCACAATGATGAGATGCCTTATCTTTTCATAATCGATCTTCACATTCCTGTCGTTTAAATTCCTAGGTA